>ERZ1106976.572-NODE-572-length-41461-cov-9.937859_pt1 | contig 41461 bp, 28 predicted proteins | sample MGYA00403687_ERZ1106976 | MGnify/ENA primary metagenome ERZ1106976 (study PRJEB35170, sample SAMEA104062446) | human gut metagenome | biome: human gut; feature: human-associated habitat; material: faeces | place: Denmark | collected 2013-02-22 ... | reverse complement strand
CCAGCTCTACACGGGAGGACTGCTGGATATGGGCGTAGGTGTTCACCAGCATATCCGCACTGGCGTGACCGGTAGTCCCCTGCACCGCCTTGATGTCGCCGCCGGAGATCATCAACTGGTAGGTGGCACTAGAATGCCGCAGACCGTGGAACACGATGCGGGGGAACTCCGGGTGTGCGTCCTGCCATTTCAGGAACTTTTTGCGGATGAGCACCGGCTCCACCGCCAGACCGTTGGGGAGACGCAGCAGCATCCCGCTGTTGCGGTACCGCTCCGGGTCGAGGGCTTCTTCCCTTTTCAGCCGTTCCAGCCACTGCTTCAGTTCCTCCCGCAGGGCGGCGGTCATGAAGATGGTGCGGCAGGAGGCTTCAGTCTTGGTGTCCTTCAGGATGAGGGAGGTCTTGCTGCCCTCCAGCTTGTCCGGGAAGATGCGGAGGATGCAGCCCTTGTCCACCTGTGCCAGCGTGTCCTTCTGCACCCGCTGCATAGAACGGTTGACGGTGAAGGTGCCCATGCCGTTGGCGGCATCAAAGTCGATGTCCTCCGGGGTCAGACCTGCCACCTCCCCTTCCCGCAACGCACCCACCAGCGTCAGGTGCACCGCCAGATGCAGGATGGGGTCCTCCATGCTGTCCAGCGCTGCCCGCATCTCCTCCACCTCCCAGATGCTGCGCTCTTGGGTGGTCTTTTTGGGCGCTTCCACCGGGACAGGGCTTTTGATGAGGATGCCCCACTCCACCGCCAGCAGAAAGGAATTGTGCAGCAGTTGGTGGACCTCATGGAGGGTAGTGCCGGAGAGGGTACGCTTCTGCTGCTTGGGCGAGAGGTCTCGCCGCTTGCCACCCACATACTGTCCGCAGGGGGTCTTGCTCAGGGTGTCGTACAGAGCTTCGATGTGGTAGGGCCGCAGCTTCTGCATCTGCATCTCCCCGATATAAGGGATGATGAGGTTCTGGATGAGCGCCAGATTGGACTGGTAGGTCTTGGGTGCCCACTTGTGCTTGCTGCACTGCTTGGGCAGCCAGTCCATCAGGAACTCCGCCACCGTCACTGTGGACGGGATCAGGAAATTGCCGGTCGCCAGCTCATGCTCGATCTGCTTCTGGCGTTTCACCGCCTCCTCTTTGGTGGGAAAGCTCTCCCATTTGTCGCAGCTCTTGCCGTGCTCGTCCTGATAGGTGTAGCGGACACTGTAAGAGCTGCCGCGTTTCGTGATATATGCCATAGATTTGCCTCCTTATCAAGCTGCCCGGTAGAGCCATGCATCGAAACTGTCCTTCGGGATGCGGATGCTTCCGCCTGCCCGCAGGACACGGAACTCGGTGGTGCTGTTGCACAGGTTGTAGGCGGCACGCTGGCTGATGGCCAGCATCTGCGCGACCTCCTTTACCGTGTACACCAGCTTTGTGGTCTCAGGGCTGTTGGTCGGAGACTTGACGGCATTGGTTCGAGTGACCACCTCCATTGTAGTGGGATTTGGATCATTTGGCAAGATACTTTTCGTATAATTTTAAGATTTCACAGTTTCGGTCGTCATAGGTCGAGTTATACTCATTAGCAAATCCCCATCTCTTTACAAGCGAATTACAGACGAATTTTTTCAATCATACTTTTTATCCCATCAGCGTTTTCAGTCGTTCCAGTTTCTTCAGTGCAATTTCCTTGCGGAAGCTGACCCCAATGCAGGAGATTGGAACGCACATCTCCAACAGGCGGTCATAGATGCGGGCGTGGGCAGTATCCTGCGGATGCCGAATCTCGTCCAGCGTCAGATTGGTGGTGACGATGAGGGGCTTTTGGCTTCGGTAACGGCTGTCCACAATGTTGTAGATTTGTTCCAGTGCATACTCCGTGCCGCGCTCCATCCCGAAATCATCAATGATGAGCAGCGGATAGCGGCACAGCCTGTCTGCCACCTCGTTCCGCCCGGAGAGGCTGTTGTTCAGTTCGTTCAGGATGTGCGCGAAGTTCGTTATGCGCACAGGCACTTCCTGAGCCATCAGAGCGTTTGCAATACACCCGGCAAGGAAACTCTTGCCCGTGCCAACACCGCCCCAGAAAAGCAACCCGATGTTCTCTTTGCACATGGTCTGCCACTGCTCCACATAACGGTGTGCATGGTGCATCTGTGGGCTGCGACCGTTGTCGTTTGCAAATGTCCAGTCCAGCATAGCGGAATCAGAAAAGCCGTCTGCTTTCAGCCGCTGCACAAGGTCGAGATGCTTCCGTTCCTTAATCGCTGCTTCCTGCTGTTCCCGCTCGGCTTTATGGACGATAACACAGTCTGAAATTTTTCTACGACTGTGACAGGAACAGATGATCTGTCATGTATGATGAGAACTGGCTGCTCCCAGTTCTCATAACGGCAAGCTGTCCAGAAAGCAGTGTTTTAACAGATTGCATTTAATATGATATAGGTCTCCCATATTCGCCCTCGACTCCCTAGGAGTGGGGAATCGTCCGGCGGCAAAGTTGCCCATTGGCATTTCAGCCACCCCGTCTTCGTCATGACCGGGCTGCGAGTTACAGAAGTACCTTTCGTGAAGTACCGGACGATTGAACTATGCTGTTTTCAAGGTGCGGCCGCAAAGGGTTTTCACTTATTAACAGAAAAAACGGGGTAAAATTGAGGGTGTTTTCAGAAAATTTTTCTGATTTTTTTTGTTGTGCTGCCCGAATGGAGCCTTTGACACTGTTGTATGCGGCGTGCTGGGAACGTGCGATCTCTGCGATGCTTCGACCATCTGCCAGCATCAGAAGCCGCTCTTGCTGCACGGCGCTCAGATGCGCGATACTACCGTGCAGTCGCTGGTGCTCTTCCGCTTCGATGATCTGGTCGTCAGGGATCTTGTACGAAATGAGTTGTCCGCACCGACTATCTTCAGAATCGAGAGAGAACACCGAATGATACCAGTAGCGCTCGTTGCTTGCGTGTTCTCTGCGGCGGGATTCGTAGAGAAATTCCGCAATCTCTCCGGTAACTTTGATTTGCACAACTTCTCCGCTTACAAATTCGTAGCGGATAACATGATAATCCATCTTGTAACCTCCAAGTCTGCGTTCCTTTCGGATACAGTCTCCTGAAGCTACAAAAAATAGCCGGACAACAACCAACAGAGGGATTCTCAAGCAAAAATCTCTCTACCAGCTGTTGCCCGGCTATTTGGAGCACGTTTCATACATCGCCTTGCGGCAATGGCCCGTTGCTCGGAGCGAACAGTCCATATTCAGGGTGCAATACACCCGATTGTATTTTTAGAATTACATCTCACACATAAAACAGTGCTTCACTGTCGCAAAGTGTGAATCAAAATTATTATATCGGATGCACGTTGTTTTGTCAATCCTGAATTTTTGAGATTCACTCTGAAAGGGTGCACAGATGTCGCAAACCTGCTAACGAGTGTCAATAGTCTGAAAAAAATCAGCAAAAATTTATTGCCGGGTGCAGTTGAGCATCCGGCAACTTTAATAAGCTGACAGCACAGCTTGTCGGCTGAAAATCATCGTAATGGTTCATCAGAAACCATCAACAGGCATCAGGAGATGGCTGGGAACGCAGAAATTCAGTAACACGAGCGTAATAGACTCGCAGGAACTCGGCACTTCCTGCGACGGTATAAACGTAATAATGCTTTCCTTCGGAACGCTTTTTGTCCATAAAGCAGTAAACAGCATTTTCCGGGTTTGAGGGTGTTAAAATAATATTCGATACAATAAAAATAGTTCGCCTCAGATGCGGTGAACCTCGTTTAGAAACATGGCGTGACTTGGATTCAAATGCACCAGACTGGAACGGCGATGCATCAATACCAGCAAAGGCTACCAACGCTTTCTTGTTTTTGAACCGCCGAACATCACCAATTTCGGCCATAAGAGCAGGCACGGTAATGGGTCCGGCACCTTCCATCTGCATTACAACCTCGTATTCGGGGAGCATTGCAGCCAACCGCTGCATTTCAAGCTGGGTGCTTTGCTTGGCCTCGCAAACGGCATTCAGGCTTTTACAAGACTGCGTGATCAGCATCTTCGTACTTTCGCATTTCGGAAGAGTAGCCACGCCTTCCTGTGCAAGCAGATAGATTTTGTGAGCGGTATCTGTACGGAACTTGTAGTTTTTTCGTTTGCACCATCCCCGATAAGATTCCGTGAAAGCCTCCATGGAATATTGACAGACACAATCCTTGTGCCAATAACGCAGAAAGAAGTCCACCCACTTTTCATGCCCGTTTGCATTTTTGTGTTCGGATCAAACGCAATATTTACGCCGGGAAATGTTTGGTCAGCCAGTGCGATCAGACCGTTCCGCAACGCTGTTGCAGTCGCAGTGATTCGCTCGTTTGCTCTGGATTGCATTTTAAGAAGCAGCCTGGTTTCTTCTTCATTGTTGAACGGGGGTAGTGTATCCAAAAGGTGAGCGCATAGTTTGCAATTTTAAGAGCATCCGCTCGGTCCGTCTTTAGCTTTCGGATCGTATTATCACTAAAATCGTGGATCAGCATCGCATTGACAACGGAAACAAAAAAGCCCGCTTCCTTCAATGTCAGTGCGATTGGTCTCCAGTACGTACTGGTATGTTCCATTACAATACGGATATCGCCTCCCAGTTTTTTGAGTGTGGATGCCAGCTTTTTCAAGTCACTGTTCGTGTGGTGGACCTCGAAAGGCCGAAGTACGATTTCGCCTCCGGGTCTCCGTACCGCAACTGTGCTTTTGCTCTTAGACACATCGATACCGACGGCGGTAATAACAGCAGCTTCCATTTTTCTGACCTCCTTTAATGCCGGTTTCGCCTATGCCCATTACCGATTCAGCTTGCTTTGTGACACGAATGTACGGCAACATTTTTATCTGCCGATAACTCAACCTGCGTCAATCGAACGCTGCAATGGAGATGGCGGAGAACAGTTTGCGCGTACGAGCGTTCAGCTCAAGCAATGCTTCGTTCTCTCAGCACATCTTCATTGTAGCTTAGGTTTGGGCATCTGTATAGCTCACTGGCTGTGAACCTTTCAGAACCAACACAATTGTAGCAAGCAGGGCAGACGTATATACATCTGCTATTTTGCGTTGCAAAATGCTTGTTGGGAAATCCCAAACCCTTTTAAATCTGCACCGTCCCGGCGCAGGCTGCGCGATGGAATCGCTGAATAGCACAAAGGCATGTTGGAGTCCAGATGTAAAGAAAAAACGGAAAAGCAGATAAAATCCACTTTACCGTTTTAGAAAGTATTCTATTATGCTGCGATTGCATTGGCGTTGACCTGTTCAATGGTCTTGCGAATGCCAAGCCAGATGCTCAAATCTGTAAAGACCTCTACGATGCTTCCCTGGTCTGTAAAAGGCGGCTCCTGCAAAACAGAAAGGTCTTTCATCATGCCATTGTGCACGATGTACTCAACGATCTGATTCACAAAGTAAATCTGTCGGCTGTCGAGATTAGCACCATCCAGATATTGCGAAAACGCAGCCTTTGCCGCAGCCATATCAAGGCCAACGATCTCCCGCACGAACTCGCCCAGAGGCTTTGTGCCATATTCGGCTTCATAATCCTCTTTTGTGCCGACCTCACTCCAAAGAATTTTTTCGAGTTCTTTGACGTCTTCGGCAGTGAGCGGGATGTTGCCTTTCAGCTTGGCGATGGCTGCATTATCCTGATGCTGCCGTACATAGTACTCCGCTTTTGCCTTGTAATTTTTCAGATCATCGTTTTCCAGCTCGGCCTCCTTCCATTCTGTCGAAAGAATTTCGTCCGAGAAATCCGTGGTGTACCGTACCCGCTCGATGGGGATGTACTTGATCAGATCGCGCAGTTCTTTTCGGATGTGCTCAAACTCGTTCACATCGGCGGTTTTGACGTAGTCGGTCTGGATGATTTTTTCCAGCAGGGCGCGCTTCTTGTCGATCTCCGGAATGTTGGACACGCTCGCAACCGCTTTCGCTTTTTTCAGCAGCTCGCTGCGGCCACGGGTATAGGGCTTTCCGGCAAGATATGCCAATTCGATGCCGTACAGCAGCGCATCAAAACGCAGCGCTTTCGGGTCGTCCGGCTCCGGTTCAATCAAGGGGGCAAGTTCCTCCCGGGCAATCAAGGTGTCTGCATACGTTAGAGCATTGTAACTGTTCTTGTCTGCGTACAACTCGACATACTTCAAATGCTGTTTGACTGCAAAGTTGTCACGGTTCAGTTCTTGCACCTGATCGGCCATGTGTTCCACCAGCGAAGTACGGAACGCTTTCAGTTCTTCCGTTTGGAACTGCATATCCTGCAATTTATACGCGATTTCAAACTGCAAACCGAAAATCGCGCCCTGAACGGCAATCATGTTCGGGGTAGCATTTCCTTTGTTCATGCGGAAAAATTCAAAATTCCCGCAGAAGTCAAAAATGTAAAACTTATTCTTGTCCTCACCATCCAGAAGTCCAGGACACAGGCGTGTACCGCGTCCGATCATCTGCCAGAACTTTGCCTTGCTTAGAACCTTTTTGAAAAAGACCAGATTCAGAACCTCCGGCACATCGATGCCAGTGTCCAGCATATCCACCGAAATGGAAATCTGCGGCAACTTCTTCGGGTCTGAGAATTCGTCAATGGCACTCTGCGCATAATTGAGCCGATTGTCGATCACCACGGCGTAGCCGTTCAGGTGAGGATATTCCTGATTGAACACTTTGAGGATTTCCTCTGCATGATCGTGGCTCTTGGCAAAAATAATCGTCTTGCCGATCTTACTGCCGTAGTCGATTTTCAAGGCGTTCTGCATCACGACATTCAGGACCTGCCGGATGGTGTCCTTGTTGAACAGCCAACTGTTCAGAGCAGATGCATCAATGCTGGCCGGCAGGTTGCCGTTTTCATCCTCAAAGGTGTTTTCGTAGGCTTCCCGTTCTTCGTCCGAAAGCTCATCATAGGTGATGCCGTTCTTCATAAACTTGACTTCGCTCTCCACCGAGAGGAAATCAACCAGAAAGCCATCCTTGACGGCCTGCGCCAGCTCATAACCATAGGTGGGCACGCCGTTTTCGAGGTCAAAGATCTCGTAGGTGTTTTTGTCGATCTCATCCTTGGGTGTGGCGGTCAGGCCAACCAGCGGTGCATCGAAATAATGAAAGATGTCGCGGTATTTATTGTAGATGGAGCGGTGCGCTTCATCGCAGATGATCATATCAAAATGGCCACAGGTGAACAGCTTGCCCTCTGCATCGTGAACGGAATCAATGCAGTTCATCATGGTCTGATAGGTTGAGAACACGCAGTGTGCCGTAAAGTTGTCTTTGTCCTCGCAGAGATTCGTTACGGAAAGCTCCGGCAGGAGGTTGACAAAGCTGCGCTTTGCCTGGGTCACAAGGCTGTTGCGGTCAGCCAGAAACAGCACGTTCTTGACCCAGCCATGCTGCAATAATACATCCACCAGTGCAATGACGGTACGGGTCTTGCCGGAGCCTGTTGCCATAACAAGCAGAGCCTTGCGGCGGTTCTTGCGGCCAAAGCTGTCACAAACCGCCTTGATGGCACCTTCCTGATAGTACCGTCCGGCAATGTTTTTGTTTACATCCACATTGGCAAGGCTGGTGCGCATTGCTTGCAGATTGAACCATTTTTCAAGGTCGCGCTTGGAGTAAATGGAAGCGACCTTGCGCTCGGGATAGATATTGTCCACAATGCGGGTATCGAAACCGTTGGTCAGGAATACCACCGGGCGGCGACCAAACTGCTTTTCGAGAATATCTGCATACAGCTTTGCCTGCTGACGGCCTACTGCAACATCCTTACAGGTGCGCTTTGCTTCGATCACAGCCAGTGCACGGCCATCATCGCCGTACAGGACATAATCTGCATAGCCGATGCCGCTCTTGTTGGGCATCCCGGGCAGAGGGACCTCGTTGACCCAGTTTTTGCCCTCGACCCATCCGGCATCGGTGAGCATGGAGTCAATATACAGTTTCCGGGTTTTGTACTCCGAAAGTTCCAACGGCTTGGGCACATAGGTGGGCTGCTGCGTTTCGCGACGGGCGGTCAGCTGCGCCTTGAGCTCAGCGTTTTCTTTGATGAGTGCATCCAAGTCCACATCCGGCAGGGCGGGCTGTGCAACGGGTGCAGCGGGCTGCTGTGTAAGCAGGGAAGCGTCAAATTTCTTTTCCTGATAGCTTGTTCCATAGCAGTACGCCACGAAATCAAGGAACAGAAACAGGTTTTCGAGGCAAAGTTCCGCCTGTTCCCGGCTGATGCTGCGGCTTCCGTGGGCGGCATCATTGCCGCGCTTGCGGATAAAATCCATCCGCCGCCACAAATCATCGTCCACAATGTCGTGAAACTCTTCTGTGCTCATCAGGCTGATGAGCTTATCATCCCACGGCTTGACGAGGGAGCTGTCCACCGAATACATCCATTTGACTGCAAACTCCATGGCACAGCGGCAGTCCAGCACAGCGGTGGCCGCATCAATGGGCAGAATCCTCTCCGCAGCGATCGCGGCATCCGCAAAGCCGGAAAATTGCGGGTCATCCTTCAGAAAGTCAAAGTTTGTCAATTCTCACACCTCCCGGCTTCTATTTTGAACGATTTTCAGCCAAAATGCAAGTGCTTTGCGCAAAAAGTTCTGCGAACAATTTTGATTTGTCTACCTCGGCTACAAAGGCGGCAAACTGGTTCTGGAGGGAAAGAGGTGGTAGCGGAATAGCAAGCTGAGATAATGTTTGCTGATTCAGATTTTGAATATTTGCACCACGCCCGGCCATCTTCTTGCGTACAGAATCAGCTTTTAGAACTCTGAGTAGGTAAGCAACAGAAGCTTCCTCACTTGTCAGCCTGTATCGGATGCAGAATCCGCTGTATGTAACAGGAGCATTTGCAGGATAGATTGCTAAACAGCGTCCAACCAATTCTTTATTGCCATTGGAGCGAACAAAAACAATATCGCCATCTTGAAGCAAATAATCAGGGTCTGGCGATTCATTAAGAGCAACAAACGGTAAATTTTCAACTTCGTGAATTGTTGAACGGTCTTTGAAATCACCAACACCTAAACAGTGAATTTCAACGCCATGATCACCTTTATGAAAGTTCATGCCATTTTTACAATAGCCTAAGTCAAACAAACTTTTCGTTTCCCAGCACTTTTCGTTCTGTATAGGATCCCCAAACATCTCCACAAATCGAGCTTTGACAAATTCGTCCAGCTTGGTGAGCTGCTGCTTTCTGAAATCAATGCTAGACGATACCCGATTAAGCATATTTACAATTTCAAGCTGATTATCGTATTCGTGAAGCTGAATTTTTATAGTAGATAGAGTGGCTTTGTTCAGCGTAGCACCCATAACTGCTTTATTGGTTCCTTTACTCCAATCCTTTGCGCAAAGCAAATAGTATAAGTATTCCGGCGAAATCTTTTCTACTCCTTTATCAATAAAGGCCATAATAGCTTCGTTGGAGTACATCTCTTTTTCTGTTATTGCCACCTTGCCCAAAGACAGCTTAAAGCTCATTATGACCGTATTGGCGGGAATCTTTTTGATGCCACTTTCTGCAACAGCTGAATCTGAAAGCGTCTCTTTTGTATTTGATATATATTTTCCTGAGTTAGTCAGATCCGCAATAGAAATCCAGTTGTTTTCTGATTTTTTCCAATAGCTTGAGTTATCTCTGGATGGGGTTTTGCCCATCTGGAGAGTAAAAAGTTCCGACAGGGCGTATTCCATAAACTCTCTCCCACAAATTAGAAGTTGCCTTTTCAGGCAATAAACTTCTGGTGGGAGGTTTTGACGTTGTTCTGATTCACGATTGCATACTGCATGGTGGTGCCGATCTGCGAATGACCGAGGATTTTCTGCACCTGCTCAATGGGCATTCCCTTGTCGATGGCGCGGGTAGCCATGGTGCGGCGGAATTTATGCGGGTGGATCTTGTCCAGATTCAACTCCCGGCCCAACTCCCGCAGACGAATCTCCACGCCGCTGATCTTCAAACGGTCAAACGGGGCATCCAGCGTCACGAATAGCGCCGGGTTTGCATCAGTGCGGGAGCGCAGATAGTCCTGTAAATGCAGCTTTGCCTTGGCATCAAAATAAACCCGGCGCTCCTTGTCGCCTTTGCCGAACACTACACACTCGCGGGCTTCAAAGTCGATTTCTGAAATGTTCAGGTTGACCAATTCCCCCACACGAATGCCAGTGGAATACAACAAATCAATCATGGCAAGGTCGCGCGCACACTTGCAGTTATCCCGCAGGCGTTCAATAGCTTCGTCCGAAATGGTTTCCTTCACGGGCTGTTTGGTCTTGATTTTATGGATGCGGCGCATGGGGCTTTTGAGGATGTAGTCCTCTTCTTCCAGCCACGAGAAAAAGCTGGAAATATTCCGGCGCACATTGTCGATGGTCACTTTGCCGCAGTTGTTGATCTTCTGATATTCCACCAGATACCGCCGGATCTCTTCGGTGGTCATCTTGCGCAAGGGTGTATCCACGGTTTGCAGCAGCCGCTCCACGGTAACGCGGTAATACTGAATGGTGCGCTCAGAGCAGCCCTCGATTTTCTTGGCATCAAGGAACAGCTTCAGATATTCCTCGTTGGAGATCTGCTCTTTCTGCGCTTCGGATTCGGAAAACGTCTGCAACAGCACCTCTTGCAGCTTTTTCATCTGCGCAACATTCAGGTACTCTGCCATCTCGTTGATGATCTTCACGATTTTGTCTTCCATATTGGCGCACTCCTTTTCTGGTGTACCAACATCCTGCTCCGGCAAAGTGCCTGTTGTTGCTTATTATCAGCCAAAATACTGTTGCATCAGGCTGTTAAAGAGTAATTGTGTCTGGTCAAGGGCTTTCTGCACTTCAACTTTTGATTTGTCTACCTCGGCTACAAAGGCGGCAAACTGGTTTTGGAGAGAAAGAGGGGGCAAAATAATATTCAGTCTTTTTAGCATAGAAATCGAAAGATATGCAACAGTTGAGCCAGCTTGTAAAGCTAAAATCTGTTTTTGGATGTAAGGTTGCATAAATAAGTATGAAATATAAGTGCTAGATACTTTTTCGCTAATATTAGAAAGCCAGCTAATCATACCGTCTTGAAAATAGAATTCATCACTTTTTTTCACGATGTAACATTTTCCAAGTGTTCCTCTTGACGTTATCAGGACATCATTTGTTTTAGGTGTTAATCCCTGCGAACAAAGCCTTTCATATCGGTCCGAGGGGATAAATGTTGAAGCAGAAAAAGTGCCTGCATCAATTAAATCTACTAAATCAGATATTTTTAGAAATGGAATGCCGCTTGTGCTTTGTTCTTCTTGATAAATACGTTTGCTTGACCCAACATCGCAAAGGTTGCACAGAAGGTATATCGGGAATTTCTTTGGATTGAATTCAAAATCTCCAAACATCTCCACAAATCGAGCTTTGATAAGCTCGTCCAGCTTGGTGAGCTGCTCTTGGCGCTGTTGAATCATGTCGGTGAGTAAATTCAGCTTTGTCACAATGCTTTTCTGCTCAATTATGGACGGTATAGGTATTTCAATTTTTAGAAGATTGGCTTTTGTCAAACTGGGGATAGTCACCGTTGTGTTCAATTTCTCGAAATCGAAATAGCGGCAAAAGTAAAAAAGGTACTTTGGAAAGAGGACTTCTTTTTTGGCAACAAGCCCAAATGCAGTATCCACATTCCAAAATGGCTCTGTGACAAAAATAGGGTTATTGATACTGCCTTTTCTTCCAATAACCACTGTCTCAGCAGGGCAGATATATTCATCGGCTCGCCCCATCACACCGCCACTACCATAAATGGGATATTTTCCGTCTGGATTTTCAACGGATTTTTGATTTTTTCCATTGTAAATCTCCAGAATATCAATGAATTTTTTTGTTTCCATGTTTCTCCCACAAATTAGAATTGTTTCATTTCAAAAGTTCTTCCAAAGCGTCCATCTCTGCATCGATCTTCTTCTGCAAATCACGCAGCTGTGCCATAATTTCCTGTGTGGAAGGATACTCCACCGGCACATACTCGGTCTTTTTATACTTGTTGATGGACAAATCATAGTCGTTGCCCGCGATCTCCTCTTTCGGCACAAAGAAGCTCTGTTCCGTGCGCTCACGGGTGGTTTCAGCCTCCCGGTTGTGGAACCGAGCGATAATATCGGGGATGTCGTTTTCCGTGGTCGGGCTGCGCTTATCGTCCAGCGAGAAGCCGTCGGCCTTCATATCGTAGAACCAGACGTTATCGGTGCCACCGTGGCCGGTCTTGGTAAAAATCAGGATGGCAGTAGAAACGCCCGCATAGGGCTTGAACACGCCGGAGGGCATGGAGATCACGGCTTCCAAACGGTTATTCTCGATGATCTCCTTGCGGATCGCTTTGTGCGCCGTGGAAGAGCCGAACAGAACACCGTCCGGGACGATGCAGGCACAGCGTCCGCCAACCTTCAGCATCCGCAGGAACAGAGCGAGGAACAGCAGCTCGGTCTTTTTGGTCTTGCAGAGCTTGAGCAGGTCGGTGGAAACAATGTCGTAGTCCAGACTGCCCTTGAACGGGGGATTTGCCAGAATCAGGCTGTATTTGTCCTTGTCTGGATTTTGATCGCTCAGGCTGTCGCGGTACTCGATGAACGGGTTGTCCACGCCGTGGGTCATCATGTTCATAGCACCGATGCGCAGCATGGTGCGGTCCATGTCGAAGCCGTGGAACATGTGGTTCATGTAGTGGTCTTTGTTTTTGCGGTCAAAAAACACTTCCTGCTTGCAATTTTCTTTTAAATATGTTGCAGCTGCAATAAGAAAACCAGCTGAGCCAAACGCCGGGTCACAAATCACATCATCCGGGCGAGGTTTTACCAACTCAACCATCATTTTAATTATTTGACGAGGAGTACGGAATTGACCGTTTCGACCAGCATTTTCGAGCTTGGATAACAGATACTCATAAACATCGCCAGCAATATCTGATGCTGATTCCTTTGCCATCTGCTCATACATTCCGTCCATGGCAGTCACGATTTTATCCAGCATCAGCGGCGTGGGCACTTTGAAAATGGCATCACCCATGTACTTGGCGTAGGCACTGTCCTTGTCGCCGTGCAGATTCTTGATGAAGGGGAACACCATCTCCTGCATGGTGGAGTACATTTTGCCTGCCGGGAAATCGTGGAAAACGCTCCATTTGAGCTGTGCACCGTCCACGGTGCGCTCCCCGACCTGTACCTCGCCCGCAAAGATGCTCTTGTAGGGCAGACCCAGCATAGCGGCTTCTTTGGCGTGGGTGTTGTCGCTTTCATCGAGGTCGTGAATGAACATCAGATAGGTCATCTGCTCGATCACATCCAAGGGATTCGTCAGGCCGCCCGTCCAGAAAATTTCCCACAGGCTGTCAATTTTGCTTTTCAGTTCTCCGGTTACCATGTATGTTCCTCCTGCGTGTCGAGAAAATAAGCCCGACAAACAATAATTTGTTATACTGTTATTATACCGTTTCTTCGGGATCGGTTCAATCTGCAAAAGGGGGAAGCCCGGAGTTTTCTACATTGTATGAATTTGATGTTGAAAATTCGATATTTCGTCCTATTGACGGTCTTGCGTCGAATGACTATAATATAATTGAAATTATCATAATCCAAATTATATTAAGTGAGAGGTGAATGACATGGACTTCATCGGCAGAACATCCGAACTGGCAACGCTGAATGCGGAGCTAGAGCGCGGCAGCGGCTTTGTGGTGATTTACGGCAGGCGGCGTGTTGGAAAAACAACGCTGATTAAAGAGTTTATCAAGGACAAACGTACGTTTTACTTTCTGGCAACCACAGAAAGTGAAGCCCAGAGCATGAAGCGGTTTGCCGGGGTGCTTTCCCGCACTACTAAGAACCCCATGCTCAGCAAGGTCACATTCACCGACTGGCTAGATTTATTCCAAGTGGTAGCAGATGACCACCCAGACGAGAAAAAGGTGCTTGTCATTGATGAATTTCCGTATCTGGTCAAGACGAACCCGGATTTCCCGTCCATCTTGCAAAACGCATGGGATGAAGTGCTGAAAGACCATAACGTGATGCTGATTCTCTGCGGTTCCCTCATCAGCATGATGAAAAAGCACGCACTTGCCTACGACAGCCCGCTCTATGGCCGCAGAACGGCGCAGATTCGGCTGGTGCCTTTGCAATTCACGGACGTGTATGCGGCGCAGATCCTGTCGTTTGAGCAAGCTGTGGAGCAGTATGCCATCACGGGCGGCGTACCGAAATATATGGAGTTTTTCCAGACGGACGAGCCGCTGGTGGAGCAGATTCGGCGTGTGGTACTGTCAAAAAATGGCTTTTTGTATGAAGAACCGGATTTCCTGCTCAACGAGGAAGTGCAGACGCCTATCAACTATTTTTCTGTGCTAAAAGCGATTTCGGACGGCAACCACAAGCTGAGCAAGATCGGTATGACGATGGAGCAGGACACGTCAGCTATTACGCCGTACCTGAAAACACTGATCGACCTTGGTTTTGTTATCAAGAACGTTCCCATCACCGAAAAGAATCCAGAGCGTTCCCGGAAGAGCCTGTACTATGTTTCGGACAACTTCATCCGCTTCTGGTTCCGCTATGTGTACCCATTCAAGGGGGAGTTGGAACTGGACAACCAACAGATCGTGCTGGACGAGATGGGCAAAGACTTTAAGCAAAAATTTGTGGCGTTCGCTTATGAGAGCATCTGCCGGAATATCTTTGCGGAGCTGTGCCGAAAGGGGCAGATTGACTTTGCACCCTCACGCATTGGTTCTTACTGGCGCAACGACAACGAGGGCGATACGGAAATTGATGTTGCGGCTGTGGACAACCAGCACAAACGGCTGTTCCTCGGTGAGTGCAAGTACCATGCGAAACCTGTGGATGTGGCGGTCTACTCTGCTTTGCAGGAAAAGGGGCAGTCCAAAGAGCTTGCAGCAGCTTTCAAGGGCTACGAAATTGTGTACGGGCTGTTCTCCAAGAGCGGCTTTACAGATCGACTGGTGGAAATGGCAGCGGAGAATTCCAACCTGATTCTGATTCAGGAAGATGCAGTTTACAAGAAATAATATAATCCGAATTATCATAAGTTTAATTATATTATTGCGGGATTTTCTGTGCGCTATGTTTAGCGACCTTGGAATAAGATGTAGCATCCTTTGGGCAAGGTTTAGCAACCATACCCCAAAAAAGTAGCAATCTCTGAAAAAGTTTGGCGAGGAGGCATATCCCGTGGAGGGCGGAAACTTGCGATACTCTTGTAAAAAGTATCGACTTTGACGAAGAAAGTATCGAATTCGATATATTACGCTTCAAGAAAGTATCGACCTTCGATTGAGATTATGCGCGAAATCGTTATACATTCGATTAAAGCTACCTTCATATCCAAAAATGTCTACTACCCGAAACCTTAATATAATTCACTTATCGTATATCGCTTTTTTACCTTGCAAATCTACTTCAACGGTGTACTTTTAGAGGATAGCGGTATTGACCAACTATCGGGTGGCATTGAAGCAATAGACTGGTTCGGCATCAGCCTGTTGTAGAGCCAAACCGTGGGTTCAGCGATAACCACAAGCCGAATAGATTCACTTGAATCGAACGAAAACGCAAAATGCCCGCTCACCGTGGAGATTCAGCTCCAGAGGTGGGCGGGTATTTTTGGTTATTCAGCGGAGAACTGAACAGCAACAAAATAAAAGGGACACCTACAACACCGTAGTGCTGTCCGATGTCCCTCGCGACTGATTTTATCGTTGTCCGCCAACCTCAGGCCCTTGCGTCCTGCATCTCTTTCGGGTTTTATCATTGCCCGCCAACCTCAAGCCCTTACGTCTTGCATCAGATCGGATTTTAGGTGTCAGCCACACCAGCGGAGTGACGTCCGCTTTCCATTTAAGATTATATTCAATTTACATCCAAATAGCAATGTTTCATATAGAAGTTTAGCAAGGCGGGCATATCCAATGATATATGGAAAGTGTGGAAAGTAATGCGGAAAGTGCGGAAACCTGCCATAGAAAAGTGGCAACTTCATCTCAAAAATGGCAACCTCTATGCTAAAAGTGGCAAGTTCCCTGAAAAAGTGGCAACATTAAAATAAAATGCAGCAAGAGGCATATAAGAACCACCATTGTATAGAACCGCCCACTAATCCGAGTTCTCCTTAGACGAGTGGGTTGTTTCGCTTTTGAATCTCTGATTGGTTACTTAAGATACCCTCAAGTTCTAGGTTAGAATGTTTTCTTGGGGTCATACTGTGGAGCATGCCATTAACGAATTTACAATAACATAGTGAACAAATCTGAATAATTCACTTGAAAATAGTAAACAATTCCGGTATAATAGAAACAGGTGTACCCAGATTGGCAACGCATACAAAGGACTGTTTTGACATATGAAAGAAACGGTTAAAGTTGAATTATTGAAAGATCCCGAGTGCTTGATGGGATTTTCATGTGGAGAGCCGTCAATTGATGAGTTGATCAAGAAAGCATACTACGAAACACTTCTTGAAAAAGGATATACGTATGTTGCTATTTTGAATGATCGCGTGATTGCGGTATACCAAATCGCATTTATTACACTATCAGCAGAAGAAATCAGTGAAGACACGAATGACCACAACTGGTCTGGAAATTCCGAGTTAAGGTATGGATGTCTCTTAATTCATTATCTTGCGGTAGAAAAAACGTGTCAACACAGAAAAATCGGAAGTATGATACTGAATGGTATACTAAAAGAGATTTCTCTGCTTGGACGAAAGTGGCCTGTTCGTTTTATAATTATTGATGCGGTAAATGATTTAGTATCGTGGTACAAAAGTTTTGGCTTTGAACCGATTCGCCAAATGGCAGTTGAAAATGCTGGTTTTACAACGCGAATGTATTATGACTGTTATCACCATGATCGGGCCGAATTGGAACGGTATGAAGAGGCCTGTATCAATGATCTTATATAAAAATGAAACGAAGGAGGGCAGTTTATGCGTTATGTGAATGAAGATATCGTTTTGCGAGGCGATGAAGCAAAGCAGTTTGTGTATAATCTGCATCATCCCAATGTTGCTAAAATAGTGGAAGAGAATAGACGACGGGATAAGGCACTTGATGAAGTGAACTATCAGGAAACAGATGATGGTTTTACGTTTGAACTGGAACCTTTGGATTGGGCCAATAGTATAGAAACCATCCAGAAGTTTATAAGCACAATCGAGGTCTGCAATCTGCATTCTTTTCGATCTCAAATGAACTTTATTTGTTTGGACACGAGTGATTCGTTTGAGCAACAAAGTTTAACTGCAGTAGATTCTTTCTCGGCGACAGTTTCATCTGTAGAATCTGCCGTCAGCCGAGATGACGAAATGCTGCTGGCTGGTTAAAGAAAGTGGTGCAAAGATGGATTTGAACAGTAAGAAAAGTGGTTTCAGATTTTCTAATCCAGAGTTGGTGCACTTAGAATATGAAACGAATCAGTCTTTTTGTGAAGAATCTGAAATTCAATTGCGTATAAATCTGAACACGGACGTAAAACCTTATGAAGGAAAATCAAAGGCTGAAGTGATCTTAACTATAACTTTAGGTGGAAAGACAGAAAAAGATCCATTTTATCTCGAAGCATCGGAACAAGCAACGTTTGATTGGTCCGGAAGTCAATTCAGTGATGATGCGCTTGAAAGTCTTCTGAGTAAAAATGCCCCTTCACTGTTGTTGAGTTATTTAAGACCTATCGTTGCAAGTTCAACAAATTGGTCTCGATATGGAAGTTATAACATTCCTTTTATCGATTTTACGAAGGCTGTAAAAGAATCTGATTAACCTAGGCTTGAGGAAACAGTTCTATTAGATGATGGGGCTGTTTTCTTTTTGCCTATACAAGCTATTACACAAAATGCCCACTCCCCTGAGAACTCCTCAGACGGGTGGGCATTCTTCTTCCCGTGTATCAAATTTACCTTTGTGGTCACTCAAATCGCCACCAAGTCATGGATCAAAAATCATCATTTTTTATTTGTCCCAGAGTAAGTGCACGGTTTCTGCACTGTTTTTGCACGGTTTCAAGAGATGCAAGGGGTACTCTGACTTGCAAAATACGACAAAGGGTGCAGAAATTGCCGGGCAGAAAATCACGATGCTTTGCACAAAAACAACGTAAACTCGAAACTTCTAAAATCAGAGTGTTCTGCCCGGTGGGCTCTTTTAATCAGAGGGCCAGGGAATCGAGTTCCCTCAGACAATCAGGCCCCGGGTGGTGGCTTTGAACGACAACACGGTTTGCGGAGCAAAGTGATAGACCATCTGACAGAGATTTTCAAGCATTGAAAATCATGGTGATAAAGTGGATTTTTGTTACAAATCAATAAAAATGTTGAGGAAAAAATCCTTCTGTGGTAAAATAATTAGAAAGATGCTGCGAAATTGCGGAGGGAGGAGCTGTGCAACATGCACCAGCTCCATAAACGCCTTACAGGTGCAGCCAACAGTTCCATAGAAATCATCATTGCTTGGAGTGAGCTTTTGCAGATGCGTAAGAGACTGTTTGTTAGAAACTGGATCCGAAGGCTTTTAAGGTATCTTTGTATTCCGGTTGGGTTTTTCCTGGTCGTGGTTCCTCTGTATAGCCTGATGATCCGCCAGACGAGCCAAGCGCAGTCCTCCAGCACGATGGAAATGCTGGCGATCGGCACCACCCAGTTGGAGCGATGCCTGAGCAATATCCGCAGTACAACGAACAAATTGTTCAGCGAAACGGAGTATACTCTGCTTGCCAGCAGTTATGATAACAGTATCCTGGGAGATTATCAGACACTGACGAGAGCCAGCAAATCGTTACAGGATAAGACCTACGATTCCTCTGTGATCACATACAGCTATATTACATTTGAGCGGAATGGCATCATATTGGATGACCGAAGCGCGTATGAAAGCCATAGCAATTTTTACCCGGGAGCACTTGAGTATGAGGATGTGTCTCAGGAGGAATGGGATGCACAGAATCAGATCGACGTAATGACGATAAAGCCCGCCCATGTTGTCAAACTGATGCATTCCAGCTATGGCAATTCGTATGTCACAGTATATCAGCCCTATGTGAACACGGCAGGCCGCCTTTGCGGCGCAATGACGGTGCTGATCAAGGAAAAAGATGTCGTTTCGATGTTTCTTTCGCAGCAGCAATGGCGCGAGGAAGGCCTTTTTTGCCTGATTTCCGATGACGGAACGATCCTGGCGGGAAACAACTATGACGGAACGACACTTTCCCTGACGAGTGATGATACGGGTTGGGAGACCTATCAGGGAAAGCGCTATCTGATGGCAACGCGATATGTGGCATCTCTGAATGCAACGGCGGTCATTGGAATGCCGCCGTCGCTCTACGAAGCGGGTCTGTTGGCAGTACAGCGTGCAATTTGTCTGTATTTGATCGTGGGCGTTCTGGGCTGTGTATTGATCAGCGTCTGCATGACACTGGAGGATATGAACAGTCTGCGTCCGATGCTGGACACGCTGGACGAGTCGGATCTGGCATCACGGAAAGTGCTGAATGAGATCTTTCTCCGTAATGTAAACAGCCAGCATGAACTGGCGCGGGAACTGGAGCATTCACGCAGCGAGCTGGAACACGGGAAAATGGAAATTTTGCTGCGCACAGGGTCTGTGAGTCAGGAAACCCTTCAGCAGCTGACGGATGCGGCGCAGCTGAAAGCCTATAACTTCCTGCTGCTGATCCCATCTCTTCAGGAAAACGCCGAGTGCTCACTGAAAGAAGAACTGCGTACTGTGGTGGTGTCAGAGCAGATACGTCAAATTTACGGGCAGAGATTTTATGTACAGGCAACGGCAGATGACCTGATCCTGGTGATCCTGACGCAGGAAACGGATGAAGCAGAGGAACTGCGGGAAATGTGTTTCCGCACAGAGCAGCTGTATGATGCGCTGCATTTGACAACCCCCCTGATATTGAGTGATTCTTTTGAGAAAATGGAGCAGTTGTCAGACATTTACTGGAAGGCCCGCAATGTGGCGGCCTATGCGGATCCGACACAGAAGATCTGCTATTTGGGGAACAGCAGTGCGCAGCGCGGTACCACGGTCAATGCAACCAATGCAGCGCGGCTTCGGGAGTATCTGCTTTCCGGATGCACGGAAGAAGCGGTTTCGCTTTTGAGTGAACTGTTCTCGGTGGATAATCTGGACCCGGAAAACTTCAAGCAGGATTTTTACACGGCAGGCGGCATTCTGCTGAACACGGCGGAAAGGGTATGCTGTCCGGATATCGCCTATCTGTGCAGTTATGACTCTAAACTGACTGCCCGCCAGATGCTGAGCCGGTTGCAGGACTGCTGTGTGGAGATCTGCAACCATGTGCAATTCTTGAAGCATAGCCACAATGATGCGCTTCAAAAGAATATTCTGGACTGGCTGGCACAGAATTTCCAGAATCCGGAGATCAATGCGGCGATGACGGCGGAGCAGTTCAAGATCTCGAAAAAGTATCTTTCGCAATTCCTGAAGGAGCAAACCGGAAAGAGCTATACAGAGTATGTGGAAGAATTGCGTCTGGATCATGCGATGCAGCTGCTGAGAACGACAGATCTGAATATTACGGATATTGCAGAACAGTGCGGCTTCTCCACAGCGAATACATTCTATAAGGCATTCCGGCGGAAGTATCAGCTCTCGCCTTCTGCAGTCCGCAAAGGAGACAACTGATTTCAGCGCAGAAAAAAACGAACGATGTCATCCGATTTGGAAGGACATCGTTCGTTTCTTTTTACAGGTGGATTCAGGGATGGATGCTTATGGTAACAGTGCAGGGAGCATCCAATGCAAAGGTCAGCTCAAGCAGCCCATCATGGCGTGTGGTCACGGTGCAGGGAACAGAGGCTGTAACAGCCTTGGAACCCGGCTGCAGAACAGCCAGAACAGTGCTGCGGCCCGCTGCGGTAAAATCCAGCGTGGCATTTAAGGCGCTGTTGTCCGGTGCCCAATCCGTATGCCGGACAAAGGCATCAAAACCGGTCGTGAGGGTGCCGGGGCGGTAGTAAGCGGAAAACAACTGTACAATGGGAGAAGAAAGCCCGCTGAATTGGTGCCAGCCGGCACCACGGCGGCTCTCGATCATAAAGTGTTCAAAACAACAGTAGCTTTCGGTACACTCGTTCTGCCACAGGGTAAGAACGGTGTCGGCAATGCGGTAAGCAAAATCGGCAAGGCCCGCATCCAGTGCAGATTTGAAGAACATCCACTGATAAGGCATCCATACAGCGCCGTTCCAGTAGCCGTCACGCCGATAGTACGGCGCACTCTGATCCACGGTAGAAAGGCCGCAGGCACACCACAGGTGTTCCGGGCTCTGCAGCTTCTGCCACAAAAGTTCCTTCTGCGGTTCTGTACAGGCACCTGCAAACAGCGGCGAAGCGCCATCCATGCCCATATCGTAGTTCAGACCCTGCTCGGTGCGCAGAATATCTGCAGCATCACCAGAAGGATCGTGCAGGAGGTACCCGAAGTAACCGCTTTCCTCGTCCCATGCAGTCTGCAGGGAGCGCCCTAAGCGAAGCGCATCGGCATCAAATGCATCTGCGTCGGCTGTCTCACTCAACAGGCGGGCGGTGTAAGCCAGGATCTTGGCACAGCGTATCGCATGGGCAGTTGTGACCACGGGCGCGCAGTTGGCCTGCAAACGGCGGCGCTGGACCTCCTGCTGTGGGGGATAATCGTCCCATCCACCGGAATTATAGAAATAATCCCAGGGGCGCAGCAAGCCGCTGTGCAGGTTGGCGGTCGTGGAGCCGCCTTCCTGCCCGGTGAAGAAGCGATAGTACAGCTTTAGGCGTGGATAGCAGTAGGCGGCAAGTTTTCTGCTGCCGGTGCGATTCAACAGCTCGGCGTACAGATAAAACTGCGTTGGCACCATGGAGCCATGGTGTAAAAAAGCAGCATCCACAGAATCCGGGGGCATCAGGTAGGTGTTCAGGCAGTCAAAGGCGTTGCGCAGGCTGGTCTGAGCCAGACCCATTCCAATGAATCCGGAATCCCATGTGTAGACACAGTCCCACCAGCGTCCGGGAGTGTAGTGGCGGATATACTGTCCCCGCGTGTACACCGGATACACAACGTTGGTGCAGAGAACAGCATTCATCAACTGTTGGCCCAAGGCAAGCGATTCGGCAGCCGGCAAAGCGGGCGGTGCTGCAAGGGAGGCAGAAGCCTGCTGCCATACATGCTCCCAATCACTGCGCTGAGTCAGCAGCTCATGGCAGCGCAGCGCGGCGGCAGAAGCATCCGGAGCAGCACAGACCGCTCCATAGATCACTTTTGTCTGTCCTGCCTCCAAGGGGATCGGCCCCATAAAGAGATTGACGTAATGCCCTTTTCCGTTGCCGCGCAGCGTGGCATTTACATGGTCGTGTACGGTGTCACGCAGAAAGATATCCAGTTCGTCGTTTTCGATCGTGCGAATATGGGTGGTGATATCATCCCACAGGATCCCGTAGCACTCCTGAATGTGGGGATACTGCAGGGTCAGATAGTTCTCATCTGCGGCGGGCTCGGCCTGAGGCCGGGAGCCATCTCCGCGCAGGGTAACGGTAAAGTTACCAGCGTCCGCTTGCTCGCACAGGGCGAGACAGTCCAGCTTCGCCCCTCCAACACCGGCAGCAGTCAGGGTCAGAGTGAATTTCCCGGCGGGAATGGAAGCATTCAGCGGCAGGATGGCAATAGAAGGCTTCTGACAGGGCGGCAGCCGCAGCGTGTCCTGACCATTGACATCGTACTCGGAACGCTCATCTGCCGGATTCCAATACCGTACACAGAGACAGGGGGTATGCAGGGGCGCGGTAAGGGAAAGCGTAAAGGTAACGGTGTCCCCTTTTCCGCTGGGCATGACCTGCCCAAAAGGTCCTTTGCCTTCGGAACAGCCGAACCCCGTGCCAATGCCGTATCCCTGACCAAAGCCGGGAACGGCTTCTTCGCCCCGGCGCAGACCATCCCAGGTCAGACATTCATTGGGACGGTGGATGGAAAAATCCAGGGTGTCATAATCCTTTGCCCAGACAAAGGCCGCGTTTTCCGGCAGGGATACCTCACAGCCCGGCAGGGAGAAGCCGCGGTAGGAAGGAACGGGATCCCAGGCGGATGCCATATAATGAAGCACCAGATTCTGCGGAGCATCGGTATTGTTGTGGAGCTCGGCACGGATCAACCGGGCATCCTCCCCCAAGGGAGCAAAAGAGATGTCTGCATACAGCTGATCCTTCCACAGGAGCTCGTGGCGGAACGTGTAGCAGCTCAGATCCGGAGCCGCAGCCCAGGGGTGAAAGCCGCTTTCAAACCGTACATTGGGCACATCGACCCGGCGGCGATACATTCCCGGAAAAACGGACAGGTCAAATCGAACGCCATCGTTGGCCGCAGGAACATGGGAAATGCCGCTGTATCGTTTGGTGTAGGGGCCCCACGCAGGCAAGGAAAGATCATGTGATTGCATGGTATGGTATCCTCCCATCAGCCCTTGACTGCGCCAATGGTAACACCGGCAACAAAGTACTTCTGCAGGAACGGATACAGGCACATGATCGGCAGGGTGGAAACCACCATGGTGGCATATTTCAGACCATCGCCGATGACCTCGACATCACCGGTGGAACCGGCCATGTTGCCGATGTCGCTTTGGATCAGGACCTCACGCAGGATCATCTGCAAAGGGTACAGAGAGCGATCCCGAATGTACAGCAATGCCGGGAACCAGCTGTTCCACTGCGCAACGCCGTAGAACAGCGCCATGACGGCGAACACTGCACCGGAGAGCGGAAGAACAATGCGGAAGAAGGTCGTGATATCGTTACAGCCGTCTAAGGCTGCGGCCTCGATCAGCTCATTCGGGATGGTGTTTTCAAAGAAGGTGCGCATGATGATCATGTTATAGGTGCTGATGGCGGAAGGCAGTACCAGCGCCCAGATCTTATTCAGCATGCCCAGCTTCTGAATGATCAGATAAGTGGGGATCATGCCGCCGTTGAAAAACATGGTAAAGATGAAAAGGCTGATAAAGATATTGCGCCCGAACAGATCCTTGCGAGACAGGGGGTAGGCGGCGCAGGCGGTAAGGGTCACGCTGATCAGGGTGCCCAGCACGGTATACAGGATCGTGTTCAGATAACCCTTCCAGATACTGGCATCCTTCAGAACCTTCTCGTACATGGAGGTCGTAAAGCCTTTGGGCCAGAAGGAAACATTGCCTGTCAGCAGCTGCATGGGATCACTGAATGAGCCGCTGATGATGTGCAGAAGCGGCAGAATGATGGTTGCGCTGATCAGAATCAGCAGCAGATACACAACAATGGTATAGATTCGTTCCCCGATGGTTTCCTTCACTTTCGTGGGGTGATTCATCGCATCAATATTCTTTTTCATCACCACAGGCTCACCTCACTGATCTTTTTGCTGAACTTGTTGAACAGCATGATAATGGTAAAATTGATCACAGAATTGAACAGGCCCACAGCCGCGGAGAAGCTGTAATCGCCGCTTTCAAAGGCACGGCGGTAAACGTAAGTGGAGATCACATCGGCAGTCTCATAGGTTGCGGGGTTGTACATCAGCATGATCTTTTCATAGCCGACCGAGAAAATAGAGCCCATGCGGAGGATCAGCATGATGATGATCGTGGGCAGCAGGCCGGGCAGCGTGATATGGATCAGCTTGTCCCATTTGGAAGCACCGTCAACGGTGGCGGCCTCGTAGAGAGAGGGGTCGATGCCGGTCAGTGCCGCCATGTACACAATGGAACCGTAGCCGGCGCTTTGCCAGATGTCAGAAAGAACATAGATCGTCTTGAAGTACTTGGGCTCGGCCATAAAGTGGATCGGCGTACCGCCAAAGGCGGTGATCAGCTGGTTGATCAGGCCGCTGGAAGGAGAAAGCAGGGCGCTCAGAATACTGACAACGACCACAGCGGAGATGAAGTGGGGCAGATACACCACGGTCTGTACGCTGCGTTTGAAGAATTTACCGCGGACTTCGTTGATCAGCAGAGCCAGAATGATGGGAATGGGAAAGCCCACAATAATGGAATACAGGCTGATGCCAAGTGTGTTTTTGATCAGACGGCCAAAATACTCGGATTTAAAGAACTGGGTGAAATATTTGAAGCCGACCCACTTGCTGCCCGTGATGCCCAGTACGGGAGAGAAATCACGGAAGGCGATCTGCGCGCCGTACATGGGCGCGTACATGAACACGATATACCAGATCAGGGCGGGCAGCAGCATCAAAAGTAGATAGCGGCTGCGCCAGAACTTTTTACAGGCATGATCAAGGCGGTTCGCTGTTGGCAGTGTGATCGGTTTTGCTGCGGTGGCAGTTTTCATGGTGGTATTCTCCTGTTTTCGTTCTGAAGAACCCAGGAAAAAATAGGCCGGGAACAGGGTGTTCCTGCCCCGGCCGTTATTTTACTGGATCAAAAAATAGGTGCCTGCTGAGGCATCAGCCATTCAGAGTCTTCTGGTAGATATCGATGACCTCTGCAATGCCCATGCCATTGACCTTTTCAACGTAGGTGTCCCAGTTGGACAGCGGCTCACGGCCGGAAACAAACTTGATGATCATCTCGTCAACGTAAGTATCCACGTCTGCCATCACTGCACGACGGACGGCATCATCCTCAGAGGAGAAGGAGGTAGAGCCGGGAATGACGTACTTCTTGGATTCTTCCAGGAAGGGAATGATGCAGTCCTGCTTTGCGCGGTTGACAGAATCATCATCCAGCTGCGTGACCTCATCCTGGCTCAGAATGAACGGGCCGGAGCTCTGTGCAAAGGTGAAGGTGCCGATCGCATTTTTGGGAGACAGGCCGTCAGGATTCTTCATAACATAATCGGTGAAGATCGGCTTGCCGTCCTGCATGGTGTAGTGAGTGCCCTCAATGCCCATGTTGATCAGTAGGGTGCCCTCGTCGCTGTACATGTAATCCAGCAGAGCAATCACGCGGTCAACATTCTTGCAGCCTGCGGTAATGGTGGCTGCTGCGATCGCACGAGGCTCCTGATCGATATAAGAATGGATCTGTGCGGTACCCTTGGGCGGCACGGTTGCTTCCACATGGAAGCCGGGGAAGGAAGCAGGCATGGTGGCGTTCTGTGCAGCCAGCATACCGCCCAGCGGGCCGTAGAAGGAAGCCACCGTGTTCTGGGCCAGCTTCGGCACGAAGGAGGCGTAGTCCATGGTGATGATCTCGGGATCAATATAGCCCTTCTCATACATATCATGCATCCAGGTCACAGCCTCTTTATACTTGGGATCAATGGGGCCGTAGTGGACCTTGCCGCCATCGTCCGGGTCGGTGTAGAAGTCATCCAGGCAGCCGAATGCAGTGCAGAAGTTCCGCAGGCCGGTCATATCGTAGGAGCTGAAGGGGATCTCATCGTTGGTGCCGTTGCCGTTCAGGTCGGTGGTCTTGACCAGATGCCAGTAGTTCTCCCAGTCCTCCAGGGTCACGGGGCTTTCGATGCCCAGCTTTTCCAGCCAGTCGGTGCGGACGATGTAGGGCATATTGCCGGAGACCTTCTCATCCAGCATGGGCATATAATAAATATTGCCGTCGCTGTAAGTCAGTGCTTTTTCGACACCGTCCCGCTTGTCGATCTCCTTCTTCAGGTTGGGCATGTCGTTCTCGATGTAATCGTTCAGGGACAGGATCACGCCGGACTCGCCGTATTTCAGCACCTCGGTGGTGGGCATATCCATAATGATATCCGGCAGCTGAGCATCCATCATCACGAGATTCAGGCGCTCGTTGTAATTGTCCTGCGGGGGGTTATCAAATTCAAAATCCATATTGAATTTTTCGCCCAGGACCTTCCAGACATCCATCTGCTCGGCAGCAACCTCGTTTGCGGCCTTGGATTTCAGGATGCGCACGGTGATGCGCTCGTTGGAAGCAGCTGCTCCGGAACCGGCAGCAGAAGAAGCAGTCGTAGAGGAAGAGCTGCCACAGCCCTCCAGGACACCCAATGCCAGGGAAGCGACCATAGCGCTGCATACGGCGCGTCTGCTGATTTTTCTTTCTTTCATAAAATCTTTTCCTCCTTGATTTATGGAATGGGACGGGGAAGATCCCCATGCTTCCATAACCTCCGCTCAGCTCGTACGCTGCCGACCAGTGGTTTTTCCTTACTCAGAAGCATATCATGTTCTTTTTGAAATTGCAACATTTTTCGATACAAAACGCACAAAAGATTTTCTCATTTTTGAGTGTGATTGTTGCACAATATCCACAAAGATGCGATTATTCTTCCTTTTGTCATGGTGCGGGATGAAATGTCATGCTCCTTCACCTTGACGATTTCGGCACAAAAAGATATGCTGGAAACAAAATTGGAATCGGAGATCCATTCAAAAGAAAGGAAGAGAGAAACTATGAGTAAGCAAATCACAGCCATCATCGTGGGCGCGGGCCATCGGGCGATCCTGTACAGCCTGTATGCGCTGGAACACCCGGACGAGCTGAAGATCGTGGGCGTAGCAGATCCGGATCCGATCCGGCGGAAAAAGGTTGCGGAGATGCATGGCTTCGGGGAGGAGATGTGCTTCAAGAGTGCTGAGGAGCTGGCAGAAAGGCCCAAGCTGGCAGACGCGGTGATCAATGGAACCATGGACCGCCAGCATGTGCCCACTGCGGTTCCGCTCCTGCGTGCAGGATATGATATGCTGCTGGAAAAGCCCTTCGCGATCAGCGAGGAGGAAGTAAACTATTTATATAAGGTTGTAAAAGAGACCGGGCGGAAGGTGATGATCTGCCACGTTCTGCGGTATGCGCCCTTCTATGTCGCAATCAAGCAGAGACTGCTGAGCGGGGAGATCGGTGACATTATCAATATTCAGGCCACGGAGCATGTCAGCTACCATCATCTGGCCGTCTCCTTTGTGCGCGGCAAATGGGGCAACGAGGAAAAATGCGGGGCTCCGATGCTGCTGGCAAAGTGCTGCCATGACATGGATCTCATTATGTGGCTGAAGAGCGGCGTTTCGCCCAAACAGATTGCAAGCTTTGGAAGTGACTTCCAGTTTGATCCTGCCAAAAAGCCCGCAGGGGCGGGCAAGCGCTGCCTGGTGGATTGCCAGTGCGAGGAGACTTGTCTGTACTCTGCCAAAAAGCATTATCTGGATCACCCGGATCGGTGGGCGTTTTATGTATGGGACTGCCTGGAGAATATTGAGAATCCGACGCTGGAGGACAAGCGCAAGTCGCTGATGACAGACAATATCCATGGACGCTGTGTGTGGGATTGTGAACATACGGTGGTGGATCATCAATCGGTGCTGATGAATTTTGCGGATGGCGCAACTGCGACCCTGAACATGATCGGCGGCGCAGCGAAGCCGGAGCGCAATATCCACATCATTGGTACAAAGGGTGAGATCAAGGGTGTGTTTGACGATTCGGTTTTCACTGTGCGCACCATAGATACCGCCAGCGAGAAGGGCTGGAACGAGGAAGTGGTAGACCTGAAGATCGGTGGAGATAAGAGCGGCATGACAGGCTCTCATGGCGGCGGCGACCTGCGGCTGGTGGAGGACTTTGTTCATGTGCTTCAGGGTGAGGAGCCTTCCATCTCCTGCACAACGATCAAAGATTCGATCAATGGGCATCTGGGCGTTTTCTGCGCAGAGCGTGCTCGCAAGGAGAGCGCCGTCATAACGATGCCAGACATCAGATAATGCGGTGCTGACATAGAAAACGTCCCCGTGCAGTTTTGATATCCTGCACGGGGACGTTTTGTGATCTTTTTATTTCCTCATTTCCGCATTCACCCATTCCCGCACGCGGTCAGGCCGGTTGGTGACGATGCAGTCAGGGCCAAGGGGCAGCAGGGAACGGACAGCGTCCTGGGTGTCCACGGTCCAGAAGGCGGCCTGGATGCCCATGGCGTGGAGCTGGTTCACAAGCTCGGGGTTGGAATAGGCGGTGTGGTACTCGCAGCTGACGATGTCCACAGGGAAATCCAGCGTTTTGATGTAGGCAGCCACATCTGCCTGCTCCTCCAGATGGCCGATGACCTGCTCCACGGTCTCGCCGGGGAAGTTGGCACGGAGCATATCGACCTTGTCGGCCACAGTGCGGTAGATGAGATTATTCCGCAGGTCGATGCAGTTTTCCTCGCTGAAGGGCTCATCCATGCTGTTCACAAGGCCCAGATCCTTCCACACCACCGGCGGAGGCAGCACCATGCTGAGGAAAGCGCCGTAGGTCAGCGCGCCTACCTTCAGCTCGGGCATCAGCTGCTTTGCCTGCCGCAGCTGGGAGTGGTGGAAGGAGATGAGGGTGAGCCGGTCGGTGAGCCCGGCGGCGCGGACTGCATCCAGCACCCGGGGCACAAAGTCGGGGTCGTCCTCCAGTGGGCTTTTCAGTTCCAGCTGCACCTGCGTGCCCTCCATGTCGGCGCAGAGCTCCAGCGCTTCCTGCAGCGTTGCGATCCTCTCGTTGGCGTAGATGGCATCTTTCCAGCTGCCGAAATCCAGAGCCTTCAGCTCGCCCATGGTCAGGTCGTAGATCTGGCCGGAGATGTCGGTGTGCATGTCCACCATATAGTCGTGGTGGATGACCAGCTCGTTGTCGTAGGTCTTCTGTACATCCATTTCCACGCCGTCCGCGCCGATCTCCATCGCCTTGCGGAAGGCGACCAGCGTGTTCTCAGGGGCCAGATAGGATGCACCGCGGTGCGCAATGATTTGGGGTGTCGTCATCTTGTGCTATGATTCCTTTCCTCACAGTTGGCTCAGGCCAGATCTTCGCCGTCGGAGGCGATGACCTTTTTATACCAGTAGAAGCTGTCCTTCCGGCTACGGGCCAGCGTGCCCTTGCCTTCGTTGTCCTTGTCCACATAGATGAAGCCGTACCGCTTCTTCATCTCGCCGGTGGAAGCACTGACCAGGTCGATGGGGCCCCAGGTGGTGTAGCCCAGCAGGGGCAGGCCGTCCTCGTTGATGGCCTTTTCCATCTGCTCGATGTGGGCCCGCAGGTAGTCGATGCGGTAGGTGTCGTGGATGGAACCATCTGCTTCCACCTTGTCCACCGCACCCAGACCATTCTCCACGATGAAGAGCGGTTTCTGGTAGCGGTCATACAGGCTGTTCATGGTGATGCGCAGGCCCACCGGGTCGATGGCCCAGCCCCAATCGCTGGCCTTGAGGTAGGGGTTCTTGACGGCATCCATGATGGCATTGCCGTTGGCCTTGTTCATCAGTTCGGGGTCCACAGTGGTGCAGCGGCTGGAATAGTAGCTGAAGGAGATGAAGTCCACAGTGCCCTCTTTCAGCAGCTGCTCGTCGCCCGGCTCCACCTGCAGGGCAATGCCTGCACGTTCCATCCGCTTTTTGGCCCAGACAGGGTATTCGCCGCGGGACTGGACATCAATGAAGAAGTAGTTGTCGCGGTCAGCCTCGGCAGCGGCCTGCACATCGGCAGGGGCGCAGGTGCGGGGGTAGAACTGACCGGCGGCCAGCATACAGCCCACCATGGCATCGGGCATGATGGCATGGGCCAGCTTGACGGCTTTTGCGCTGGCTACCAGCTCGTGGTGAGCGGCCTGATACTTGACCTGCTGCACGTTCTCGCCGGGCGCAAAGAGCAGACCGGCTCCCATAAAGGGCATGTGGAGCAGCATGTTGATCTCGTTGAAGGTCAGCCAGTACTTGACCTTGCCCCGGAAGCGCTGGAACAGCACCTCACAGTAGTGAGCGTAGGCATCCACCATCCGGCGGTCTTTCCAGCCGCCGTACTTTTTGATCAGGGCAATGGGGGTATCAAAGTGGCACAGGGTCACCAGCGGCTCAATGCCGTACTTGTGGCACTCATCAAAGAGCTCCTCATAGAAGCGCAGGCCCTCTTCGTTGGGCTGTGCGTCATCGCCGTTGGGCAGGATGCGGGTCCAGGCAATGGACAGGCGGTAGCAGCGGAAGCCCATCTCGGCAAAGAGCTTGATGTCCTCCTTGAAGTGGTGGTACATGTCAATGGCTTCGTGGGAGGGGTAGAAGTGCTCGGCATCGCAGTCCAGCATCTTCAGCTGGCCCAGCGCCACGGGGAAGCGGTCGGGGCCAAAGGGTACCACGTCCACACTGGACAGGCCGCGCCCGCCCTCGTTGTAAGCGCCCTCGCACTGGTTGGCGGCAGTGGCACCGCCCCACAAAAAGTCTTTCGGGAATTTGCCCATAGGTCTTACCTCCTGATGCAGTTGAATTCTGATACTTCAATGATACCATGTTCTGAGCCGCTGTCAACCGGGAAAGTACGACTTTAGCCGTCAATTCGACGAAAAATGTTGCTGATTTTTGACACTTTTCACGAAGAAATCGAAAATTGCGGGTGATTTTCCTTGGAATCTGTTTCTTCCAAACGGACAGTAAGTGTGATAGACTGAATAGGTAAACGGAAAACGGCTCACCCTATCCTTCATTGCTTTGCAATGCCGGAGCGGGCGAGGACGTTGATGAAAGAGCTATCAGGAAAAATGGAGTGTTTGCTATGACTGAATTCAAGCCCATCAAGGAAGGCAAAGTCCGCGAGATCTATGACAATGGCGACAGCCTCATTATGGTTGCCACCGATCGTATCTCTGCATTTGATGTGATCCTGAAAAATAAAGTGACCAACAAGGGCAAGGTGCTGACCCAGATGAGCAGATTCTGGTTCGACTACACCAAGGATGTTCTGCCCAACCACATGCTGAGCGTGGATACCGCCGATATGCCCGAGTTCTTCCGCACGCCTGCCTTTGAGGGCCGGAGCATGAAGTGCCGCAAGCTGACCATGCTGCCCATCGAGTGCATCGTGCGCGGCTACATCACCGGCAGCGGCTGGGCCAGCTACCAGCAGAACGGCACCGTCTGCGGCATCCGCCTGCCCGAGGGCCTGCAGGAATCCCAGCAGCTGCCCGAGCCCATCTACACTCCTTCCACCAAGGCTGAGATCGGCGACCACGATGAGAACATCAGCTACGAAAAGAGCATTGAGGTGCTGGAAAAGCAGTTCCCCGGCCATGGCGAGGACTACGCCACCAAGCTGCGGGATTACACCATTGCCCTGTACAAGAAGTGCGCCGCGTATGCCCTGAGCCGCGGCATCATCATTGCCGATACCAAGTTCGAGTTTGGTCTGGATGAGAACGGCAACGTGGTGCTGGGCGATGAGATGCTCACCCCCGATTCCAGCCGCTTCTGGCCGCTGGAGGGCTATGAGGCCGGCCACGGTCAGCCCTCTTTCGATAAGCAGTTCGTCCGCAACTGGCTCAAGGCCAATCCCGACAGCAACTACGATCTGCCTCAGGATGTCATCGACAAGACCATTGCCAAGTACGAGGAGGCTTATGAGCTCCTGACCGGCAAGAAGCTGTAAACACTCTGATCTTCTTTCTCCCCTCTGCTGTATAACGGCAGGGGGGATTTTTATATCAGCAGACCTGCCTGGAGGGACGGCGGGGTGTTCCCCAAGCAAGTGTCCGGAGGGTGGGACCCGACTGCCGTAGGCAGTTGGGCGGGGGATGGAATGCCCCGTATCACTTGCGGGGGAATACCCCGCTGGCCCGACAGTACGCTGTACCAAAAAAATCCCCCCGCCCATGAACAGATGGGGCGAGGGGAAAGCTAAGGGTTGGCAGTGTTACAGGATGCGCACCCGGATAACGGCAGGGATGGCGGCCAGCTTCTCAGCCAGCCTGCCGTCCACGGCACCGGTCGCGTCCAGCATGGTGTAAGCCATGTTCTTTTTGCTCTTGTTCACCATGTTTTCAATGTTCAGGCCCGCTTCGGTGGTCAGGGCGGTGATCTGGCTGATCATGCCGGGCTCGTTCTTGTGGATGATGCAGATGCGCTTGCCGCCTGCACGGGGCTGATGCACCTCGGGCATGTTCACCGAGTGGGTGATGTTGCCGTTCTTGAGGTAATCGCTGATCTCCTGCACGGCCATTGCGGCACAGTTGTCCTCGGCTTCCGGCGTGGAAGCACCCAGATGCGGGGTGCAGACGATGCCGGGCTTGCCCAGAATGGCCTCAGTGGGGAAGTCGGTCATGTAGCCGGAGACCTTGCCCGTCTCCATGGCCTCCAGCAGGGCTGCGGTGTTCACCAGCTCACCGCGGGCGTAGTTCAGGATCTTCACGCCGTCCTTGCACAGGGCCAGGGTCTGGGTGTTGATGGTATCCTTGGTGGTGGGCAGGTAGGGAACATGGATGGTGATGTAGTCGCACAGAGGGAGCATGTCGTTCAGGTTCACGCAGTGGTGTACCTGGCTGGAAAGGTTCCAGGCGGCATCAATGGAGATGTAGGGGTCGTAGCCGTAGACCTCCATGCCCAGCTCAATGGCGCAGTTGGCCACCCGGGAACCGATGGCACCCAGACCGATGACACCCAGCGTCTTGCCCTTGATCTCGTTGCCCACAAACTTTTTCTTGCCCTTTTCCACGGTCTTGGCCATGGCGGGGTCGCCGGTCAGGCCCTGGCACCACTGGGCGGCGGCGGCTACATTGCGGCTGCCTGCGATCAGCATCCCAATGACCAGCTCAGCCACGGCGTTGGCGTTGGCACCGGGGGTATTGAACACCACGATGCCCTGCTCCGAGCAGCGATCCAGTGGGATATTGTTCACACCGGCACCGGCACGGGCGATGGCCAGCAGGTTGTCGTTGAAGGTGGTGTTCAGCAGGTCGGCGCTGCGCACCAGAATGCCATCGGGGACATCGGTGTCCACCGAAACATCAAATAGGTTTTTGTTCAGCTTTGCCAGGCCCACCGGGCTGATGGCGTTCAGGGTCTTGATCGTAAACATACTTTCCTATCTCCTATACACAAATCAGGCATTTGCCTTGCGGAATTTCTCCATGAAGTCCACCAGCTTCTCTACACCTTCGGTGGGCATTGCATTATAAATGGAAGCGCGCATACCGCCCACCAGACGGTGGCCCTTCAGGTTGACAAAACCGGCTTCGGCGGCTTCGGCGCAGAACTTCTTGTCCATGTCGGGGTCGGGGCTGGTAAAGGTGACATTCATCGTGCTGCGGTAGCGGTGCTCCACAGGGTTGTGGAAGAACTCCTGACCGTCCAGATAATCGTACAGGATCCTGGCCTTGGCTTCGTTGATCTTCTGCATGTTCTCCAGACCGCCGATGTCGTTTTCCAGATACTTGAGCACCAGACCGGTCATGTAGATGCACCAGCAGGGGGGCGTGTTGTACATGCTGTCCTTGGCCAGCAGGGTGGTGTAGTTCATCATGGTGGGCACGGTGTCGGCGGCGTGGCCCAGCAGGTTGTCCCGGACAATGGCAATGGCCATGCCGGCGGGGGCTACATTCTTCTGCACGCCAAAGTAGATGCAGCCATACTTGCTCACGTCCACAGGTTTGGAGAGAATCATCGAGCTCATGTCCGCCACCAGCGGCACACCCTCCACCTGAGGCACCTCAACGTACTGGGTGCCGAAGATGGTGTTGTTCTGGCAGATGTGGATGTAGCTTGCGTCCTTGTCGTAGTCGATGGCGTTGACATCGGGAATGTAGGTGAAGTTCTTGTCCTTGCTGGAAGCAACGATCTTCACCTCGCCGAACTTGGCGGCCTCCTTGGCAGCCAGGTTCGAGAAATTGCCGGTGACCAGATAATCAGCCTTGCCTGTGGTCATAAAGTTCAGGGGCACCATGGCAAACTGCTGGGTGGCACCGCCCTGGAAGAAACCGACCTTGTAGTTGTCAGGGATGTTCATCACCCGGCGCAGGGTGGCTTCGGTCTCAGTGATGATGGCATCGAACCACTTGCTGCGGTGGCTCATTTCCATCACGCTCTGGCCGGAATCGCCGTATTCCAGCAGCTCTGCCTGTGCCTGACGGAGCACCTTTTCCGGTAACATGCTGGGGCCTGCGCTGAAGTTATATACTCGTGCCATATGGAACTCTCCCTTTCCTATCCATACCGCCGCTCTCATCTGCGGCAGGTGTATGCTTGATTTGTCCGTAGTATACCGGTTCCGGGGGTGCAAAAACAAGAGTATCTTTGCACAAAGATGGGACTGCTCTGCCTGCCTTGAGCGCACAAAACACACAACTGTCCTTGAATAAGGGACACTTTTTAAGACAAATGTAAAAATATGCTGGTTTTACCGCATGGCTCCTTACTTTTACTGCTTGCCTGTTTGTGCCGGGTATGGTATAATCATGTTGAAATGAGACAAATGTAAAAGCAAAAAATCGGAGGTGAAACCGGTGTACGGACTTTCAGACCGACTGAAACCACTCTCGGCCGCCGAGGAGCAGGTGCTGCTGGCGGTCTGGGACTGCCCCGCCCCGGCCACCCGGCGGGATATCAGCGAAAAGCTGACCGCCACCGGCTGGGCTCCGGCCACGGTGCTCAACTTTTTGTACCGTCTGGAGGAAAAGGGCTGGGTCAAGGGCGGCAAGGCGGGGAGCCAGAACACCTATCTGCCCACGGTCACCCGCCGGGCCTATTGCGTTGCGGCCATGCGCCAGCGGATGGACACCCTGTTCGGCGGCAGCCTGCCCGAAGCGGTCCGCGCCCTTGCCAGCGAGAGCGGCGCTTCCCAGAGCCAGCTGGAACAGGCCATCCGGGTGCTGGAGGAGCAGCATCAGGAGGCAGAAGAATATGACCTGTACGATCCCTATGGGTGACGGAAAACGAAAAAGCTCCCATTACGGGAGCTTTTTCGTTGCATTCGGTCGAAAGATGTGTTAAAATTAAATGCGAAAAGGTACTGCACATAACGGCAGGCGGTTAGCCCACACTTCCGGAAGGAGGTGAGAGCGATGCCTATTACTTTGACGTTCCATATTTTTGGACTGGTATTTACCATCAAGGTGAAAAGCGAAAACCGCCACCCTGGCCGGTGACGGTTTTCTAGTTAAACCTCAAACCTAAAAGGGCTAACCGCTTGTCGCAGTGCCTTTTCTATTTGTAGTATAGTGATTTTTTCTTGTTTTGTCAAGAGGCGGAAGGATATACGATGGAGTGCAGATTGAAAGCAAAAAAATGCGGCGGCTGTCCGATGCTGGGGCTGGATTATGCCGAGCAGCTCAAACAAAAAGAAGCCGCTGTCCGTAAGCTGGTGGGGAAATACGGCCCGGTGGCTCCCATCCGGGGCGCGGAAAACCCCTGCCATTACCGCAATAAGGTGATCTCTACCTTTGCAGCGGGCCCCGGCGGGAAACTGGTGTCCGGCATCTATGCGGCAGGCACGCATAAAGTGCTGCCCGTGGAAAGCTGCCTGCTGCAGGACGAAGTGCTGGACACCGTGATGCAGGCGGTGCGGGCGGCGGCCAGCACCTGCCGCTACCAGCCTTACAATGAGGACAAGGGCACCGGCCTGCTCCGCCACTGCCTGCTGCGGCGCGGCGTGGTGTCCGGGCAGGTGATGGTGGTATTGGTGACCGCCCAGCCGGTTCTGCCCGGGGCAAAAAACTTTGTCCGCGCCCTGCTGGCCGAAGCCGAAAAGCGCCATGTCCCTGTGACCACCGTGGTGCAGAACTACAACCCCCGCCGCACCAGCGTGGTGCTGGGCGAAGAAGAAAAGGTGCTCTACGGCAAGGGCTTCATTCTGGATACCCTCTGCGGCAAGACCTATGCCCTGAGCCCCCGGAGCTTCTACCAGATCAACCATGACCAGACCGAGGTGCTGTATGGTCTGGCCGTGGAAGCCGCCCGCCTGACCGGCAAAGAGGTGGTGCTGGATGCCTACTGCGGCATTGGCACCATCGGTCTGACCGCCAGCGGCAGGGCAAAGCAGGTGGTGGGCGTGGAGCTGAACCGGGACGCTGTCCGGGATGCCATCGGCAACGCAAGGCACAACGACGTGAAAAACGCCCGCTTCTTTGCCGCCGATGCCACCCAGTGGATCACAGAAGCGGCGGCCGCCGGGCAGAGAGCAGATGTCATTTTCATGGACCCGCCCCGCGAAGGTTCCACCCCCCAGTTCATCGAGAGCGTGGCCCGCATGGCCCCCAAACGGGTGGTCTATGTCAGCTGCAACTCTGAGACCATGGCCCGTGATCTTGCCCTCCTGACCGCCAAAGGCTACCGCGCCGAGGGCTTTACCCCTGTTGATCTCTTCCCCCAGACCGCCCATTGTGAGGTGGTCAGCGCGCTGACCAGATCACAGAAGTCCAAAGGGTGAAACAAGCCACAATGAATGGATATTTTTATGTATTAACGGCCATTGACCTTTTTGTGCTGAGCTTCATGTGCATTCTCACAAAGCTCAGCGAGTCCCTGAACAAAAAGCAGAAGCAGGGATTTTTCTTTGCCTTTGTGCTGATCGCGGTGATCTCGGTGCTGGAGGTGGTGACACTGGCGGTGGATGGCACCCCGGCAGGCTACCGCTGGCTGAACATCCTGTCCAACTATCTGGGGTTCGGCCTGTCCCCGGGAGTGTGTCTCTGCCTTGTGTATGTCATGGACCGGAAAAAGAGGATGAACCGCTGGTTCAGGGCGGCGGCGTGCTGCGAGGCGTGCTACCTGCTGTTCCTTGCTCTGTCCATCCCCGCCGGGCTGGTGTTCTCCGTCAGCGCCGACAACGTTTATTCCCGCGGGCAATACTTCTATATTTATATCATCATGTACTTTGCGGCCATCGTGTATCTCTCGGTGTCCACCTTCGTCACGGCGCGGGAATTCCAGAACCGCAGCCGGGCGCTGATCTACCCTCTGATGTTCTTTCTGCTCATTGAGACCATCATTCAGGTGACACTGCCGGACCTCCACGTTACATGGCTGTGCGTTACCCTGTTGTCGGTGCTGTACTTTATCTACTGCAGCGAGATGTGGAACCAATTGGATGCCCTTACCGGGCTGCTGAATCAGAACAGCTATCTGAACCGTACTGCTGAGATGCGCCGCCGCGGCGGGGTGCTGGTGGTGTTCGATGTGGACGACTTCAAGCAGATCAACGACCGCTACGGCCACCTGCAGGGAGATATCTGTCTGGCCGAGATCGGCCGCTGCATCAAAAAAGCCTATGCCCGCAGCGGCTACTGCTACCGTACCGGCGGCGACGAGTTTTGTGTGCTGATGGAAAACGCAGACCGGGAGGCCCAGTGCGCGCAGGAGTTTGTACGCCAGCTGGAACAGCGGCGAAAAGCCGTGGACTTTCTGCCCACGGTGTCTTTTGGTTCGGCTCCCTTTTTGGGGGAGGATGTGCTGGCTGTGAAGAACCGGGCCGACCGGGAGATGTACCGCTACAAAAAGGCCCGGAAGCCCGATGCCGCAGGCGAAATGGCCTAGCCCAGGCGCTTTTCAAAAGGGGAGGATACCATGAGCGAATTTTCACATCTGAGAAACAAACTGCTGGCCGAGCAGGTGGAGGATCAGATCTATCACTACATTCTGGATACCCCCATCGAGCCGGGGGCAAAGCTGCCCAATGAGTTTGCGCTGGCAGAAAAGTTCCGGGTGGGGCGCAGCACCATCCGGGAGGCGGTGAAGCTGCTGTCCAGCAAGGGCATCGTGGAGGTGCGGCAGGGATCCGGCACCTATGTGGTGACCACGGTGAAGGGCCTTTCCGACCCGCTGAACCTGCGCAGCGTGCAGGACAAGAATGCCCTGGCGTTTGACCTGGTGAATGTCCGGCTGCTGCTGGAGCCGGGCATTGCGGAGATGGCTGCCCAGAACGCCACCCCGGAGGACATTGAGCGGCTGCGGCGGCTCTGTGACCGGGTAGAGACGAAGATCCACGAGGGCGACCGCTACATCGAGGACGATATCGCCTTTCACACCTGCATTGCCGAGAGCAGTAAGAATCTGGTGGTGGGGCAGCTGATCCCGATCATCGACACGGCGGTGATGATGTTCGTCAATGTCACCCACAAAAAGCTCATTGACGAGACGATCATGACCCATCGGATGATCGTGGAAGCGATCGCAAACCATGATCCCATCGGGGCGAAGTCGGCCATGGTGATGCACCTGAACTTCAACCGCACCTATATCAAAAAGGTCTACGACGGCGAGGACCCGGACGATGGGACCGTCGGTATGGCACAATTTGTAAGATGAGGAACACCCTGCACGGTAGATCTGTGCAGGGTGTTTTTATGACTAAAATCATCTGATGACTTTTCTGGAGTGAATCGGGCCAAAAGAGGTGAAAATGGGCTTTTTGGATGATGTATCCCATGAAATTGGGCGAAGTGCTGGATGTATCCCAGATTTTTTGCACAAATAGTAGGACGTACCTGGGACAACTTGCAAAGAGACATCTGCGGATTTACAATAAAATCACAAAAGGTCTTACGGAAAAAAGGACGAGAGAGCAATATTTGGAGGTAATGATTATGGAACTGCGTTCACAGGAAGTCCGCACGCTGGCACCCGAAAATGACCCGCTGAAGATGGGTATGGGCTGGAAGGTGGATGACCTTTCCAAGCCCCAGATCCTGGTGGAGAGCACCTTTGGCGACAGCCACCCCGGCAGCGCCCATCTGGATCAATTCGTCAGGGAGGCCGTGCAGGCGGTCAACGAAAACGGCGGCAAGGCTGCCCGCTACTTTGCAACCGATATGTGCGACGGCATTGCACAGGGCCACGACGGCATCAACTACTCGCTGCCCCACCGGGATGCCATCGTGAATCTGGTGGAGGCACAAGCCAACGCCAGCGTCTACGACGGCGGCGTGTTCATCGCCAGCTGCGACAAGTCTGTGCCCGCCATGCTGATGAGCATCGGCCGCCTGAAGGATATGAGCGCCATCGTGGTCACCGGCGGCGTGATGGAAGCTCACACCCTGCCCAAGGAGTATGTGGTCAGCGACCCCGCCTGTGCCATCAACGAGTTGCTGACGCTGGAGCAGATCGGCAAGTTTGACGCATGGGAAAAGACCGGTGTCATCCCCAACAGCCAGCTGGATTACTACAAGCACAACGCCTGCCCCAGCTGCGGTGCCTGCTCCTTCATGGGCACCGCCTCCACCATGCAGATCATGGCCGAGGCACTGGGTCTGATGCTGCCGGGCACCGCCCTGATGCCCGCCACCGCCCCGGAGCTGAAGCAGGCCGCCTACGATGCCGGCAAGCAGCTGATGGAACTGGTGAAGAAAGGCATCACCGCCAAGGACATCGTGACCAAGAAGAGCTTTGAGAACGCCATCATGGTCCACGCCGCCATTTCCGGTTCCACCAACGCCACCATGCACCTGCCCGCCATCGCCCACGAGTTCGGCATTGAGATCGATGCCGACACCTTCGACCGGATGCATCGCGGTGCTCACTACCTGCTGAACATCCGTCCCTCCGGCGACTGGCCCGCACAGTACTTCTACTATGCAGGCGGTGTGCCCCGCGTGATGGAGGAGATCAAGTCCATGCTGCATCTGGACGTGATGACCGTTACCGGCAAGACTCTGGGCGAGAATCTGGAGGAGCTGAAAAAGAACGGCTTCTACCAGCACTGCGATGCCATTCTGGCAGAAAAGACCGCTGGTTTTGCCCGCCCGGTCAGCCGTGAGGACATCATCCACAGCTTTGACAACGCCAAGGGCACCGACGGCAGCATTGCCATCCTCAAGGGCAACCTGGCCCCGGAAGGCTGTGTCATCAAGCACACCGCCTGCCCCAAGAATATGTTTGAAGCCACCCTGCGCGCCAAGCCCTACGACAGCGAGGAGGAGTGCATCTCCGCCGTGCTGCACGGTGAGGTGAAGCCCGGCGATGCCATCTTCATCCGCTACGAGGGCCCGCGCGGCAGCGGTATGCCCGAGATGTTCTACACCGGCGAAGCCATCTGCGCCGACCCGAAGCTGGCTTCCAGCGTGGCCCTGATCACCGACGGCCGCTTCTCCGGCGCAAGCCGCGGTCCCGTTATCGGCCATGTCAGCCCGGAGGCTGCGGTGGGCGGCCCCATTGCACTGGTGGAGCCCGACGACCTGATCCAGATCGATGTCCACAACCGTAAGCTGGCCATTGTGGGTGTGAAGGGCGAGCCCAAGACCCCCGAAGAGATGGAGGCCATCCTGGCCGAGCGCCGCGCCAACTGGAAACCCAAGGCTCCCAAGTACACCAAGGGTCTGCTGAAGCTCTACTCTCAGCACGCCGTCAGCCCCATGAAGGGTGCTTACATGGAGTAAACCACTTTGTATAAATAACAAAAAGTAAAACTGCCCGGCGTGTTTTCCGGACGGTTTGGATAAGTGCAGCCAAAAATCGAAATGGAGGAAATTTCTATGACAGCAGTTGCAACTCCCGATGCGGCACGGCTGGTCTTTGCTGCCGTTGCAGGCCTGATCCTATTGCTCATCCTCATCATCAAGTTCAAGGTCCATGCCATGATCTCTATCCTGATCGGTGCAGTGGGCATCGGCCTGATGGCCGGGATGCCCCTGTCCGACATCATCGGTTCGGTGAACGAGGGCATTGGCAACACCTTAAAAGGCATCGCCCTTCTGGTGGGCCTTGGCTCCATGTTCGGTGCCATTCTGGAAGAATCCGGCGGCG
>ERZ1106976.570-NODE-570-length-41507-cov-13.495127_pt1 | contig 41507 bp, 30 predicted proteins | sample MGYA00403687_ERZ1106976 | MGnify/ENA primary metagenome ERZ1106976 (study PRJEB35170, sample SAMEA104062446) | human gut metagenome | biome: human gut; feature: human-associated habitat; material: faeces | place: Denmark | collected 2013-02-22 ... | reverse complement strand
TTATAATATAAATTTCTATAAATCTATTTTGAGGTGCAGTCATGTCTGATTTTCAATGCAAATTTTATCTTCTGGACAGTGCAGAAACATTGGAGTGCAAAGAAGGCAACGCCGAGTATGTCGTAAAAATAGCAGACCGCCCGTTTCCGGACAGCCTGCTGTCGTTCGTGTATTATGATATCAATTCGTGGGAGCCGCGTTTCCATGAAGCTGACCGCGCATTGATGGAGTTTTATCAGTCGCGCGATGCAAAATGCCTGAAGCCGGTGCAAAAGCTTCTGGACGATTTTAAGGACGAGCATCCTTATTTCTTCTACCTGTGGCTGGATTGGAGCAATAGATTAAAACAGGCGACACCGGATTGCAAAAATCCGACGAAGCTGTTGCCGCACAAGGAATTGGCGCACGTCCCAAGCAACCTTGCGACCATGCAGCAGCAAATTTTGCGCCTGTTCCAAACAGTTCTGGACGCAAGTATCACCGACATGGACTTTTCTATTCGGGTGCAGGCGTATGAGCAGGCTCCATCTTTGCAGAAATTTGACTTCCAGCCGATGAAAATCTCGTTTGAGTTTGTAGACGAAAAGCAGTTCACCGAGGTGCTTTATCCGCAAAATATGTACGACCTGATCGACTTTTCTCTGCGCGAGTGCATCCGGCAAAGGATTGCGATGCGCACCTGCAAGAACTGCGGTAAATATTTTGCGCTCACCGTTCACGGCAGCACAGAATATTGCAGCCGGGTATTTGACAACCGTGGCCGCACCTGCAAGGAAGTCGGTGCGATGCGGCAGTATCTGCAAAGCCACGCGCAGGACGAGCTGCTGAAAATTTATCGCCGCGAGTACAAGCGCCGCTTCGCATGGATCCGTGCGGGCAAAATCTCTCAGGAAGCGTTCTCGGCTTGGAGCAAGGAAGCGCAGAAGGAAAAGGAGAAGTGTGAGGCAGGGGAAATCTCACAGGGGGAATTTGCACAGTGGCTGAAACGGTAATGTCAATATATAAAATCCCCCGCGCTAATGATTTGCGCAGGGGATTTTATATCTGAATATTGCATCCAGACCCTACACGGAACAAATTTAGGGCAGGGTATTTTTGCGTTTTACTTGCTCAGAGCTCAAACCAGCGGATCTCGTTTGCCGCAAGGGACAGCGGGAGATGTCTGCCGTCTGTGGTATGCACCTCCGTCGTCTGCGGCTCGTAGGTGTTGTTCACCACGCAGTATTTTCCGTTCTGCGGGTAGGCGTGCACCTCGACACAGTAATTTTCCGAGAACCACGTATGCAGCATCGACTCGGCATGGCTGCTCCACAAAATTGCGCGGTGCAGGAGTCTTGCGTTTTCAAAGCTGTACGGCAGGCCGGACAGGTAGACTGCGCGCCCCTTGCCGTATTCGTGTACGGCCATCTGCACCTCTTTTTCACGCTGCACGAGAATTTCCGTGCCGTCCAGCGCATAGATGTTCTTTTTGCCCTCGCCGAAGTTCACCTCGCCTGCGCAGTCGGCCAGAATGAAATGGTTCGGATGTTCGTCCCAGTTATACTTGTCATAGCCGAGCGTGAAGCCCGTCTCCTTCTCCACGCCGAGCACCGAAGCCAGCTGGAGATAGTGTCCCTGATACTGGTGGCCGGACGGCTCGCCGATACCGATCAGGCCGCCGCCCTCGGCGACGAAGCGGCGGATGGCCGCAGAAACGTCCGCGTCCTCCCATGCTGTGCCGCCGGTGTGCGCCGTGTCGCCGTCGCCGATGTTGAGCAGCACGTCCACACCGTGCAGTGCGTCGGGGTTCTCCTTCAAATCGTCGAAGCTGAGGAACCGCACGTCGAACGCCGCGCCGGAAAGCGCCTCAATGACACCCGCATAGGAATAGTTCTGTTTCTGATAAAGCGCGTGGTGTACCATATGGCAGCCCCATGCGCGCATCTTTCCCCAACAGTTCAGAACGGCCACGGTCTTGAAGCAGTACGGCGTCGTGCCCTTTACGTTCTTATACAGCTCTCGGAACTCATGACAGACGCTTTCGACGTAGTCGATGAAGTCCGGGAACTGGCACGCCAGCTTCAGATAGCCGCCGTAGCCGATGCGGTCGATGGGCTTTCGGAGGATGGCGCGCCGCGCCGTGACCCAGTTTTCCTTCGCCTCGCGCACAGGGTCGCCGCCCGGATGGAACGTATCCGGGAAGAAATACGGTAGAAAGCGGCCCTCGGTATAGCGCACGCCGGGAATGTCGGCGATCAGGCGGAGCGTCGAGCCGTTGCCGACGGAGCCGACCACGCTGTCAAGGCCGATGCTCGCGAACTCCGGCATGAACGGCTCCGTGCCGATCCAGTGATCGCCGAGGAACATCATGGCCTCCTTGCCCAGCTCGTGCGTGATGTCCACCATCTCCTTGGCAAGCTTTGCGACCTCGCGGCGCTGGAACGCCTGAAAATCCTTGTATTCTTTGCTTGGCACGCGGTACTGGTTGTTGTAATAGCCCTGATCGATGATATACTCGGGCCGGAATCTGTATCCGACCTCTTTTTCAAACTGCCCGAGAATATACGGCGAGACGGACGCGGAATAGCCGTACCAGTCAACGTATTTTTCCCGGCAGAGCTCGTCAAAGACGAGCGTAAACTGGTGGAAGAACGTTGTGAAGCGCAGAACATCCACATAGTCGTGCTCCCGGATGAAGCGCCGCAGGCGCTCCATGGTAAAGGCGTGCGTTTTCGGCTGGCGCACGTCGAAGGTGATCTGGTGCTCAAAGTCCTTCCAGCCGTTCGTCACGGCGTTGTACATATGCACCGGATCCCAGATGAGGTACGCGAGGAAGCTCACCGTGTATTCGTGATACGCCTCCGGCGCGTCAAGGATGACACAGCCGCTTTCCGCGTCATAGCGCCATGCCTCCAGCGGAATCGGCGTTCCCGTGCTGCGGTCGACGACCTCCCACCAGCGGCGGATATCGTCGCGCGTGTTGACCTGCATCAGCTCCGGGCTGATGCCCTTCATGAGCGGAATGGCCAGAGGGCCATCCTGTGCGGTGTAAAAGCCCGTCATGATGTAGCACTGCTGCACCTCCTCGGGGTGCGCCCTGGCCCAGTCGTTATCCTTGCGGGTCGTGTAATAGGTGGCGTAGACCTTTGCGCCCGTATCGCGCAGCTGCTGCGGAAAATCCGTGCCGTCGCAGTCGCGGATGGCGTCCGCGCCCCAGCGCTTCATGATCTCCAGCGTCTGCGGCACCACGTCCATATCCGTCGGGATTGTCACGCGGCCGGTCAGGGGTCTTGTATGTCGGGTTTGATCGTCCATCGGCAGATCCTCCTTTCTCCTTGTTCAAGGCGAAGCGTTTGATTTGTATTTTTCAGATACCAGCTTCCGGCTCGTTTGGCGTGCAGTCGGAGCGTGACACAGCCTGTGGCTGTCAGCTCTGCGGATACGATCAGGCCGTTTTCCACGCGCAGACCGCGAAAGGCACACGTGCGCCAGTCCGCAGGAATCACCGGGAAGATCTCGATCTCTCCGTTTTGACTGTACAGCAGCATTTCGTTGACTGCCTGTACGGAGAGACAGTTTGCTTCCAGCGTAAACGGCCGGTACTGAAACTCGCTCAGGCCGGTTTTCCGGAAATCGCCGTTCAGATGAAATCCGTTCGGGCTGAGAAACGCATGATAAAATTGCCGCAGCGCTTGGACAGCTCCCTCCGCATCTCGCTGCACGATCTTCAGCAGCGCGAACCACACGAACGAAAAGCCGACCCACTGGCTCGTTCCGAGCGATTCCAGCTGCGCGATGGTGCGGTCTATGCACGCCTTTTCCTGCGGCGTTTTCCCGCTGATCTGCCGGAGCGGATAGATCGCCAGCGCATGCGAAAAATGGCGGTGGCTTTCACGGACAAATGCGTCCTTCGCGTACATGAGCGCGCCGTTTTCCTCTGCAGGCAGCTGCGGGAGCCTGTTCAACTGGCTGCGCCAGACGGTCTGCGGCTCGCCGAGCAGTACGGACAGCTCGATCAGCCGTTCATACAGATCCCGTAGCAGCGCCAGATCATAGCTGCTGTTTGGTGTCAGCCATGCACGCGGCGAATCGTCATAGATCTCCGGCGAGGATGACAGCGGCAGCGCCAGCGTTCCGTCCGCCGTCTCACAGAGCAAGCCGCGGATGCAGCGCTCACATTCCAGATACAGCGGCCACACGCGCCCGCGTAAAAATTCCGGATCTCCGGTGATCCGATAATGCTCGTAGAAAAGCCGGCACAGCCAGATGGAATTGGTCGGGGACAGCGAATACATCGGCCAGCCGCCAAGCGGGCTTCCGTCCAGCGCCATGACGCCCGGATAGCACATGCCGTCCGTCTGATAGAATTCTGCGGCGAAGCGCTTCGCCGCCGGAAGCAGCGTCCACAAATGATCCAGAAACGCCTCGCCCTGCGGCAGATGGTTGGAGGTCAGGTAAGCAGCATAGGTAAACTGTGTGTTCAGATCGTTGTGATAATCGCCCTTCCATGGCGGCAGAGCGCTTTGATCCGCCGTCCAGACGCCCTGAAGCGGCATCGGCGCATGCCCTGGGCGCGAACCCGCGCCCAAAAAATACGTGCCGCGGTACCAGAGCTGCTCCAGCGCGTCGTCCGGAAGCATGATGGCGCTCTGCGCCCAGAATGCGCACCACCACGCCAGATGCGCGCGGCGCAGCCGTGCAAGCGAGGCATCAGACTGCGTCAGAAGCGCTTCGCATGCCGTGCGTGCGCCCTGCGCAGAGGAAGCCGTCTGTACCGTGATAAGCAGGCGCTTTCGTCCGTTCCGGACTGTGCTGCGGCTGAGCAGCGCGTAATATCTCCCGCCGGATATTTTTTGCGTAAAGCCCTGCACCCCATCTTGGTCGATCCGCTCCGGCGGCGGATAGCCAAGCGCGGAAAGCGGACGGCACAGCGGGTCGGCAGGGCCTTCCGATGCACCGGCATACGGCGGCGGCTTCGGCACGAAGCGTACCGGCAGCGTCGTTTCCAGCTCCACGACCAGCAGCGGCGTGGTCGCGGCAAGCCAGACGCGCAGCCGGTGCGCGCCGCTTTGCAGCTCCGCTGTCGCGTCCTGCAGGGAAAGCCGCGCGGAATATGCCTGCTCCGGCAGCCCAGCCAGCTCAAACGCCCCGACGGGCAGCTTTGTCGGCGCTGCGCAGGCATATGGCGCGTCAAACAGCGCCTGAAGCTCCGCCCAGCTCTGCTGCCGCACCAACCGGCACATCGTCTGATACGTGAAATCAGGCCGCTTTGTCCGCAGCGCAGGCGTCAGATCCCACAGTCCCGCCAGGTCCATGGAAAACCGCAGCGCGTGCAGCGGCCCCCAGATCAGGCAGCCCATGCCGCCGTTTCCGAGTGGAAGCCCCTCGTCCCACGAGGGAATCGGCCCGTTCAGACAGATATCATGCTTCATATGCGGTCAATAATAGGCCGAAAGGCCAAGCGAAGCGCGGTCAAAGGTCTTTTTACCTTCATTGATGTGATAGGGGAACGAATTGTGATAATAGTTCTCCGGTGGGAATTCCCTGCGGAAGATCAGATAGCGCGTATCCGGAGCAGTCTCAAACGAGAGGATCTTCCCATCCAGTGTAAACGCAGCCTCCGTATGTCCCGTCCGGATGCAGACCGACGCAGTCCACGGCAGGCACACGCGGCACAGCCCGCCGCGCGTGCTCTCCACAGCGATGTAGCGGATATCGCCGTTTGCGCACTCGCTGGTCACGCGGAAGCCATCCTCCGCACAGAGCGTAAACATGGCGGTGCGCGCTTCCGCAAGCGCGGGGAACACATAGATCACGCCGCCGCGGGACTGCAGCAGCAGCTCCAGCGTTCCCGCGAACAGATTCGCTGCCGCTTCAAAATAGCAGTGCAGGAACCACTCCGAGGGGATCTGTGTCCGGTTTCCGAAGGCTTTTTCGTGCATCTGCTCCCACTGGGTCGCGGTGATCTCCCGCGGTAGAATCTGCGGGCGGTCGACGGCCGACCACTGCTGCGCCTGCGTGATATCGGCAAAGTGCATCAGACTGTTTGGGAACAGCTGATAGGACGAAATGAAGTGGTGCAAAATCCGCTCTGCGTCCTCACGCATACCGAGGCGCGCCGCCGTCTCCGGCGAAGGCGTGTGCCCGCAGCAGCCGAGCTTCCCGATCTGATAGACATCACGGTCAAATACGACGCGCGCCGTATTTCGCATGATCGCAAACAGGCGGCTGCCTGCGTCGTCCAGACCGATCCAGCCGGACGGCCAGACGGGAGCAAGCAGCGCGGCGGGAAACGGCGAGAGCGGATACTCGCCCTGCGCATACTGTACGGGCGCGTGGCTCCACGTCTGTCCGACGCAGAAAATTTCAAGCGCCTCACCATTATGCAGCACAGTCTCCGTTTGCAGCGGCGGCAGGCGATCCAGTACAGCCTGATAGCCCGCCGCGTCCAGATCAAGCGCATATGCGTCGTTGAGCGTCAGCAGCGCATGGAATAGCGCGCGCAGCAGCACCTGATCGACAAGATTCTGTTCGAGATTCCAATAGCTTTCAAAGGCAGTCGAGCCGCCGCGAAGCTGCAAAACACCGCCGCGAAGCTCCAGTAGATTCTGATAAAATTCCGCGCACGCCGTCATGACGGGCAGCGCACGTTCACGCAGGAAGACCTCGTCCGGCTGATAGCGGACGCGGCGATAGAAATCCAGCGCGATCTGCGCGCCGACGCTGAGGTTGCGGACAGTATCCGGTTCGATCGCCTGAAAGCCGTTCAGGTTGGAAATGTCGGAGTAAAACGCACCCTCCACGCCAAAAAGCCGCTTCGCGTCGGCAATCGCGTGCGGGAGCATGCGGAACCGGTAATCCAGATAGTTTTCACACAGCTCGCCGTGTCCGACGGCGTACAGTCCCCAGTAATTCTGCTGGTGGTTCCAATGGTAGAAATGGCCCCAGTTCCGCGCGTCGCGGAACCAGCCCCAGAGCCCGGCAAACGTCAGAGGATTTTTTCCGCGGTTTCCGCAGCCCATCTGGTACAGGTGCAGATAGCAGAGGTTTTCCAAATAGTCGTTCTCCTGCAGATGGAGAAAGCTGCGGCTCCAGAAATCCTGCCAATACCGGCAATGCGTCTGCCATAAAGACGGCGCGTCCTTTGCCGCTGTCAGCGCGGCCAGCGTATTTTCCCGCACAGATGCCTCCGCGCTCGCCCGTGCCGCCAGATATAAGGTCAGGCGGTGACGCTTCTGCTTTGGAAAGCGGCAGCATACCGCGTGACTGTTCAGCTGCTCTGGCTCCCCGCCGCAGGATACGGCCAGCGCCGTGCGGCAGCGGCGAAGTGCCTGCGTGACGAGCAGCGCGTCCCGATTGGCCTCCGCACGGACGCAGTACAGGTTTTTATCGTGGATATCCAGAATCTGCTCATAGTGGTGGAAGAAGCTTGGACTGGGCCATTTATCGATCTGAATTTCCAGTGCAGCCTCCTCGGTCTGCTCGATCTCCAGCTCCAGAACCAGAACATCCGGCTCACGCGGCGCATACAGCTTCCAGCTTGCTTCGGCAAACGGCGTTTTCGCGCGGCCCTCGATGGAGGCGGTCGACAGGATCAGCCGCTGCTCAAACGCTTCGAGATAGACCCAGTCGAAAATTGGAAGCGTAGAGCGGATGCTCAGGTGTCCGCAGGAGACCGGCGCGGTCTGGCGCTCCTCCGCCTCCCATGCCCATGCCTGCATGGCCCCGTCCGGCGCGTAATCCAGTGCGTCGGCGTGGTTGACCGTCAACTCCAAACCGTAGGCGGTCTGGTACAGAAGCCCGCCCGCGTCGCCGGTTCCGACCGGCACGCCGTCATAGGGCCGAAGCGCCGGGCGGCGATAGACCAGATCGTGTCGCCTCAGATAGCGGCACGGATCGGTCATCGGGCCGTGGTCGTCATAGTGAATGGCCTGATACATATGGATCCTCCCTGCGTCTCAGCCCTTGATGCCGCCGATGTTCGTCCCGCGGAGCAGCTGCTTCTGCCCGATGAGAAACAGCAGAATCGTCGGGATCAGCGCCAGGATCAGCGCCGCGAACAGCGCGCCCCAGTCGGTCGCGTAGCGCTGCTGCTCATAGAGCGTTGCGAGGCCGATAGGCATGGTCTTCTTCGTCTCATCCGTCAGCATGATGAGCGCAACAGGGAATTCGTTCCACGCGCTCATTGCCGTGATCATGCAGACCGTCACAATGCCGGGCTTTGCCATCGGAACGATCACATTGCGCAGAACGCCGAAATTCCCGCAGCCGTCGATCATGGCGGCCTCCTCATAATCCTTTGGAATGGAGCTCATAAAGCCGGAAAGGAGAAAAATTGCAAACGGGAACTGCATCGTCGCGTACAAAACGCCAAGAGCCAGCCGGTTGTTAAGCAGATGCAGATCCTTCATCTGCAGAAACAGCGGGATCATGATATAGGTCGCCTGAATGAAAATCGCCGCCATATACATCCCGAGGATCTGCTTGGAGCCGAAAAAGCGGTACCGTGCCAAACAGTAGGAGCACGGGATCACGCACAGCACGAGCACAACCACGCTGACGCCGACGACAAACAGCGAGTTCCAGATATTGTCCAGCAGATGCGATTTTTCAAATGCGCGCACATAATTATCCCATTCCAGATGGGAGGGCAGCGTAAACGCGTCCGCGAGGAATTCCGTATTGGTTTTGAAGGAGGAATAGAGGTTCCAGAGCAGTGGAAAGAGCATCGTAACGGAGATCGCGATCAGAAGAAGCCGCGTGATCCATTTCCATGCCGCCGTTTTTAAAAGGCCCTGTTCGTTGCTTGTCATACATTTACCTCCTCGGAGCCAGAAAGTCTGCGGGAGATCAGGGAAAGCACAATGGAGATCGCAAGGGAGAACACGGAGATCGCCATTGCGTAGCCGAAGTTGCCGTTTACAAAGCCCTGCTCATACATATATTTCAGTAGAACCGTCGACGCGCCGTTCGGTCCGCCGCCGGTCATGACCTGCGAGAGCACAAAGCTCAGCACGAGCGTGCCGGACATGGCCAGAACGAACGTGATGCCGATGATGTTTTTCATCAGGGGAATCGTGATGCTGATGAATTTCCGGGTGCTGGACGCGCCGTCCAGCGTGGCGGCCTCATAGATCTCCGGCGAAATGCCGTCCATGGCCGCGATGTGCATGATCATATAATAGCCCGTGGCCTGCCATACGAGCGCGATGGCAATGCACCAGAGCGCCGTTCTGGAATCGCCTGCCCACGGCAGAACGAATTGTCCGAGACCGATCTTCTTCATCAGCGAGGTCAGCAGGCCCATCGTCGGGTGGAAGACGAACGACCAGATAATTCCCACGACCGTCATGGAAACCAGATTGGGAAAGTAGAGCACCGTCCGGTAAAGGCCGCGCTCGGGCAGCTTGGACTGGTGGATGACAAATGCCAGGATCAGCGCAAGCGCGATCGTCACGACCGGCACAACGGCCAGCAGCTTGAACGTATTTCCGAGCGCCTGCAGAAACGACTTGTCGCGGAACATATACGTATAGTTTTCCAGTGCACAGAATTTGGGGTTCAGGCTGAGCGCGGTGGCGTTCGTAAACGACAGCAGGCAGGCGCGGATCGTCGGGAGGATCGTAAAAAACAGCGTCAGGATCAGCGCCGGAAGTACGCAGACGCAGATAAAGCCGGCCGGATTCCGCCGCCTGCGCGCGGCCTTCCGCATTTTTTTCGGCATATAATACACCTCTTTCTGAAAAGGGCCCCGCTGAGGCTGAACCCAGACTCAGCGGGGCCGGTGATAACGGAGGATCTTCTTTTATCTGGCTGCGTTGACCTCGGCGATGGCTTCTTCCACACCGGCAGCCCACTGCTCAGGCGTCATGGTGCCGTTCATCACATCGGACAGCGGATTGAAGACCATGTCGCTGACGGAAACCTTCGTGCCCTCGGGCAGCGCGGCAAAGCCGAACACCATGCTCTTGCCATGCTCATAGACCGCGTTCATGTTGTAAACGCCGGGCGTGAGGTACTCTTTGGCCCATTCGGTCGCGGCCTTCAGCGCGTAGATGCCGCCGGACTTTTCCGCAAACAGCTTGACGGAATCCTCTGTGTAGAGGAAGCGGAGGAATTCCTTCGCCAGCTCGGGGTTCTTCGCTGCGGCGGGGATCGAGAACTGCTCCACGCTGGTCATGACGTAGGGCTGGTCGCCCTTGCTCAGAACCGGTGCGTGCCACAGGCCGAACTCAAAACCGTCGGCGCGGGGCGCGTCCTTCATTTCGTTTTCCATCCAGTTGCCGTTCGGGATAAACAGCGCCTTGTTCATCATCATGTCCGTCTGCGACTGCGTGTGGTTCAGCGCGACGGTGCCTTCCATCAGATAGCCGTCCGTGGAGATCTTCTGGATGTTCTTGAGAACCTCCAGCACCTCGGGCTTGGAGAAGGAGCCTTCCACATAGTTCTGGATATCCTTGAGCGTATCCAGACCGGCGGCGGAGCCGATTGCCGGCCAGAGGACGGATTCAATGTAGCCGGGGTAAATGCCCTGATAAGTGAACAGCGCGATGCCTTCCTCCTTGGCCAGATCGCCCAGCGCGAAGAAGTCGTCCCAGGTTTCCGGCAGCTCCCAGCCCTTTTCGGCAAAGAGCGTCTTGTTGTAGACAAGGCCCATCGGAGAGGAGTTGAACGGGGCGAGATAAATTTTGCCGTCTCCATAGGGCGAGCACTTGGAGGTCTCCAGAATGCCGTCCTGCACAAGCTCCTTCAGCGGCGTGCCGCCGTCCAGACCCGGCTCATCGAAGAAGTCGGTCAGCTCGAGCAGCGCGTTTTCCTTGATGAGCGAAAGCAGAACGCCGGTCTGGTCGTTGTCGTTCATGGAGATAAAGTCGGGATACTCGCCGGAGACGATCTGCGGACGGATGATATCGCCGATGGTCGGGCTGATCTGCATGTTGACCTTTACGCCGGGGTAGGCCGCTTCGAAGCGCGCGACCATCTCGTTCCAGTAATCAGGGCCGTAGCCGCCCTCGAAAATGGCGATGTTCAGTTCCTTATTTTCAAATCTGTCGGCGGGGCTTGCCTCTGCCGGGGTTTCCTCGACGGGCGCCTCGTCCGTCTTGGTTTCGGGGGCCGTTTCAGCGGGGGTGGACTGTTCCGGCTGAACCGGAGTCTTGGCCTCCTGCTTTGCGCATCCGGCAAATACGCCGATGAGCAGCAGAGCAGCCAGCAAAATCGCAAGAATCTTTTTCATTGTTACCTCCTGATCTGTTTTCAGGTTCTTGGAACCCTTTGATGGTTTTATTATATCGGCCGAGCTGCGAACCGAACATACAGAAAATTTACAAAAGCCTGAAGGATATTGACTTTTTGCCGAAGATGTGCTTTTTTAGAAATAGATTGGATGGAGGGGACTGCCATGAAAAAATCCGCGGCCCGACGTTTTTCTGTTGTGCGCACACTGCGTCATGTGCGCATCCGATACCGCCTGCTTGCCTCGTTCCTGCTGCTGTCGCTGGTGCCGGCGCTCTGCGTCGGGCTTTACGCCTCCGGCGTCTACGCGCGGGCCATGTCCGGCAAGCTCCGGCAGTCGGCGGAGCAGTCCGCGTATCTGCTGAATGAGAATTTCATCACGGAGCTGAACAAATTCCGCGGCTATCTGAACACCATTTCCGTCACGGACGCAGTGCAGAACGCGCTGTCCGCGCAGCAGGAGTCAGCGTTCACGCTCGACGCCGAAAGCGTGAACGAGATCGCGGACGCGCTGCGGATGATCCCGTTCCAGTCCACCTATCTCAAGAATATCCGCGTGGTCGACCGCGATCACAACATTCTGTATGATCTCGGCTACGACGATATTTCGCGTGAGCGCTTCGCCGAGGTGCTGCGCGTGATCGACGAAACCGTCGGGTATGATTCCCTGCAATATATCCGGACCTACCGCAACTATGACAAGATCGTGCTGGGCAGAAAAATATACAAATTCGGAAGCGTCGAGCGGCCCATCGGCTACATTCTGGCCTACATCGACGAGAGCTTTGTCAGCGACGCGCTGCTTGCCAACGTTTCGTTCGGCGCAGGCTCCAACGTTATGCTTCTGAATGAAGCCGGTCAGGTCATCTCCTCGCAGGATAAAGCCCTGCTTGGCTCCGGCTATCTGGACAGCGGCACGTTTGCTGAGCTCCGCGCCTCCGCACAGGCCGCTGCCGGTCAGACCGTCTCCGCGCCGATCCTCGCGGGCGGCGTACAGGCGCTTTCGATCTCCGTTTATGACCGTGAGCTGAACAGCTATCTCGTCATTACCATTCCGCAAAGCTATTTTACGGAGGAAACACGGCAGATCAACCGCTCCCTGATTCTGGTCTGCGTCCTGCTGATCGTGCTGAGCCTGCTCTGCACGACGGTCGTATATTCCAGCATCATGCAGCCGATCAACCATATGGTTGCCATGTGCAACATCACGTCGGACGCCGATCTGGATAAATCGATCGACGACCAGAGCAAGGACGAGCTGGGCTTTCTGGCCCGCACCATCGACAATATGATCGCGGAGATGAAGCAGCTGGGCATCCAATACGCTGCGGATCAGCGGCAGAAGCGGAAGCTGGAGCTGGAAATGCTGCAATATCAGATCAATCCGCATTTCCTGTTCAATACGCTGGGCAGCCTGCGGTTCGTCGCGCAGCTCAACGACGTGCCGGTGCTGGAGGAGGGAATTTCCTCGCTGTCCTCGCTCCTGCGCCATTCGCTGGTCAAAAAGCAGGAGCTGATCCCAATCTCGGCGGAGATCGAAAACCTGAGGAACTATTTCACGCTGCAAAAAATCCGCTATGCCGGAATGTTTGAGGTGGAATACCGGCTTGAGCCGCAGACGCTCGGCTGCGAGATCCCGCGCTTCACGCTCCAGCCGCTGGCGGAGAACGCCATCATACACGGAACGGCGGACGGCCGGTGCATTACCATTACCGTGGAGAGCCGGTTCAAGGGCGCGGATATCGAGCTGCTCCTGCGCGACAACGGCTGTGGCTTTGACATGGGCGGCTCTGCGGAAAAGGCGGCGGAGCGGTTTTCCGGGATCGGCCTTTCCAACGTGGATCAGCGGCTGCATCTGCATTATGGAAAGGGCTACGGCCTGCAGGTCACAAGCAGCCCGAATACGGGAACCTGCTGCCGGATTCTGCTCCCGCAGCGCATCTGGAAGGAGGAATCGAACGGTGTATCAGGTTCTGCTGGTTGACGACGAGCCCATTCTCCAGCTTGGTATCCGGAGAATGCTGGAGGGTGCAGCAGACTATCAGATCTGCGCCTCAGCCCGCAACGGCGAGGAGGCACTGCAGTATTTGCAGGCGCATCCCGTGGATATTGTCATGACCGACCTGAAAATGCCGGTCATGGACGGCATCACGCTCATCAAGGAGCTCAAGCGCCGCCAGCTGCCGGCGCCGGTCATCGTCTTGAGCAATTACTCAGATTTTGAGCTTGTGCGCGAGGCGCTGACGGAGGGAGCGTCCGATTACGTTCTGAAGCTGGATCTGACGGCGCAGACGCTTCTGAAGCATCTGGACAAGCTCGCGGCAAACCTGAACGCGGTCCGCCGGACACGGGGGGAGCAGCTTCCGCCGCAGGAGCAGGGCGAGTTGCTGCAATCCCGCCTGCGCACATTTTTTCTGGAATTGCAGACCGCGGACGACCATATCCCCGACCTTCCGCCCGGGCTCCGGCCCCCGTTTCTGGTATTCACCGTGTATTTTCAGGATGACGCGATCAAGCCCGGCCGCCTGCGGCGCGTGCTGCCGCACATGGAATCCGTGCTTCGCGCGTTTCTGAGCGATATGCACATCCAGCCTGTGATCCTGCATCACAATGCGCTCCTGTGTCTGGCCTCCACAGCCTGCGGCGCGGAGGGCCTGCAAAATCAGCTCCGCCTGCTTCAGCGGCAGCTTGCCACGTTCTTTTCCGCCGCGCCAGTCATCTGCTTCTGCGCAAACGTCGGCGATCTGCCCTGCGCAAAGGAGGCGTCTTCGCGCTGCGCTGCTGCGCTTGCGCTTCGCTTTCACGGAAGCGAAGCGGCTGTGATCCATGCGGACGCGGTCAGCCCTGCGCATTCACTCCAACAGGCCGAGATCGCGGCGCTTCTGAATCAGATTCTGGACGTGCTGCACGCGGGAAAAACGGAGGACGCGCTGGCAGCTGCGCATACGGAATTTCTGCGGTGGCAGCAGCTGCTTCTGGAGCCCGCCTGTGCAAAACGAACCTGTCTGCGGATTCTGGATTCCATTCGATATTCTGTCGCCTCCGCTGAGGTGCCGGAGCAGTTCCTGAAGGAGCAGCAGGCAGTAGAAGCGGCGGCAGGCATATGGGAGCTGGAGCAGCATTTTTCGGACGCGCTGACCCTGCTCGCCCAATGCAAGGGGCGGCCGTTTGAGGCGCACAAACGGGAGGTGCAGGAGGCGCTGCGCTATCTGCACACGAACTATACGGAGAAAATGACGCTGGACTCGCTGGCCGACGCGACGTGTCTGAACCGCAGCTATCTGTGCCGCGTGTTCAAAAAGGACATGGGCGTCAGCATTTTCAGCTATCTGAACGAGCTGCGGATGAAGCGCGCCGCCGAGCTTTTGCTCCAGCGCAGCGACCGGTATATCAAGGAGATCGCAGCAGAGGTCGGCATCGACGACCCATTTTACTTTACACGCCGCTTCAAGGAATATTACGGCGTGTCACCAAAGGAATATATCGAGCAAAATAATCAATAAGCAGCAAAAGCAGCAGAGAGGCCAATCGCTTCTCTGCTGCTTTTATAAAGTCAAAATTGTTCAGCGTTTTGAAAAAATGTTCTATGGAATCTATTTGTTTTTCAAGATAAAATGAGAATGAACAGGCGATTATGATACGTAGAGAATGGAGGTTTTTATGGCAAGAGCACACAAACAAAGAATCCTGATCGCAGTCATTGCTTTATGTTTGGCCGCAATCGTTATTTATGCTATTTTCTCCGGAAGCAATCAGTTTTCTTTAACAGTCGGTGGAAGGAAAATAACAAAAGACGAACTATCATTTTTCTTTGACCAGGAAAAAACGCAACATATACATATTATTCATCAACATACGGCGTCACAAACTTTGATGGTCCATTCTGGAAAACAGAATTTGATGGAAAAACACCGCTTAAATATGCGCAGGAGCGGGCACTCACAAAATGCTATGAACAGAATTTACAGATGCTGCTTGCCGAAAAGATGCTTTCCCAAGAGAGTTCATTCCAAGCAATTCAGAATGCGTATATAGAATATATTTCCAGCAGAAATTCCGCAAAAGATACGACTGCAATTTACTATGGTCCCTCAGAATTGGAGTTCCGTGATTTTTACAACTATTTTCTCAGCAATCAAAAAAATGCGGTTCTGGCTGCCATGCGAGCAAATGGAACGGTTACGGAAAACGAAGTCTCTTTGTATTACACAAAAATGAGGGGCTTGCTTTACTCGATAGATCCGGCATATGAGTTTATGGTCATATCGTTTGACGAAATCGCAGAAAAAAGCGACCAATCTTCTGAGATAGAAGCGGTTAGGACCGAAGTTCTTAACGGAACCAAAGTCGAAGACTTGGACATCAAGCATGAGGGCATCCGTATTGAAGAATATACCCTGAACGGACACTCTGGTATGGGTATTCAAGCTACCGCCGCCCCATACATTTCATCGATTGAAAAGCTGCATGACGGTGAAATATCGGATGTTCTTTTTAACAGCAGGAACGGTTTTTATCTCATTTATATGAACGCGCGAAAGGAGGGACGCATACTGGAATATGACGAGGTTCACAATCGCATTGAGGCATCACTTTTGGAACATGCATACGAAACAGAACTCGCGAATATTCGTGAGGAAACGCCCATGATTGTCAGCTGACTACATTTGCGAAAATCTTTTTCAGATGGAAATCGAACAAAAAGGGAGGTCATTATGAAACGGACTATCTCGTTTTTTCTATTGGTTTCGCTTATCATATCAACCTTAAGCGGCACTGTAATTGTGTACGCTTCTGGCAGTCAAAATGAACCTGCTGAAAATACGATTGGAACGAACTATTACATTGATGCCGTAACCGGTAGCGATGATAACGCCGGAACTTCGCCAGACGCTGCGTGGAAAACGCTTACAAAAGCAACAAACACTACATTTCAGCCAGGTGACCAGATTCTGTTGAAGTCTGGATGTGTCTGGAACGGACAGCAGTTTTGGCCAAAGGGCTCTGGGACAGCTGAAGCTGTAATTAAAATTGACAAGTATGGCGGCGATGAAAAGCCTATCATTAATGGCATGGGTATAGATTGGGGATATACATATTGCGGAGCATTGCACCTACGAAATCAAGAGTATTGGGAAATACGAAATCTAGAAATAACAAATGATGATGATTTTGACGTTGACATTGACCTGTCACGTGCGCAGGGGGATAATAGCTGGCGCGACCGTGAAAAAACAAGAAACGGCATACTTTTGATCGTTGACGGAGACCAGCTTGCGCCTGCCGCCGATGGTATTATGGACCATATCTATATTGAGCACTGCTATATACACGATGTTGACGGGCCAAACGATTGGAATGATGAGTTTACCGGCGGTATAATTTTTAATGTTGTTGGTTCGGCAATCCGCCCATCTACCTCCTTTCGAGACTTGCGTATTGCTTATAACACAATAAAAAAGGTGGATTTACTCGCTATTACAGGATTTGTGACAACAACCAGTACTGCATATCAAACCGAGATTGATGAAAATGACCTCTGGATGCGTGATATTTATATTGGGCATAACTATATGGAGGATATGGGTCGACATTGATTTGGGAACTGTGAAAACCTTTGATACGTTAATTCTAACGGAGAATATTGTCCCCCAATGGGCTTCTGCGCGTATTGCATCATTTGACCTGCAGATATGGGACGGGAATGATTATAGAACCGTATTTACATATGACGGTATTGTTGGAGAAAACCATACATTCTCTTTTGAAGCGATATCTGCACAAAACGTTCGATTGCTTATTACGGGGCTTCGCGCGGACACTACAAAAAACGGAAACCAGGCCACTGATCCGAGCATTCGCGAACTGGAGCTATATTACAGGAATGTTTCCAAACCAATCAATATCGCGTTGTCAAAGCCCGCTACTGCAAGCAACAGTCATCCGGCGTGTCCTGTAAGCGATATTAACGATGGTAATCCCAGTGAATCTTCGCGCTGGGCGGCCTCCGATTCAACTTTACCTGCATGGGTAGAAATTGACTTAGGTACACCGACCCGTGTTAACACGCTTGTTCTTTCGGAGAATATTGTACCAGAATGGGCGACTGCCAGAATATCTGAATTTGCACTGCAAAAATGGAACGGCTCTGCTTTTGAAACAGTATTCACATTTCAGGGAACGATCAGCGACGAACATATTTTTAAATTTGATACCATCGAATCCGAAAAGGTCAGAATTCTCATATCAGCCTTACGCCCAGATACTTCTATAAACAGCGCTGGTCAAACTGATCCGAGTCTAACAGAAATCGAACTCTACTGCTATTGATAAGTGTTTTTTACACCAGAATTTCTTTTTCTTATGCCTTCCTGCACTCCCTCTTAAGGGCTAACTGCTAACATAATTCAGTTTCAATCAGCAAAAACGGAACGTAACTCAAATTCATGAGTTACGTTCCGTTTTCCCGTACCGACTGTACCCCCATGACACATTGTGTACCTAAGGGGTGAAACAGTTGAAACTTCTGGGCTTTTCGCGCTGATATCTTTTTGGGTTCAGCTTGATGGCAAGCTGCACCCTTTAAGATAACAATGATTTCCCCAGTGTTTTCAAGGGTTTCAGCTATTTTCGGCAATCCTTTTCCGAGTTGGCGCGGCGTGCTGCTTGATGGTCACTGCGCAACCCAAAAAGATATTGCATACTCCAAGCAACCAAGTCCGTACACATTGATAGCTATCGTGTATCTCTGTAGTCCAAATGGCATTTCCACAAAACTGCTTACTCTGCCAAGCCGTATTTGGTCTTGATCCGGTCGAGCTTTTCCAGCATCGGCGCCGCGCCCAGCCAGAGGAAGAAAAACGTGGCAATGGCGCGCACCAGATCGACCGGAAGGCCGGTAATGTAATAGCTAAGAATAATTTTCCAGTTGATCGTGCTCGACCACATGAGCGCCGATGCGGGATTCATAATGCCGCCGTAGATGATCGTGGACGCGATCACGCCGAAGATACAAAGGCTCAGCCGCCCGCGCCGCAGAACACCTTTGCGGTACAAGACACCTGCCAGCCGATGATACCCATTGCGAACATCTGCCACAGGAGCCGACTGTGGAGGACACCATCGCCATCCTGCGTGGTCTGGAATCCCGGTATGAGGTGTTTCACGGCGTGAAGATCACGGACAACGCGATTATTGCCGCCGCAACGCTTTCCAACCGCTATATCACCGACCGCTTCCTGCCGGACAAGGCCATTGACCTGATCGACGAAGCGTGTGCCATGATCCGCACGGAGATGGACTCCATGCCAACCGAGCTTGACGTGATTAACCGCAAGATCATCCAGATGGAGATCGAAGAGGCTGCCCTCAAGAACGAGGACGACGAGCTGTCAAAGGGACGGCTCAGTGAGCTGCAGAAGGAGCTGGCCGAACAGCGCGACAAGTTCAACACCATGAAAGCGCAGTGGGAAAACGAAAAGAACGCGATTGGCCGCGTGCAGCAGCTGCGTGAAAAGATTGAGCAGATCAACCGCGAGATTGAAACCGCACAGCAGAACTACGATCTGGAAAAGGCCACAAAGCTGATGTACGGCGATCTGCCAGAGGCGAAAAAGCAGCTGGAGCATGAGGAAAAGCTGGCGCAGAACAGCAAGGAATCGAGCCTGCTTCGCAACAAGGTCACTGAGGAGGAGATTGCCAAGATTATCGAGCACTGGACGGGTATTCCCACCAGCAAGCTGATGGAGGGCGAGCGCGAGAAGCTGCTGCGCCTGCCGGAGATTCTCCACAAGCGTGTGATCGAACAGGACGAGGCTGTCAGCTGTGTGTCTGACGCAATTCTTCGCAGCCGCGCGGGCATTCAAGATCCGAACCGGCCGCTTGGCTCGTTCCTGTTCCTTGGCCCGACAGGCGTTGGCAAGACGGAGCTTGCAAAGGCACTGGCCGAGGCGCTGCTTGACGACGAGAAGAATCTGGTGCGGATTGATATGTCGGAGTACATGGAGAAGTTCTCCGTGTCGCGTCTGATCGGTGCGCCTCCCGGATACGTCGGCTATGAGGAGGGCGGCCAGCTGACAGAGGCGGTGCGCCGCCGCCCCTACAGCGTGATTTTGTTTGATGAGATCGAAAAGGCGCATCCCGATGTGTTCAACATCCTGCTTCAGGTGCTGGACGACGGACGCATTACCGACTCGCAGGGCAGAACCGTGGACTTTAAGAACACGATTATCATCCTGACGTCGAATCTTGGCAGCCAGTATCTGCTGGACGGCATCGGCGCGGACGGCGAGATCACGAACGAGGCCAAGGAACAGGTACAGACGCTTCTGCGCCGCACGTTCCGACCGGAGTTCCTCAACCGTTTGGATGAGATTGTATTCTATAAGCCGCTGTCGAAAGAGAACATCACCGGTATCATCGACCTGCAAATCGCGGCGCTCAACCGCCGTCTGGCCGACAAGCAGCTGCGTTGTGAGCTGACGCAGGCTGCAAAACAGTTCATCATCGACGCGGCCTACGATCCGCAGTTCGGCGCGCGTCCGCTGCGCCGGTATGTGCAGCATACAGTGGAAACGCTGCTTGCAAAGAAGATTTTGGAGGGCAGCGTCCAGCCCGGTTCGACAATTACCGTCGATACGGAAAACGGCGAGCTGGTGCTTCGCTGAGTGTAAGGCAAATAGCAAATGCCCGGAACGCGAAATGCGTTCCGGGCATTTTGCACCCACAGGGGCGTCTTTTCTTTTGCTTTTTATTCCTGCTGCGCGCAGTCAAACAGCCTTTCAATCAGATTACTGCCCTGAAACAGCGGCTGAAGGACGGCGCACGCCGAGCCGTAGATCGGCGAGTTTGCGCCAAAGCGCGACTTGACAAAGCGCGGGCGCAGCTGCTGCTGGTGTACAGAGACGTTGATATTGGCCACCCACTGCTCCAGATACCGCACGAACTCCTCCGGCAAAAACGCCGCGTCATGCCCAAGCACCACCAGCGGCACGTTCACCAGATTCAAATAGTTGTTCAGTCCGAACGAAAGCTGCCGCATGGCATTATAAAACACGGTGTATGCGGCCTTGTTCGTCATGGCAAAGCCGACGGCCTGCTCCATGCTGTCAAGCTCCACGCCGCACTCGTCGTGAATCAGTGACAAAATTGCCGGCGCACTGGCGTAAAGTTCCAGACAGCCGCGGCTGCCACAGGTGCAGCGCGGGCCGCCAAAGTCAATGGATGTGTGGCCAAGCTCGCCGCATGCATCAAGTAGCTCCTGATGTGATACCAGCGCCGCGCCAAGCCCCTCGGTAATGCCCATATAGAGAAAGCTGTCGGCGTCCTTGCCGGCGCCAAAGTAGAGTTCGCACAGGCCGGACGCGTGCATATCGTTGCAGACAATAATCGGAAAACGGAAATACGGCTGAAGCGCGTCGCGCAGATTTAGCGAACGGATGCCGAAGAAATCGGTGACATAGGCGATGCCGCTGGCATCGCTGCTGATAACGCCGACGGTGGAGATGCCCATGCCCAGAATCGGCCGCTCAGTGTGCTCGGTCAGCTGCTCGGCAAGCTCACGCAGCTTCTGCAAAAAGCTCTCTTCGTTTTCAATCGGGGTGAGCGGGCGCTTGGCGCGCGCCAGAAGCTGAAGCGACAGATCGCACACCACGCCGTACAGACATGTGCGGGAGATGTAAATGCCCAGCACCACCGGCGACGTGGAGCAGATGCGCAGCAGCATCGGTGTGCGCCCGGGCGACTTGATGGAGTCTTGCGGCGCAAATTCCTCGATGATGTGCTTTTGCAGCAGCTCGCTTGTGATGTTTGTCACGGTCATGGGCGACAGATGCAGCCCCTCGGAAAGCTCGCTGCGCGTGATGCTCCCCGCCGTGCAGACGGATTGCAGCAGCAGTGCGCGGTTTCGCTCCTTAACCTCGATCAGATTGATGCCGGCCTTTTTCATAGCGGCTCCTTTTTGCACTTGCAGCGCCGAAAATTCCGCCGCTTTCGGCGAAATGGCGCGACAGCGCATATTTATCATTTTAAAAATATTATAGTATATTTGCGGGGGATTGTAAACCGCCGCCAGGGGGATTTTATCCTGCGGCGATAGCCGCTGTGTCTCCGGCGGCGTCACCCACACAAGACAGCGGCCTGCAAGGGAGGGAGCGTCCCGACAGAGGCACAAAAAATCCGCGCCGCCCCTCGGGCGGCGCGGGCATTGTTTACCTGAATCAGTTGGTATCGGCGCACAGGGGGCCGGCCAGCTCTTTCATATAGAACAGCTTACCGGGCATGGTGGGAATGTTGCTGGACGTGACGTACTGGCACGGGCCATAGCGCAGCGTCATCCAGAAGCTCATGCCCTGCCACTGCATACCGCGGGACAGAACGCCGTCTGCGCCGCCGATGGCGTAGTCGGAGTTGAAGATGATCCACGGGCCGATGGTGTTGGCATAGCACGGAATCAGCGGCCAGCTGGAGCGGAACGACGTGATGGCGTTCTGCTCGATGGTGAACGGATGCAGACGCGCGCCGACGCGGTACTCGGCTGCTTTCCAGTCCTCATAGGAGGCGTAGTCCTTGGCAAAGTGCGGCTCCCAGAATGCAATATGGCACATACGGCCGATGCCGTAGACCAGAACCTGCTTTGCACCCTCAGCCTTCAGCTTGCGGATTTTCTCCGGATAGGTGGGCAGATTTTCCTTGGTTGCAAAGTTGCGCTGATTTTCGGGGACAGTCAGCTCGCCGAGCGGGCCGTAGAACGCGCCGGTCATGGCGTTCTGGAACGCGGCGGGGTCGGATGCGGGCAGCGTGTTGCCCTCGGCGTCAGCCCACTCGTCCATGTTGAAGCCGTAGACGTGCTTGCAGTCCACATTCCACTCTTTCAGGAAATAGACCGCCCACTTGTACATGCCCATCGGGCCAACCGGCAGGATGAGAATCAGCTTTCTGCCCTCTTCCTTGGTGAGCCTGATCTGCATGGCAATTTCGTGACCCATGTATGCGCCGAACTCTTCAAGGTTCGTGCACTCGACGGGACGGAAGCCATCGTTCCAGAAGCTCTGGCGCTCGCCGACGGAAGATGGATCGTTGGAGACGCAGTCATAAATCTTGGAAATGTCCCAGCCCTCGGGCAGAACTTCGGAAAAATAGGAACCCTTGAGGGTATCGACCATGTTCATAATAGAAAACCTCCTTAAATTGCGCGGCGAAAGCCGCAGGTATTCTGTAAGTTCATCATACCACGCGGCTTTTCGGGTGTCAATTCGGGGCAGGGATTATTTTTAAATAGATTTTAGAAATGAAATTTGTGGATTTTTCACAGAATCCGGTCAATCGCCCAGAATCAGGCGGCCAAAATCCTGCGGCCGGTGGAACTGCGGCGTGTCACAGCGCATGGGATTCCACGACAGGTAGTGCTGTCGCACGGTCAGATCGCCGCACTTATAGCAGTTGCCGTACATGGCCAGCCCCTCGCACGGTGTAAAGTCCGGGAAAAACCGGCGGATAAACGCAAACGGCACACGGTAGGTGATCTCCCAGCCATCGGACAGGCGCGCGGCCTTTGGCTGGAACAGCGCGGGCTCGTCGGCAACAATCAGACGCGTCAATTCCGTCACATTTGTGCCATATCCGAGATATAACGCACAATTTGGGTTAAATTCGAAGTTGAAGTAGCGCAGATCGTCGGTGGGACGGAGGAAAAATTCCAGACAGCTGTCCTCGCAGACCGACTGCAAAAGTCCGCTGTGCTCGGCGCGGATTTCTGTTTCCCACGCGCGCAGGCGAACATAGATCGCCGCTTCGTCCCAGCAGAGCTGCCCCTGTGCACGGATATCGACCGGGGGATTTGTCCACTGGAGGTTGTCAATCGGAAGTGCGTCAATTGTGTCCCAATCGGGGGCGGATGTGACCTTTTTCAGAACATAGCTTCGCATTTTAGATACTCCTTTATTCCTTGAGTGTTTTTTCGTATTCCGTGGGGCTCATGCCCGTTTGCTTTTTAAAAAGATTGGAGAAATAGTAGATGCTCTCAATGCCGATGCGCTCGGCGATCTGTGTGAACGTGAGGTTTCCCTCGCGGATCAGACGCTTTGCCTCGCCGATGCGCAGCGCCGTGAGATAGCGCACCATGCTCTGGCCGATCTGCTCGTGGAACACGCGCTTGAGCTGTGAGACGCTTATGCCAAGCGCCGCGGCCAGCGATGGAAGCGTGATGGCCTCGGAATAGTGCGCGGCAAGATAGTCGCGCGCCTGCTGCGCCAGCAGCAGATGCTGGTGAAACTGCGTGGATGTGATGGCGCGCTGGGAAAAGCGGACATTGTCGTCGCGGCGGCAGATGCAGATGAACAGCTGCTCCAGATAGAGCTTGATCAGCTGGTCGCTGCCCCACGGGGCGGTGGGCTTTTTACGCAGATTGACCAGCGCGGGATCGTTTTCAAAATACTGATACGCCTGCTGCGCCTCGTCCATCAGCGGCTTGAGGCACTGCTTCTCGCGCTGGTGCAGCAGCAGAACCTTTTTTTCCAGCCGGTGCATGGCTTCGCTTTCACAGCAGAACGCCACCACCATCACGTCACTTGCGCCGACCGACTGGAACGAATGAAACTCATACGGGCAGTGAAACGCCAGCTCGCCGGCCTTTAGAAAATACTTGTCCGCCCCGGCAGTGACAACGATGCTGCCGCGGTCAACATAGATAAACTCCCAGAAAAAGTGCGACTCGCCGGAGAAAACATAGCCGTTTTCCAGCTTGTAATACGAGATATTCACGATGGCATCCACGTCAAAAACCGTGGCAAGCGGGATGGGTGTGTATTCCATTTTCATGGCGGCAGACATCCTCTGTAGCTGATTTTATAAATTTTGCACCGGATTTTATATTGTCAGGCCAAAATTCGAGCTTATAATGGAATTATAAGCGGAATCCGAACGAAAGTAAATACGGAAAGGAAGATGCACAGATGAAAAAATCAATCAGCTATTGGTCTTTCAGCGGGAAAAACGTGTTTGAGGCGATGAGGCTAGCAAAGGATGCGGGCTTCGACGGCATTGAGCTGACGCTGGATGCAGAGGGCGACGTGACGATGGAGACTGCGCCCGAAAAGCTGGCCGAGATCCGCCGCGCGGCGGAGGAAATCGGCATTGCGCTGCCGAGTGTGGCAAGCAGTCTGTACTGGGCGTATTCGTTTACTTCGGACGATCCGGAGGAGCGGGAAAAGGCGCATCAGGCGGCAGTCTGCGAGATCAAAACGGCAAAGGCGCTGGGCGCGGACACAGTTTTGATCGTGCCGGGCAGCGTTTCGGTGGAATTTGTGCCGGAGCGGCCGGTTGTGGCGTATGATGTGTGCTGGCAGCGCGCGGTGGCCGAGATGAAGCGCCTTGCGCCGGTGGCGGCGGAGCACCAGATTCACATCGGCGTGGAGAACGTATGGAACAAGTTCCTGCTCTCTCCGCTGGAGATGCGCGCGTTTATCGACGAGATCGGAAGCGAGTGGATCGGCTCGTACTTTGACGTGGGCAACGTGGTCTACGCGGGCTATCCCGAGCAGTGGATTCGGATTTTGGGCAAGCGCATCAAAAAGGTGCACTTCAAGGACTTCCGCCGCAATCCGGGCGGACTCAATTCGTTCGTGGACATTCTGGCGGGCGATGTGGACTGGCCGGCGGTGATGCAGGCGTTTGAAGACATCGGCTATGACGGCTGGGCGACGGGCGAGATGATCCCGGCCTATGGCCACGCCTCTGACCAGATTATTTACAACACGGCGGCCTCAATGGGGCGCATTCTGGAAAAGAAATTTTAAAAACGGACAGACAGGAGGAACGAACATGATTCGAGTAGGACTGATTGGCTGCGGCTTTATGGGCGGGATGCACGCGGCGTGCTATGCGGTGCTGGCGGAGCTTGGCGTCAAGGTGACGGCGATTGCCGATGACCGGCCGGAATTTCTGGCACAGATGAAAGAGCAGACCGATGCGCAGACGTATGAATCGGGTATGGCGCTGATTGAACAGGCGGACGTTGACGTGGTGGATATCTGCCTGCCAACGTATCTGCACACGGCGCACGCGTGCGCGGCGATGGAAAAGGGGCGCGATGTGTTCTGCGAAAAGCCCGTCTGTCTGACGGAGGAGGATATGCAGGCGCTGCTGGAGACGAAAAAGCGTACCGGCCGCAAGGTGATGGTCGGTCAGGTCATCCGTCTGTGGGACGAGTACGCATGGCTGAAAAAGACCGTGGACGCGGGAACGTATGGCCGCGTGCTTTCGGGTGTATTCCAGCGCGTTTCGTCGTGCCCCGGCTGGGCAAGCCGCAACTGGCTGCACACGCCGGCGCAGTCGGGCGGCGTGGCCGTGGATATGCACGTGCACGACGTGGACTTTGTGCGCTATCTGCTGGGCGAGCCAGACCGCATTCAGGCGGGCGGCTATCGTGACAGCGACGGACTGATTGAGCAGATTTTTGCTATCTACAACTATGGCAGGGACGTGGCAGTCAGCGTCGAGGCCGCGTGGGACTATCCTGCGTCGTTCCCGTTCTCGGCCACGTTCCGCGTCAAGCTGGAAAAGGCGACCATCACAAACGATGCAAACGGTCTGACCGTGTATCCGAACGACGGCGATGCGTTCCATCCGGAGCTTGCCGCGCAATATACCGGCGACAACCGCATCGGCGGCAATATTTCGTCGCTCGGCGGGTATTATAACGAGCTGAAATACTTTGTTGAGGGATTGCAGGGCAAAAACGATCTGTCGGTTGCGCCGCTGGAGGAGGCCATTGCCTCGGTGCGGCTGGTCAAGAAAGAAATTGAGGCCGCAGGCGGTCTGCTGGCCTGAGAGATGGCAAAGTTCGCGAATGACGGACAAAAGCGAACATAAACGAACAAAAGCCCGCGGGCAAATTTTATGGAAAAGTGTCTAAATTTACCGTCGATTATTTTTAAAAAGAGTTGAAAGAATGGGACGCAAAAACCGCAAAACGAGTGGCAATATCGACCAAAATCACGGTGGTTAAGTTGTGAATAATTCACTATTATTACAACATTCGTAAAGATTATTTAGAAATTGTGTTGACAAAAGCCCGCACTTCGGTCTATTTATGGATGCAAGGCAATAAGGCTCGCGGCGTATTTATTCTGCCGCATGGCCGTGCCGCCAAGACAATCGGCCGCACGCGCCCCCTTAATTTCAGCAAGAGGTGAAAAACATGAGAGTTCTGGCGATTGGCTGCCACCCCGACGATCTGGAGATCGCCTGCTCGGGTACACTCCGCAAATATGTAGAGCAGGGCGCAGATGTGTATATGTGCCATGTTGCAAACGGTGATCAGGGTCATGTCATTATTGAACCCGGCCCTTTGGGCAAGATCCGTGAAAAGGAAGCGGAAAATGCCGGCAAGTTTATCGGTGCCAAAGAAGTTTTCAACATTAACGTTTCGGATATGCAGGTGAACCGCCACGATCAGGCGCAGATTGACGCCGTGGCCGACGTGGTTCGCTATGCGCGTCCCGACGTTATCATCACGCACAACAACGTGGATTATATGCAGGATCATGTGGAGACCAGCCATCTGGCCACCAATGGCGCATTTATGTCGGGTCTGCCGCACCGCTCGGTCAACTACCCGGCCTTTGAGAGCATGATTCCAACGTTCTTTATGGATACCCTGGCGGGCGTGGACTTCAACCCCACCCACTATGTCGATATTACCGGCCAGATTGAGATGAAGCTGAAAGCGCTTGAGATGCATGAGTCGCAGATCAAGTGGATGCTTGACCATGACGGCATCGACTTTGTGGATATGATCCGTACCTGCTCAAGATATCGCGGATATCAGTGCGGCGTTGCCTACGCCGAGGGCTTCCGACCCTATAACGTCTACCCCCGTCACAGCACCAAGCACCTGCTTCCGTAACCGGCTGCGTGAGCGTCGTAGCTCGTAAGAGCGAAAAAACTAGGAGGAATGAATCAAATGAGCACAAAAGCAACCACGTTAAACAGCAAAAAGAGCGTCGGCGCACTGGTTAAGGACTGGATGAGCCTTGTCGGCATCGCCATCCTGATTGTCGTATTCTCTATCATTTCGTATGTAAAGTTTGGCGCACAGTACTTCCTGACCTGGAGCAACTGGAAAAACATTCTTATGCAAAGCTCTACCGTCGCCATCGTTGCCCTTGGCCAGTCGATCATGCTGCTGACCGGCAATTTTGACCTTTCCCTTGGCCGTATGGTCTGTCTCACCAGCTGCGTGGGTGCCATCCTGATGAAAAACGTCGGTATGTCCACCGGCCTTGCCATCCTGATCATGTTCGCCATCGGCCTTGCCGTCGGTGCAGTCAACGGCTTCATGGTCTCTTATGTCGGCGTTCCCGCGATGATCGCAACGCTTGGCACGCAGTACATCTGCTACGGCCTTGCAAAGCTGCTGACGCAGGCTGTGCCGATTGCCAACATGCCCGATAGTATCTCGTTCCTTGGCCGCGGCTATATCTTCGGCGGCGTATTCCCGGTCTGCGTGCTGCTGATGATCATCGTCTACGCAATTGCGCAGTTTGTCACTTCCAAGACCCGCGTCGGCCGTAACCTCTACGCCGTCGGCGGTTCGCGTGAAGCGGCATTCTTCTCCGGCATCAACGTCAAGGCCTATCAGTTCGGCACGTTCCTGCTGGGCAGCGTTCTGGCTACGTTCGGCGGTCTCGTCCTGATGTCCCGACTCAACTCTGTCGCCGTCACCAACGGACAGAACTATGAATTTGACGCCGTTATCGGCTCGATCATCGGCGGCGTTTCGCTGGCCGGCGGCAAGGGCCGCGTCATCGGCACGATGTTCGGCTGCATCTTCCTGAACACGCTGTTCAACGGCTTCTCCCAGATGGGCGTCGATCCGTTCGTGCAGGACGTTCTGAAGGGCGTTGTCCTTGTGCTTGCCGTCACGCTTGACGTTGCCAGCAACAAGAAGAAGTCCTGATTGACCTGACCGAAGTATCACAGAAAGGTTGGGTGAACAATGGATAACAACTACATCTTAACATTAAAGAATATCACAAAAGAGTTCCCCGGCGTCAAGGCGCTGGATGACGTCACCATCAACATTGAGCGCGGCACCATCCACGGTCTGGTCGGCGAGAACGGCGCAGGCAAGTCCACCCTGATTAAGGTTCTGGCCGGTATCTACCAGCCGAATAAGGGCGAAATCATTCTGGACGGCAAGCCCTGCCGCTTTAACAGCCCCATCGAGGCACGCCGTGCCGGCATCAGCGTTGTCCATCAGGAAATCAAGCTGGCCGAGCCGCTGAGCGTTGCGGAAAATATGTTCCTTGGCAACGTCCAGCTGAAAAACGGTCTGGTTGACTGGAAGGGCATGCGCCGCCGCGCGCGGGAGATCGTTGAAGATCTCGGCATGGACATCGACATCAACGCGCAGGTCTCGTCTCTGACCGTCGCGAAAAAGCAGATCGTCGAGATCATGCACGCCATTAACAATAATTCCCGCATCCTGATCATGGATGAGCCGTCGGCCGTTTTGACCGACCGCGAGCTGGAGGTTATGTTCCGCATTGTCAAGCAGCTGCGCGACAAGGGCATCACCATCATCTATATCTCGCACCGTCTGGACGAAATCTTCGGCCTGTGCAGCAACGTCAGCGTCCTGCGCGACGGCTGTCACATCGACACGATTCCGGTCGCTTCCGTTGACCGTCAGGGCCTGATCAACATGATGGTCGGCCGTGAGATGGGTCAGGAGTATCCGAAAGAGGTTGGCAACGTCGGCGGAACGATTCTGGAGGTCAAAAATCTCAGCCGCGGCATTTTGCAGGACATCAGCTTTGAGGTCAAGTCCGGCGAGGTATTTGGCATTTCGGGTCTGGTCGGCGCTGGCCGCACCGAGCTTGCCCGCGCCATCCTCGGCATTGACAAGCCGGAATCCGGCGAGGTCTATGTCCGCGGAAAGAAAGTTCACTATCGTACGTTTGCCGACGCCATCCGTGACGGTCTTGGCCTGATCCCAGAGGATCGCAAGCTCCAGGGTCTTGTCCAGATTATGTCGGTCAAGCGGAACACCACGCTGGTCAACATGAAGCGCGTACTGCGCGCCGGTGTGATCAGCAGCTCGCTTGAGGAAAAGCTGAGCAAGGAATACGCCGACAAACTGCACGTTGTCACGCCAAGCATGGAGACCGAGGTACAGTATCTCTCCGGCGGCAACCAGCAGAAAGTGGTTATCGCAAAGTGGCTGTTCCAGAACTCGGAGATCCTGTTCCTTGACGAGCCCACGCGCGGCATCGACGTTGGCGCAAAGGCAGAAATTTACCGTCTGATCAACCGGATGGCAAAGGAGGGCAAGACCATCATCATGATCTCGTCCGAAATGCCTGAGCTGCTCGGCATGTGCGACCGTATCATGGTTATGCATGAGGGTCACAAGATGGGCGAGCTGAACGCGGCCGAAGCTACACAGGCAAAGATCATGGCGCTTTGCAGCTGATGATCCAAACAACGGTCTAATCAGGCGCAGCCTGTTAGATAAAATTTAAGGAGGAATTACAAAATGAAGAAACTGATCGCGATGCTTCTTGCAATGGTCATGGTTCTGGGCCTGGTTGCCTGCGCAGCCAAGACGGAGCCCCCCGCGGCCGACACCAAGACCGAGACGCCCGCAGCAGAAACACCCGCTGAAGAGACCCCGGCTGAAGAAACGCCCGCTGCTGAAGGCGCTGTCAAGACCGACGTAATCGCAACCGAGGGCAAGGCTGCTGAGCTCGGCATTCCCGCCGCTGTTGTCCTGCAGGACACCACCGCGCTGGAAGGCAAGAAGATCGGCTGCTCCATCTGCTACAAGGGCGACGAATGGTGCGCAGCTCTGGCACAGGCTCTGGAAGCACTCGGCGCATACTACGGCGCTGACATCGTCTGCGAGGACGGCGACCTGAACGACGAGACCCAGACCAAGCAGATCGAGAACATGATTTCCAACAACGTTGACATCATCATGGTTGACCCCATCACCCCCGACGGCTCCGGCATTGCGTTGACGAATGCGGTTGAGGCCGGCATTCCCGTCATCATCTACGACGGCTACTGGACCGACGGCGAGGAAAAGGCTGTCACCACCGTCACCTGGGATCAGAAAGCAACCGGCACGCTGGTTGGCGAGTACTTCGTCAACTATGTTAAGGAAAACAACGGCGGCAAGTGCCGTGTGGTTGAGCTGACCAACGCTGTTTCCACGCACTGCCAGGAGCGCTTTGTTGGCCTGCATGAGGTTATCGACGCTGCCAATGCAGACGGCTGCGAAATCGAAATCCTGAACAAGTACGACTCTCAGGGCAACCGCGAGACTGCATACAACGCAATCTCCGCCATCGTCGAGCCGTATGACTACATCATCTCCGACGTTGACAACGGCGCGATGGGCGCAGTTGCAGCGCTGCAGGCTGTTGGCAACACCGACGTCAAGGTCTTCTCCATGGGCGCTTACGGTGCAGAGCCGTTCGGCAAGCTGCATGACAATGACGTGAACTATCAGGCTTGCCTGAACGTTGACGCTTGGGTTCTGGCACAGTTCATCTACGAAGGCGCAATCAGCTACTTCGAGGGCAAGGACGTTCCCACCAAGACCAACATCGACCTGTTCGTTGTTGACAGCACCAACGTTGAGAACTTCTGGAGCTTCGACTAATCTCCGGCAAATTCCGTAAACCGCGTAATCGCAGGGGGCGCAAGCCCCCTGCATCTGCAGGCGCATTGCGCCGATGCCCGCAGAGAGAAAACCGCGTTTTTGAAATTCGTGTTCCTTTCTGCGGAAAAATTATTAGACGTAAATCGTTACACAAAATCACATAGAAAATTGAAAGCATCCGTCGTAAGATAGGAGCAGGACAAAACGAACCGCCGTCTGGCAGCAGCGGCGATGCTCCGGCACAGCCGGACAAGGCATATCCCGCCGGCACAGCCGGCAAAAAACGTGTAAGCTTGGAAATAATCGCAAAAATTCTGCGTTTTAGAATCATAAAAGGAGACAATTGCTATGAAAAAACTTCGTTGGGGCGTTATCGGCGCGGGCGGCATTGCAGACCGCAGAACGATTCCCGGAATGATGCTGGCGAATAACGCCGAGCTGATTGCTGTAATGGAGATCAATATGGAGCTGGCGGAAAAGTCCCGCGCCAAGTGGGGCTGCAAGCGTGCGTATGACAGCGAGGCTGCGCTGCTGGCCGATCCCGAGATTGACGCGGTTTATATCGCGTCCCCCGTTGTGCTGCACGCCAAGCAGGCCATGATGGCCGCCGACGCTGGCAAGCATATTCTGATTGAAAAGCCGCTGGCCATGACCTCGGAAGAGGGGCAGAAGGTCGTTGACTACTGTGAGAGCAAGGGCGTCAAGATTGCGGCAGGTCTGATGATGCGCTTTGGCGCATACGTCATGGCTATGAAACAGGCCATTGCCGACGGCAAGATCGGCCGTCCGGTTTCGGGCTTCTCGCAGTTCACCTGCTGGTATCCCGATATGCCCGGCAACTGGCGTCAGAGCAAGAAAAACGGCGGCGGCGGCGCAATGATGGACATGGGCGTGCACTGCATCGACCTGATGCAGTATGTCACCGGCTCAAAGGTCAAGCAGGTTGCGGCGTTCCACGACACGCTGACGTTCCACTATGAGGTGGAGGACACGTCTACGGTTCTGATGCGGCTGGAAAACGGCTGCGAGTGCGTGGTGCAGTCCAACTTCAATATCCCCGACGAAGCCTCCAAGTGGCGTCTTGAGTTCTTCGGCGATCAGGGTCATCTGGTTGGCGAAAACATCATCGGCCAGATCGACGGCGGTACGCTGGACGCGATGTTCTGCGGCGAGGTTGGCGGCTATGACGCACAGCAGGACACCAAGGACGTCAAGGGCGAGCAGCTGGACGTGGAGTTCGGCAATATGTACACGCGCGAGATTGAGTCGTTCGGCAATTCGATCCTGAACAATCTTCCGCTGGAGGTTCCGGCGTCTGATGCGGTGCAGGTGCAGCGCGTTATGGAGGCGGCCTACCGTTCCAACGACAACAAGTGCGTTGTTGATCTGTAATTCAAAGAAAATTCCACAATCATGCTTCCCGCGCCGCCTGCGGCGCGGGAAGATAAAAAGAAACTGATTCCATAACGGTAGCGTCAATGACGCGAAGAGGTAAACTATGAACAGACCACTCGATTTTGCGGTCGGCTTGTTCAATTGCTGCCGCGATCCGTAACTGCTTCAGAATGTCCGTCTGTCAACAAACTGATATTCTGAAAGGAGTCAATTTTAAATGGAGAAGAAAGCATCGGATTTCCGGTATAACACCGGCGAAACCAAAGTCCCGTGGGCTGCGGTCGGCGAAAACTATAACGCGCAGGATTTGATGACCATCATCCGGTTTATGATGAAAGGCAAGGGCGAGGCCTACGACGAGGCGCTGAAAACGGTTGAGAAGGACGTTCTCGCGCTGGACAAGGTTTCCGCGCCCCCGGCAAAGCTGTCGCTGGACGTGGAGGTTGGCAAGGCCGAGAATATGTGCGACGAATATCTGCACACCACTGGCTCTACATTTTTGACCAACTGCACAGCGGGCTTTGAGATTGCCTGCAAGTATACTGGACTGAAGCCAGGAGACGAGGTTATCGTCCCGGCCATCACGTTTGCCGCAACCATGGCGTATCCGCTTTCCATCAGCTGCAAGCTGGTGTTTGCGGATGTCGATCCGCTGACGCTGAATATGGATCCCAAGGACGTGGAGAAAAAGATCACCGACAAAACGAAGATGATCATCCCCGTCCACATTGGCGGCTATCCAGTCGATATGGATCCGATCATGGCGCTGGCCAAGCAGCACGATATTGTCGTCCTTGAGGACGCGGCGCACGCCTTTGGCGGCGAGTATAAGCACCGCAAGCTCGGCACAATCGGCGATTTTGGCTCGTTCTCGTTCCACGAGGTCAAGAACATCACCTCCTTTGGCGAGGGCGGCATCCTGTGCTCCAACGTGACAGAATTCCTGCCCGAGATGCGCCGCGCGCGCTTCCTTGGCACGGATTTCAGCAAGCATATCCCGAACTGGCTGTATGACGTCACCGCCATCCGCGGCAAGAACGGCCCGTTCGTCGCAACCAACTTCTCCACCACCGAGATTCAGGGTCTGGGCTTGCAGCTCCAGATTGCCCGAATCGACCAGATTATCGAAGCGCGCCGCCGCGCGTCCGAATATCTGACAAAGCGCCTTTCCGCCTGCGACGCTCTGATCCCGCAGGATCTGGGCAATGATGAAATCAAACCCACGTTCCATCTGTATCAGCTTCAGATCATCCCCGAAAAGGCGGGCGGCGATATTCAGCTGTTCAAGAAAAAGATGGACGCAAAGGGCGTCACGCAGATTCCTCACTTTGGCCCGCTGTATAAGTTCGAAATCCTGCGTGAGTATGGCTATGACGAAAAGGCAATCGCTGAGAGCTGCCCGGTGTGCGAGGAGGTATTCAACCACCGCTTTACGCACTTCCCGATCTACGGCCTGACGCCGGAGCAGCTGGACTATATGGCCGACGCGATTCTCGAGTCTGTTGACGAGATGCAAAGAGGCGTGTAAGCGGCCAACGTTCGTAAATTTGCAACTGTTTTACACCTGAAGAAATGAGGTTTTAACATGAGCGAGAAAAAAGAAATTGTCATGAATGGCGCTGGCGTTGCCGAGCTGGGCTTCCCCGGCTGGCCGCAGTTTGACCCGAAGAGCAAGGCGGAAATCGCCGAAGCACTCGACACCGGCGCGGTCTGCTACTGGACCGGCCATAAGGGCATGGAATTTGAGGACAAGTTCGCCAAGTGGTGCGGCGCAAAGATGGCAATTTCCTGCACCAACGGCACGGCTGCGCTGCACATCGGCATCGCAACGCTGGGCATCGGCCCTGGCGATGAGGTGATCGTGCCGTCCTACTCGTTCATCGCGTCCTCGTTCGCGGTGGTGCAGGCGGGTGCGGTGCCCATCTTCTGCGACGTGGATGAGAGCCACACCATCGACCCTGATGACATCGAAAGCAAGATCACCGAGCGCACCAAGGGCATTGTCATTGTCCATCTGTATGGCGTTGTGTGTGACATGGATCGCATCATGGCCATTGCCCGCAAGCATAACCTGTACGTTATCGAGGACTGCGCGCAGGCCATCGGCGGCAAGTATAAGGGCAAGTCCGTCGGCACGATTGGCGACGTGGGCTGCTTCTCGTTTGCACAGTCCAAGCACTTCACCACCGGCGGCGAGGGCGGCATGGTCGTCACCAACGACGAGGATCGCGGCTGGGAGGCACGTTCGTTCCGTGACCACGGCTATGACGTCAAGGCCAGAATGAATATGCTGGCGCTGGAGGAGAAGCTGCCCTATATCCACAACCGTGTGGGTTTCAACTTCCGTATGACCGAGATGCAGTCCATCGTCGGCATCAACGAGCTGGCGCGTCTGGAAACGTGGAATCTGCCGCGCCGCTTTGAGTACGCCAAGATGTACCGCGAGGCGCTGGGCAGGCTCGAGGGCGTCAAGTCGCTGCCGGTTGACACCGAGGAGCGTCAGTGCGCTTACTGGTGGTTCCCGATCATTCTGGATCTGGACAAGCTGGACATCGACGCGCCCGCGTTCCTTAAGGAAATGGCCGGCATGGGCATTCCCTGCTACGGCATTCAATGGCCGGAAGCATACGAGGAAAAGGCATATAAGGAGCTCGGCGGCTTTGGCTCGCATAAGTTCCCGTTCTGCTCCAAGGAGTACACCCGCGAGGGTCTGACGTATGAGGGCGTTGTATGCCCGGTGGCAAAGAGCCTGCGTGCCCGCACGGTGAACCTGTTCCTGCATCCCACGTGGGAAAAGGAGCACATCCAGAGAGTCATCGACGCGTTCACCACAGTGCACAACGCGCATCTGAAAAAGTAAAACAGCAGAAGCTGTATAAAACCAGCAAGCTGCCGCAGCCAACGGCTGCGGCAGCTTTTGCAGATACAGGAGGAAACAGAAATGGCAAATTTACAGGCTGGCTTTGCACGCGTGGACGTTACCCCGCCGCTTGGCATTGAAATTTCGGGTTATTTTGTCGAGCGCTTTGCGTCCGGCATTCTTGACGCGCTGGAGGCTTCGGCGCTGGCGCTTCGCTGCGGCGACGATCAGGCGATTTTGATTGCGCTGGACAATCTGATGATCGACAAGGAGACGATGCACGCCTATCGCGCGGCCATCGCCGAACGAACCGGCGTCAAGGCGGAGGCAGTGTTTATCGCCTGCTCGCACACGCACACAGGGCCGCTGGTTGGCAAGAGCGAGCTGGACGAAAACAAGTACGGCGAAAAGGAATATGGCGACTATCTGGGACGCAAGCTGTGCGACTGTGCGGTGATGGCAGTGCGCGACATGACGGATGCGAAGATGGGCTACGCCGTGGGCTGTGCGCCGCATATCGCATTTGTGCGCCGCTTCCGGATGAAGGATGGCTCAATCCGCACAAATCCCGGCGTGAATAACCCCGATATCGTTGCGCCGATCGGCGATGTAGACGAGCGGGTGAACGTGCTACGCTTTGTGCGCAAGTGCGCGCCGGATATTGTAATTGCCAACTTTGGCGTACACCCGGACGTGGTGGGCGGCGACGAGATTTCGGCGGACTTCCCGCGCTTTGTGCGCGAGACGACCGAGGCGGCGCTGGACAACGTGCGGTGCATGTTCTTTAACGGCGCGCAGGGCGACGTGAATCACGTGAATGTGCACCCTGTGGGCGGCGATGCAAACGGTCTGCATCCGTGCTTTGACGACGCAGACCGCGGCTATGCGCACGCAAAGCACATGGGGCGCGTGATTGCGGGTGCGGTTTTGCAGGTATATGAAAAGGTGCAGTTCTGCGATGTGGACTGCGTCCGCACTGCCGAGCGGATTGTAAACGCGCCGTCGAATATGCCGACAGCCGAGGAGGCCGCGCGCGCGGAGAAAATTGTGGAGCTGCACAACGCCGGACGCGATGCAGAGCTGCCGTTTGCGGGCATGGAGCTGACGACGGCGGTAGCCGAGGCGCTGCGGATGAAGCATCTGAAAGACGGCCCGGAGACGTTCCCGCTGCCGCTGAGCGGCGTACGCGTAGGACCGGTTGCGTTCCTTGGCATCCCCGGTGAACCGTTTACGGGCATCGGCCGGGGGCTGAAAGACGGTTCGCCGTTTGCCATGACGCTGCCGTGCTGCCTGACGAACGGCGCGGAGGGCTATTACCCAATGAAAGAGGCGTACGACGAGGGCGGCTATGAGGCCAGAAGCTCCAACTTTAAGGCTGGCATTGCCGAGCTGCTCATCGACGAGGGCGTCAAGCTGCTGAAGTCGCTGTAAAAAAGAGAAAGCGTCCTTTCCTGGCCGGGGGAGGGACGCTTTTTTGCTGCGCGCAGGGACGAACAGAGTCGTCTGCCCCCACAAACGCATGGCCGGCAACGTGTACAGGATTCCGATTACAGAGTAGAAACAGAGTCTGTTTTTGCCGCCCGCCTGACAGCAAGTCTATTGACAGCGGCAGCCTGCGCGGCTATCATAAAATGATTCAGTACAAAACACATAGTTCAAAAACGACGCGAGGAGAAATCAGAACAATATGGATCATTACAAGTTTTCAACGCTGGAATACAAGCGCCCCGATGGGGAGGCGCATCGCGCACAGCTTATCAAATGGAAAGAAGCGGTCGAGCACGCGGAGAACTATGACGCACTGCGCAAGCTGATGCTTGAGATTGACCGCGAGAACTGCGAGCTGTTTACGCAGTATTCCATTGCACATATCCGCCACACGCTCGACACACGTGACGAGTTTTATGAGGCGGAGATTCAGTATTTGCAGGATACGCTGCCCACGCTCAGCGGCGACGAGGTTGCGCTCAGCGAGGCTATTGCGGCCAGCCCGTTCCGTGCGGACATTGAGCGGGATCTTGGCAAGCAGTACTTTGTCTCCATGGACTTACAGAAAAAGCTGTATTGCGAGGCCAACGTTCCGCTGCGCCAGCAGGAGAGCCGCCTGACCAATGAATATCAGAAAATCATGGCCACGGCAGAGATTCCGTTTGACGGCAAGAAGCTGAACCTTTACGGCGTGCAGAAATACTTTGAACACCCTGACCGCGCGATGCGCGCCGCTGCCGTCAAGGCATACTCCAAATTTTATGAGGACAATGAGCCGCGTCTGGAACAGATTTGGGATGAGCTGATTCGTATCCGCAACCAGATGGGCAAAAATCTTGGCTACGAAAATTACATTCCTGTCGGTTATCTGGAGCAGGGACGCACGGATTACGGCGAAAAAGAGGTCGCGTCTTTCCGCAAGCAGGTACGCACCGTTCTTGTTCCGCTGTGCAAGAAGCTCTATGACGCGCAGGCCAAGCGCCTTGGCGTTGATCACGTCATGTGGTACGACGAAAAGATGGTATTTCCGGATGGCAACGCTGAGCCTGCGGGTGACGACGCGTTCATGGTCAAGACCGCGCAGAAGATGTACCACGAGATCAGCCCGGAAACCGGCGAATTTATCGACTTCATGATCGACCATGAGCTGATGGATTTGCAGAACAAGCCGGGCAAGGCCTCCACCGGCTATATGACGAGTCTGCCCAGCCTGAAAGCACCGTTTGTGTTCTCCTGCTTTAACCATACGATTTTTGATATGCAGGTGCTGACGCACGAGCTGGGGCACGCGTTTGCGGGCTATATGGCCATGCGCAGTCAGCCGATTTCAGACTATTACAGTGAATCGACCGACATCGCGGAGATTCACTCCATGTCCATGGAGCAGTTCGCCTATCCCTATGCCGAGTGGTTCTTTGGCGATCAGGTGGACAAGTTCCGGTTTGCGCACTTGCAGGAGGCGCTGACGTTTGTGCCGTTCGGCGTGGCGGTGGATGAGTTCCAGCACATCTGCTATGCGCATCCCGAGCTGACACCCAAGGAGCGGACGTACCAGTGGCATCTGCTGGAGGAGAAGTATATGCCGTGGCGCAAGTACGAGAACGACGCGTTTATGGAGCGCGGCGGCTACTGGTATCACAAGCTGCACATCTATCTCTATCCGTTCTACTATATCAACTATACGCTCACCACGATGGGCGCAATGGAATTTAAGAAGAAGTACGCCGAGGACAAAGCCACCGCGTGGCAGAACTATCTCAAGCTCTGCAAGACCGGCGGCAGCCGCAGCTATCTGGAGACGCTGCGCTATGCGGAGCTGTCCAATCCGTTTGAAGACGGCTCGGTTGCGCGCGCCTGCGGCTACGCGGAGGAAATTCTGCTCAAGCAAATTGCACAGCAGGAGAAGAACGCGTAAAAGCAGCAACGGCCGCGGCGAAAGAGGGAGAAAGAGTCTGACGGCTCTTTTCCTGAGCTTGTCAAAAAAGTATTTTTGACAAGCTCTCAAACGCGATCCGCTTCGCTGGGTTCTCGTCGCAACAAACTGCGCATTCCTCGCCCCGCCGCAAACGGCAGGTCTCGTTCGCTCCGTTGTTGCTCCTCTCCGAATGTGAACCACTTCGCTGGGTTCACATTCGGTTATAATTCGTTCTAGTATCCGAGCATTCCTTGCCGGAAATCTGCAGAATGTCGTCAACCGCTGAGCGTTTAAAAAAGCGGGACTGTATGACCGGCATCATATGGGGATATACCTCAAATGCGCGCCTTTGGATGAGCCGGTATTTCAGTTCCTTGACCGAAAGCGCAGCGAGGGTAAACCCTTCTACGTCTACATGACTGCTGCATCCAACAAGTTTCTGCGGCGTTATTACGCACAGGTGCGGGACTATCTTTCTACATTGGACAATCTGACGCCGGTAGATATGGATTCCACCGGGCTGAAAACAAGCGACTGACGTAGTCCCTATTTTCACACTTTTTATTAGACCAGCGCTTTGTGGTGGCCTTTTTGTGTTGCCTTTTTGCGCTGCCTGCCTTTTGCAAATTTTTCTTGGGTCAGATCCTGTTTGGGGCTTGACTTTTTATTTGCAGGCTTCGATGCAGAATGATAAAAAAGCAGGAGACCCGTCCACAAATATGGACGGGTCTCCTACTATATGTCAGTATTATTTAGGGGCTATGAGATCCATCACGGCAAACGCCTTGGATTTCGGTTACGCGGGCAGGAACATTTCATGTGTCCGGAACGCAGAAATCCTGATTTCTCGGAAGAACGTATCGAGCAGGCCATTCTGGGCAATCTGGAGCAAATCGAAGCTGGAAGAAAACCTGCCTTCACGCCAAGGCCAAAGCCGCCGTCATACCGCCCACATCCAAAGTACACAGGATTCCTTGCACTGTATTATCACTACTGCTATTTGCTCGGTCGAATTGAAAAACGGCAGTGTCCACCACGTATGACGCCGCACCTGCGAAAAGAGATCATGAAGGCTGATGTTTACAAAGCGCGTCTGAAGTTCCTGCAAGAGAACAATATCACCACGGCAGATGATCTGACCGCCTGCTTGCAGCAGGCAGAGAATGAGGTCACACAGCTTGCCAAGCAGCGCACGATTCTGAACGTCCGCAAGAAAAAACACAAGAAGCTCTTTGACGCGTTGGCAGCAGAAGCTGCCTTCGCCGGATTTGAACCGAGAAAAGCAGAATATGACGATGCAAAAGAGGTCCTGGATACTTGCGGCATTCCACGCGAAGCCTTGCTGGCAGAAAAAGCGGATCTCTATGAACAGCTTGCGCAGGTCAATCAGCAGATCCGGCAAGAGCGCTGGAAGCTCAAGCAATGCAAGGAGATCTCGGAGACGGCAGCCATCATGCAGAAGGATATTGACCACATCGAACAGCAGCCGCAGCGGACAGCTAACACGCGCCAGCGGTAAGGCGCGTCGTGCCGACGTGTGCGGCTTTATGGGCTGACTACGCATCCACGTAGGTCTGCGCCACACAAACGCCGCATCCGCCCACCATGCGGCGCAAAAAAACGAGGGCTGGCATCAAGCCAGCCCTCGCCTTACAAATCGAACGAAGGAGATGATCCATGACAGCATCACGCAGCCCAGCATCACCAGAAATATTCCATCCGCCAGCGCCATGTGCGCACGATACCACGGCTGAAACGCTGTGAGCATCAGCACCAGGTACACCAGCGGAATGGACAATCTCAGTTTCATCGCAATACGAATCAGCAAAAGCAGCAAGTAGAACATCATGGACAAACAAGCAGTTACCATCGGCGATCCTCCTCAAACGGTTTGTCGGATGTTAACTCTCTTGCTGCAATTTTACAAGTACATAGATTTCTGATCGGACAATTCTTCTCGGCCATTTAAAAACAAATTTTGATTCCCGGAATGGGAGAAAGGAAGCCAAATGAACCAGAAACAGTATCACTCGCTGGAAGAATTGCCCCTGATGATGAACATGACAGATGTTGCTGCCGTCCTTGGCATTTCCAGAGCCGGAGCGTACAAGCTCGCCCACAGTGCAGATTTCCCGGCGTTTCAGATCGGCAGACGCATCGTTGTCTCGCGGGAAAACTTCCTCGGCTGGCTGAACCGGCAGTCCACAGAACAAAAATGTGCCTGAGCGCAAAAAGTACTCGCTATTTCACTGTGCTTGTGGTAGTTGTGTGAGCTACCGGAAAAGGAGGAATTTACATGAGCAAAAAGCGAGCCAACGGCGAAGGCAGCATCCGCAAACGGAAGGACGGACGCTGGGAGGGCCGATATACCGCCGGGTATGACAAGGACGGAAAGGTCATCACGAAAAATGTTCTCGGGAAAACGCAGGCAGAAGTCAAAGAAAAGCTGAAAACAGCGATCGAAGAAAGCCAGAAGCTTGACCCGACCCGCACGGGGCAGTACACCGTTCAGACATGGGTGACGTTGTGGTACGAGGTGTTTATCAAGCCGCAGATCCGCCCGAATACGAAGCAGTTCTACCGCAACTGCATGGAAAACCATCTCTTTCCCGCGCTGGGTGACTGCCCGCTGGAAAAGCTGAGCACCATTCAAATTCAGCGCGCGATCAACGAGATGAGCGAGCACGGCAGAAATCACTACTACAGCCACATTCCGCTGAAAGAAACGACGCTCAGCCCACGCATTGTGCAGGGTATCCTCGGAATCCTGCGGAAAAGTCTCGATCAGGCCGTCGCAGAAAAGCTCATTCTGAGCAATCCGGCAGCAAACTGCAAAGCCCCGAAAACGGTACGAAAAGAGATGAAAGTGCTGCCGGAAGAACTGATCGGGCCATATCTGCACGAAGCGAAACAGCGCGGCGTGTTTGCACCGCTCTATCTGGAACTGACCAGCGGCCTGCGCCGGG
>ERZ1106976.537-NODE-537-length-42576-cov-15.508408_pt1 | contig 42576 bp, 77 predicted proteins | sample MGYA00403687_ERZ1106976 | MGnify/ENA primary metagenome ERZ1106976 (study PRJEB35170, sample SAMEA104062446) | human gut metagenome | biome: human gut; feature: human-associated habitat; material: faeces | place: Denmark | collected 2013-02-22 ... | reverse complement strand
CACGAAGTGTTTTCTGTCGAGTGGGACAAGCACTTTGAAAACATTGACCTGTATGCCGACATCATGACGGTCACAGCTGATGACATCGTTCAGCGGTTTGGAAGGCCGGATGTGATATGGGCAAGCCCGGATTGCACGACATTCAGCATTGCGGCGATAAGCCACCACCGGCGCAAAAATGAAGAAACAGGGAACCTTGACCCTGTAAGCGATTATGCGAAGTTCTGCGACAAGGTAGACCAGCACGTTCTTCGGTTGATCTTGGCGTTGTCACCCGGGTATTGGTTTATCGAGAACCCGAGGGGCGGCATGCGGAAAATGACGTGGATGCAGGGCTTGCCGCGGTATACGGTCACGTACTGCCAGTACGGAGATACGCGAATGAAGCCGACGGACATCTGGACAAATCACCCAGATCCTGGGTTTAAGCCGCCATGTCACAACGGGGATCTGTGTCATGTGGCTGCGCCGAGAGGGGCAAAGACAGGGACGCAGGGGTTAAAGGGGAGTATGGAACGATCTGTTATCCCCAAAGAATTGTGCGAACACATCGTGGACATTTGCGAAGGTGGCATGATGACGTGCGAGCTTGGATAAGGAGGAATGACATGACAAGAGATGAGATCGTGACCGCGCTGCGGTGCTGCGGGGGAGACGGTTGCGAAGGATGCCCATACACTGAAACTTTTGCCGTAGACGACGAGAAATGTATCGGGGAAGCGATGGGTATCGCCGCTGACCTGATCGAGAACCAGCAGCGGCACATCGAGGCACTGATGAAAGCCAACGACAGTTTGAAGGACGCCATTGCACGGCGGGATAAGCAGATAGAGGACATGAAGCAGGGCATGGCACAGCTGGCAAAGGCTGTGGCGGTGAAGGAGGAGATGGAGTGATGGAACGACTGACGAAGCGCGACACCGATGGACAGGCAATGATGGACTGTGAGAAGTGCAAAGCGGATTGGACGGGTAAGCATGGTAAGCCGATGGTTGACTGCACCGCGCTGTACTGCCGCAATCGCATCAAGGATCGCCTTGCCGCCTACGAGGACACTGGGCTGACGCCGGGAGACATCAAGGAATTGCTTGACATGGCTGTGTCGAAAACAGACAAGGTTTTGCGGCTTAAAGAAGAATTGCACACCATAAAGAACGAGCTATGCCAATACTGCGGGAAGTTCAAACACGCACACGAGGGCGCCTGTGACGGGTGCAGATGGAGGGAAATGTGATGGACGCTGTGAAGTTTATCGAGGAGCACGGAAGAATGTGCAGAACATATTATGGGTGCGATGGATGCCTTGCTCGCAACAATGATGGCTCATGCAAATTTAGCACTATTGTGGGAGATGGAGCAGACGAGCAGATTGCACTGTTGGAGGAATGGTCTGCTGCACACCCGCGCAAGACACGGCAGAGCGTGTTTTTGGAGCAGTATCCTCAGGCTGATATTGATAACACCGGGCTTTTGATCCTGTGCCCTAAGCGTATTTCTGCTGATATACGGGTTACCGCCGATTGTTTGCGCCAGGGGTGCTCCGATTGTCGCCACGAGTTCTGGATGCAGGAGGTGGAGTGATGGCTGACCTGAAACCGTGCCCGTTCTGTGGCGGTGACCGAATAGAAATCTATGATTTAGGTCATCAAGAAACACCATGTTGGTTTGTTACTTGCAATAATTGTGGCGCTGAAATATCAGGTTTTTGGCAAGAAAGTGGAGCAATCGAAGCATGGAATAGGAGGGCTGACAATGGACGAATACATTGATAAAAACGCCACCGTTGGCATTTTGGAGGCCATGAGCAGAAGCGCCGACTGTGAGTGCATTAAAAAACGGCTTGAAAAGGCAGCAAAACGGGTAAGCGCAATTCCCGCCGCTGATGTTGCCCCGGTGGTGCATGGGGTGTGGGTGTGTGTGAATAAAATAGACCCTATTAGTGGATATAGGTGCTCGAAGTGCAGGCGTAGAGTGGGGTTTGACCTCACTCCTTATTGCCCTAATTGTGGCGCTAAAATGGACGGAGGTGACAGCGATGCGGCTGATTGACGCGGACACACTGGAAAAGCAGTTTGGCGTATCCGATGCAGACCTTCTTGCACTGGACGAAATTCGACGCGCACCCACCGTTGACGCAGAGGTCGTGGTGCGCTGCAAGGACTGCTATCAATCAGTGGTGATCGGAAATGTCCTGCACTGCACCTATTGGAGCAAGGACACGGACGAAAACGGATATTGCCACGAGGGAGGATAAGCCAATGGCTGAATACATTGACAGGGAAAAGGCGAAGCGTCTGTTGCATATCGAATACGCATACGCCGCAGAACAACTTTTGGACGAGATCCCTGCCGCTGATGTTGCCCCGGTGGTGCGTGGGCGGTGGGAAAAAGAGCCATCATCTTATTGGAGGTGGACGTCGTCTGGTGCGGTAGCGGTTACGCGTACTACTTACAGATGCGGTCTCTGTGGACGGGGAACCGCCGTAAAATCTAACTACTGCCCCCACTGCGGCGCGAAGATGGACGGAGGTGACAGCGATGCGACTGATTGACGTTGACAAATTGGAGAGGCAAGAATATTGGGGGAATGAACGGTGTTTTGACTATGTAGATGCAGAGGACATAGACAATGCGCCGACGGTGGATGCGGTAGAGGTGGTGCGCTGCAAGGACTGCCGGAAGTTCAAAACATACGCTTGCCGGATGGTTGCCAGCGGGTATGACGACTTCTGCTCCTACGGCGAGAGAAAGGACGGCGGCGATGCAGAAGGGTGACACGATCAAGGCGCGGTTTATGACGCTGCCGAGCGAGTACCCCGGATCCGGTGCCAACGATGAAAAGCGTTTCCCTGTCCGCAAGGGCACGGTGGTGTATGTGCATCCGAAGGGGCGGTACATCGTGGCGGAGTGCGGCGGCGTGCGGGAGACATTCTTCCCGGAGGAGGTGGTAGGGTGAAAGAGCAGACGGTTGAATACTTGAGGCTATACTTTGAGTGCGGCTGGCGCATGAGCACGATTGCGCGGCATTTTGGCGTAAGCACATCTACTGTATCTCGATGTATATCCAGAGCAGAACGGCGCGAGTGCCCCTTTGCTAAAAACTGCCGGTACTGCCCGCTGAAAGAATGTGCGATAAAAGAAGAGTATGCGCCGTATGTAAACGCAGAAATTAGGTGATGTTGCACAACGAAATGCAACAACAAAAAAAGATGTGATAACGTGGGGGTGCAGGGGCGAACTCTGCATCTCCATCTTTTTTCTTTTCCCCCTTCTTTTCCTGATGGGCGGGGCTTCGGCTCCGCCCGGAGGGAGCAATATGCGGCATAGGTGCCCCGTAAGGGGAGACCACAGCGAGTGACGGGGACTTTCCCTGAAGCGCTAAAGCAGGGCAGGACTGCAATGCCGTACCAGTCACACAAGCGGGCGAGGAAGCGCGAGAAGTTAAGTGCACACAAGCTGTGGCCACAGCGGCGGACAGTTAATCCGCAAAAACAGTGTGCGGCTGATGAAAAGGCGCAGCGCGGTGTGATTGCGCTGGCAGACCGCTGTATGGGATGCGTCTCAAATAGTCTGCTTACTGCAAAGGATTTCGCCGTGGTGGATGCTATGTATGCTTGCGGGGCACATAGCTCACGGCGGGAACATATTAGGTGAGGCGAAAGCCGGGTACAGACGTGCCAATGACAAAGGCCAGTGGTGGGAGGCCGGTGCGTCAGACAAAGGAGGCCACATGGAAGTAAAAAACAAGCGGCTGGCGGATATTATGCCGTATGCTGCAAATGCCAAGAAGCACGACAGACGGCAAATCAACAATGTGGCCGAAAGCATTAAACAGTACGGGTTCGTGCAGCCGATTGTGATTGACCGAGATGGAGTTATCGTCATTGGGCATTGCAGAGCGTTGGCTGCTCAGAAATTGGGCATGGAAGAAGTGCCTTGCGTCTGCGTGGACGATCTGACACCGGAGCAGGTGAACGCCCTTCGTCTGGTGGATAACAAGAGCAACGAGAGCGATTGGGACTTTGACCTGCTGGCTGATGAACTGCCGGGGCTTGACCTGTCGGAGTTTGACTTTGATTGGGGGCTGCGTGATGAACTCGACACGTCAGTTGTAGAGGACAACTACGATCCTGTTTTACCGGCGGAGCCGAAGAGCAAACTGGGTGATGTGTACCAGCTTGGAGACCATCGCCTTATGTGCGGGGATAGTACATCCTTGACGGATGTACAAAAGCTCGTGGGGGGGGCACAAATGGATTTGCTGCTCACAGACCCTCCGTACAATGTGGACTATCAGGGCACCGCCGGGAAGATTAAGAACGACAATATGGAGGATACGGCATTTAGACGGTTCCTGACGGACGCGTTTTCCAATGCGGCGCTGGTTATGAAATCCGGCGCTCCATTTTACATTTGGCACGCAGACAGCGAGGGGTATAACTTCCGAGGCGCGTGCAGAGATGCGATGCTGCGTGTCCGGCAGTGCCTGATCTGGGTTAAGAACTCCCTTGTGATGGGGAGACAGGATTTCCAGTGGAAACATGAGCCTTGCCTGTATGGCGAGAGCGAGATTGAAGAGGAAGCGCACGAACCTTGCCTGTACGGATGGACGGAAGGGAAGAAGCATTATTTCTTCAAGAACCGCAGGCAGACAACTGTGTTGAATTTTGATAAGCCTGTCAAATCTGCGGAGCACCCGACGATGAAGCCGATTAAGCTGTTTGATTACCAGATGCAGTGCTCCAGTAAGCCGGGTGAGAATGTGCTTGACCTGTTCGCCGGGTCCGGCACAACGATTATGGCAGCGGAGCAGAATGGCAGACACGCTTTCTGCATGGAGTATGATCCGAAGTATGCCGATGTCATTGTTGACAGGTGGGAGAAGTTTACGGGGAAGAAAGCGGTGTTGCTGAATGACGATTGAAGAAGCACAGGAGATTATTGCCAAAACCAGCAGCCCGTATTTGAAGCGGGACATGGAGAAGTTTATTAAACGCCAAAGCAGAAAGGAGGGCGTGTATGGCAAGAACAGGACGTCCTCGGAAAGAGATAAACGAGAAGCTGTTTGAAAACCTATGCGCTATCCAGTGCACAGAGAAAGAGATATGCTCAGTGCTGGAATGCTGCGAGGACACATTGAACGCTTGGTGCAAGAGAACGTATAAAATGACTTTCTCGGACGCATATAAAAACAAGAGCCAGCTTGGGAAATCAAGCTTGCGGCGGGCGCAGTTCAGGTTGGCTGAAAAGAACGCGACAATGGCGATCTGGCTTGGCAAGCAGTACCTCGACCAGAAGGATATTGTGGAGCAGAACATCAACACAGATGGTGTCAAGGTGATAATTGATGTCTGACATTCGCCTGTCTGAAAAAATCGGCTCTGCGTTCTACGATGTGGCGCATGACGTGTTCCACCACGGTCACACGCACTACGATTTTAGTGGCGGGCGTGGGTCGTTGAAGTCCTCCACGGTGTCTGTACTCGTCCCTTTGCTGCTGATAAACAACCCGGGTACACACGGGTTGGTGCTGCGTAAGGTGGCAAATACCATTCGGGACAGCGTGTACGCACAGTATATCTGGGCAATCGGTGAACTGGGCATGGCGGCGTATTGGGAAGCAAAGGTTTCCCCGATGGAGCTGATCTACAAGCCTACCGGGCAGAAGATCATGTTCCGGGGCGCTGACGATCCCATGAAGATCAAGTCTATCAAGGTGCCGTTTGGCTACATTGCCGTGACGCACTTTGAAGAGAAAGACCAGTTTGCGGGACGCGCCGAGATACGAACGATTTTGCAGTCCACAATGCGCGGCGGTTCGAAGTATTGGAACTTTGAAAGCTACAACCCGCCGATAAGCCGCGATAACTGGGCGAACAAGGACAGCCTGGAAGAACGCACAGACAGGCTGTGCCACAAGTCAACGTACTTGCAAGCCCCGCCGGAGTGGCTGGGTGAGCAGTTTCTGGCAGAGGCGGAACATCTTAAGGCCACGGACGAGAGAGCGTACCAGCATGAGTATTTAGGCATTCCTGTGGGTACGGGCGGCAACGTGTTTGACAACCTGGAGCTGCGGGAGATAACCGACGAGGAAATGTCGCATTTCGACCACATCTACCAAGGCGTGGACTACGGCTGGTTCCCTGACCCCTTTGCTTTTATCCGTTTGCACTACGACCGTGCGAGGGAAACTATTTACCTGATGGACGAGATATACCAAAACAAGCTCACGAACGAGGCAAGCGGCAACATCATCATTCAGCGTGGATATAAAGACGCATATATCACCTGCGACAGCGCAGAGCCAAAAAGCGTAGCAGACTACCGCGCTATGGGCCTTCCGGCAAAAGCAGCGGTCAAAGGCCCCGGCTCTGTTGACTACGGTATGAAGTGGTTGCAGCGGCGAAAGATCGTCATTGACCGGAAACGCACACCAAACGCATACAACGAGTTCGTGAATTACGAATACGACCGAAACAAAGACGGAGATATTATCAGCGGCTACCCGGATGAGAATAACCACTTGATAGATGCTACCCGGTACGCCATTGAGCGCATTTCCCGTCGGATGGGAGTTATTGCATGAGTAACGCGGTTATCATCAAACTGAATGAACTGGGCTATACCACCATCCCGGACAGCTTCTACAGCAAAGTGTACGAGTGGAAAAGCTGGTATCAGGGCGACGTTAAAGGCTTCCACAACTACACTGTGCAGAATGGTGAGCGACAGGTGAAGTGTAGGCGCTACTCCCTTGGCATGGGGAAAAAGCTGTGCGAGGATTGGGCCAATCTCTTGATGAACGAGAAAGTCCAAATCACGCTTGAGGGACAGAAAGAGCAGGACTTTATTGACATGGTGCTGACGGAAAACAACTTCACCGTCAAGGCTAACGAGATGCAGGAGATGAAATCTGCACTGGGCACTGTGGCCTATGTTCCCCGCGTCATTGGGCAGGAGATCAGCGAAAGCGGGGATATTGTACCAGGCAACGCATCCGGTATCGTGCTGGACTATGTGACCATCGAGAACATTTACCCGCTGTCCTGGCAGAATGGATATATAAGCGAGTGCGCGTTTTCTTCCGAAGTCGCGCGTGGAGGTAAAGATTATCTGTACTTGCAGATACACCGGCGTGAGGCCAACGGAAACTATGTCATTGAGAACCGCATCTATCGGTATGACAATGAGCAGCTGGCGGACGAACAGCTTGTTAATGTCAAGGGATTTGAAAATATCCCGCCTGTGGTGCACACGGGTAGCGACAAGCGGCAGTTTGTCATTGACCGGCCTAACATCGCAAACAACGTCAACTATCTTCTGCCGACCGGTATTGCAATCTACGCCAATGCTATTGATGTATTGCAGGGCGTGGATATTGCCTATGACAGCTACGTTAACGAGTTCAAACTTGGCAAAAAGCGCATCATGGTCAAGCCGTCTGCGGCGCAGTATCTTGACGGCACCCCTGCTTTTGACCCTGACGATGTGGTGTTTTACGTCATGCCGGAGGATACAGAAGACGGCGCAGTTGTAACGCCCATTGACATGACGCTGCGGACGGCGGAGCACAACACCGGAATTCAGGATCAGCTCAATATCCTTTCCAGCAAGTGCGGCTTCGGTGAGACCTATTACCGCTTTGACGGTGGCAGCGTAGCAACTGCAACACAGGTCATCAGCGAGAACTCCACCATGTTCCGCACCATTAAGAAACACGAAATTGTGCTGGAGCAGGCGCTGGTGGAGCTGTGCCGCATTTTGCTTCGGATGGGCAACACGGCCATGAATGCTGGGCTAAATGAGGACGTGGAGATTTCCATCGACTTCGATGACAGCATCATTGAGGACAAACAAACCGACTTTTCCCGCGATATGCAGCTTCTCAGTGCGGGAATTATGAACGATTGGGAGTTCCGCATGAAGTGGATGAACGAGGACGAGGCAACCGCAAAGGCGGCGCTGCCGAAGATGCAGGACATGAAGGATGAGCCAAACACGGAAACAGAGTAAAAGGGGAATTACATAGGAATGGTAAAATCTTTTTTGTTGAGCCCGGGCTGTTGCACAATATATGTCACAATCACCAAAATGCTTTTAATTGTGCCGGAATGTGATTATTTTACATTTAATACGACATGTGAATTTCGCGAGGACTATTCTCTTTGCATGCACATGCGCAAAACATCGAATTTGTCTGTATTTTGCGACAATCCACCTATTTGGCCGAATGGCTTTTTTGTTGGATTTCTGAACGGACACATGCTCGATTTTTATGCGGGCGGCAAAGGGAGAATTATTGCAAAATCTAATGTAAACATAGAAGATATTTTTGACATTTGGGAGGTAGAGTAATGGGTTATGGAGAAAAAACTGGGACTTTTTGGGTAAACACTGGTACAGATGAAAGCCCAAATTGGGTATTTTTAGGCTATGGAAAATGAGCCAGTATCCATTCACCCCTCAACTGCTGGATGCCCTTCCAGAAGAGCTGGCGGAGTTATACCGAGGCCTTGAGGACACCCTGCTGATGGAGATATGTTCCCGGCTGAAGCTGCGGGACGAGCTGAATGAGGTAACGGTGCAGGACATCAAGGCGCTGCGGTCACACGGCATCGATCTGAAAGAGATTGAGAAAGCCATACGGCAGACTACCGGCATCAGCGAGAAAAAGCTGAACGAGCTGATAGACGATGTGGTGGAGCGCAACCAAAAGTATTACACCGAGGTCATAGACCTTGCCCGTGTAACACAGCCTGACGTTCTGGTGGATGCAACCACCATTGACGCCATCAAACGGCAAACGCAAGACGTGTTCCGAAACATCACCGCTTCGATGGGGTTCTTGGTAGACGCAGGGCGGACGATGCTGCCCCCCGCAAAGGCGTACCAGTGGGCTTTAGATGCTGCTACGTTGAAAGTAGAAAGCGGTGCTATTTCTTATGGGCAAGCCATCAAAGACGCCGTTAGGGAGCTTGCAAGCGGCGGCCTGCGGGTAGTGGACTATGAGAGCGGACACCGTGACCATGTAGACGTAGCTGCCCGCCGTGCAGTAATGACAGGTGTATCGCAGTTGTGCGGTAAGTACACGGAGCAGGCGTCGGAATACCTGGGAACGCCTTACTACGAGGTGTCCGCCCATGCGGGGGCGCGTGATGTGCCGGGGCGGTCGCCGTGGTCATCGCACAAGGAGTGGCAGGGCAAAGTGTATTCCACCCGTAGCGGCGACATATACCCGAACATCTACGAGGTTTGCGGTCTGGGTGCTGTGGATGGTTTGGAAGGAGCCAACTGCCGCCACCGCCGCAACGTTTGGGTTGAGGGCGTAAGCGAACGCACCTACACCGATGAGCAGCTTTCCCACATTGATGATGGACTTGGCTGTACGTTTGATGGCAAGACCTATACGGCATACGAAGCCACGCAGGAGCAGCGCAAGGTGGAGCGCACCATACGCAAGCTCAAGCGCGAAAAAGCCGCTTACAAGGCCGCGGGATTGCGTGAAGAAGAACAGGCGGTAAATATAAGGCTGCGGCGGTTAAACGCAAAATACAAGGCGTTCAGCGCGTCGGCAGGTCTGCCGGAGCAGCAGGAGAGAATGAAGGTGCTGTATTGATCGACAACGAAGTCATACAGGCTATCGAAGCCATTTTGAAGCGCGGCAACAACGCAGAAGTGCGGCGAAAAGGCGACGGTGTTATCGTGCTGGAAGTCCAAAAGAAAATCAAATATCAATCCTCGGTGTAATCGGGCACCGGGAGGGGCAATAGGAGCCAACTGCTGACAGTTTATCAGTGGTTGGCTTTTGTTTTTCAGTAAAAACCGCTGATGCGGATTTTATACAAAAATTGGCTATCTGCAAGCCTAAAAGTGCAGGCGGGGCGGTCACGGCAACGACCTAAAAAGCCTATCCCGTAAGGAGTTGAACATGAAGAAAGAAGAGCTGTTGAACATCGGCCTGACGGAAGAGCAGGCGGACAAGGTCTTTGCCATGAACGGCAAGGACATCGAGAAGCACAAGAAAGCCGCAGAGGACGCAAAGGCGGACAAGGAAGCCCTGGAGCAGCAGGTCGCAGACCGGGATAAGGACATCGCGGAACTGAAAAAGACCAGCGGTGACGCTGCCAAAATCCAGGAAAAGCTGGATGAGCTGCAGGGCAAGTACGACAAGGAAACCGAAGCGTACAAAGCACAGCTTGCACAGCGGGATTATCAGACCGCCATTGACAAGGCGATTGCCGACAGCGGAGTGAAGTTTTCCTCCAAGTCTGCGGAAAAGGCTTTCCGCGCGGGTATCGGAGACAGCAAGCTCGAAATGAAGGACGGTGCTTTGGACGGGTTCGACAAGTATCTGGAAAAGGCAAAGTCCGAGGATCCCAGCGCATTTGTAAAGGCTGGCGCTCGTGTTGACACGCAAGGTTCGCTTGATGGCTGCACTCGTGAAACAAAGCCTACGTCTTTGCTGGGTGCGCTCCACGAAAAATACGACAAGTAAAGGAGACATTGACACATGGCTATTACTCTTGCTGAAGCTAAGGTCGGCATGGCCGACAAGGTCGACCAGATGATCGTCGACGAATTTCGCCGCAGTTCTCTGCTGCTGGACAGACTGGTGTTTGATAACGCCATCTCTCCGGGCACTGGTGGTTCCACCCTGACCTACGGCTACATTCAGCTGAACACCCCCTCCACCGCCGCTGTTCGAGCGATCAACAGCGAGTACACCGCCAACGAAGCCAAGCGCGTTGAGAAGACCGCAAAGGCCATCATCATGGGCGGTTCCTTCTCCGTTGACCGTGTGCTGCAGAACACCTCCGGCGCTGTGGACGAACTGGCGTTCCAGGCACAGCAGAAGATCAAGGCGACCAGCAACTACTTCCATAACCTGGTCATCAACGGCACTTCCGCCGCTACCGGCGCTGGTTATGTGACCGGCACCTTTGACGGTCTGAAGAAGCTGCTGTCCGGCACTTCTACGGAGCTGTCCTCCGGCATCAACCTGTCCACCTCTGCGCTGCTGGATAGCAACGCCAACGCGTTCATTGACCAGCTGGATCAGCTGGTGCACACCATCGACGGTGACACCACCATGCTGATGATGAACAGCGATATGCTGATGAAGGTCCGGTCCTGCGCACGCCGTGCCGGTTACTACGAGCGTACAAAGAACGACTTTGGCCAGGTGGTGGAGACCTTTGCCGGTATCCCCCTGATGGACATGGGCAAGTACTACAACGGCACTTCCTCTGTAGACGTTATCGGCACTTCTGCCGCTACCGCTGCCGCCGACGGCACCACCAGCATCTACGCGGTGAGTATCGGCCTGGACGGCTTCCACGGCATTTCCCCCACCGGCAACAGCGTCATTTCCAGCTATATGCCTGACATGAACGCCCCCGGTGCCGTAAAGACCGGCGAGGTCGAGCTGGTTGCAGGCGTGGTGCTGAAGAACACCCTCAAGGCCGCTGTGCTGGACAACATCATCCTGTCCCCCAAGACCGGTAGCTGATTTGAAAGGAGCTGGCTTACATGACCTACGCTGATTATACCTATTACTCCGGCACCTATATGGGCACCGTGAGCGAGGAAGATTATCCGCGTCTGGCTGTACGAGCCAGCTCCTTCCTCGATTACTACACGCAGAACCGGGCAAAAGATAACGCCGATATGGACGCTGTAAAAATGTGCTGCTGTGCACTTGTGGACAAGTATCAGCTGATCGAAGCCGCGCAGCAGCTTGCCGCAACCAAACTGACGAACGCGGCGACCGGCGATGACGTGAAAAGCGAAACGGTGGGCGGGTACTCCCGTACGCTTGCCAGCGGCGGTGAAGCTGCCGCGTCTGCGCTGAGTGCAACAGACGGTGCGAAAAAACTGCTGGCGGCAACCTGTAACGAGTATCTGGCGCATACCGGGCTTTTGTATCGGGGAGGGGGGTGCTGTGGTTGTACGCGCCCCACACTATAACGGTCTACAACGCCGTGCAGGAGACTGACCCGGCGACTTTTGAGGAAACCACAAAGCTGTATGTGACCATCCTGCGTGGTGTTATGCTGCAAGCCAGCAAGGCTGTCAACGTCCGGGAAAGCGGACTTGAGAGCGCGGACGCGGTAAACCTGTACATTCCGTTTTCCGTGGAAGCGGTGGACGGCACGACAGGCAAAGCGAAAACCTACGCGCCCCCGCAGGCGTTTCTTGCGGCGGCGGACAAGTCCGGGCTGTGGACGCTGTCGGTCAACGGTAATGGCGGGCTGACGTTCTTTGTGAAAGGCGAGTTTGTCACAGACAAAGAGGACGTGGCTATGGCACAGGACGGCTGCTACAACGTGACCAAAGTGGACGAGAAAGATTTTGGCAGCGTGGACATGAGACACTGGGAAGTCGGAGGGGCATAAGATGTCGCTCAAGTTCTCTGTTGACGTGTCCGGCATGGACGAGGTAAAGCGGCAGCTTGCAAGGGCCTGTGGCCGCGCTGAAAGCGTTTTAGCGCAACAGGTGATGAAAGATACCACCCCATTTGTGCCTGCGCTTACAGGCTCTCTGACGCAGAGAACGCGGGTGGTAGGCAACGAGGTCATTTATCCCGGCCCATACGCCCGGTTCCTGTACTACGGTAAGGTGATGGTAGACCCGGCGACCGGCAGCACATACGCGCCCAAAGGCGGGCACAAGGTGGTCACAGACCGAAATCTTGTATTTAACACAACAATGCATCCGCAGGCACAGGCACATTGGTTTGATGCTTCCAAAGCGCAGAACATGGAGAAGTGGGTGCGGGTGGCAGATAAGGCGGTGAAGAGATTTGGAAAAGATTAAAAAGGCCGTATCGGCGGCGGAAGAGGATCAGGTATCGCGCAAGCTGCTTGTGTGGCTGAACACATACCCGGAGCTGCCAGTCGACCTTATCCGCTTCGAGTTTCTTCCCGCCGACACTTCCGCTATGGCGATGTCGACCATTCAGGCGGCGTACATCGTGCGGAAGTACATCACCGGCGGATATGTGGCGGAGTATCAGTTTAAGATCATCTACCGCGTGAAGCCGGGGAACAGCAACGACAAACGGCTCAAGGCTGACGAACTGTTGAACGCTATCGGGGATTGGGCAAACGGCCAGAAACCAGACATTGGCGATGACAAGCGCGTTATCAGCATGGAGCCAACCACGCGATCTTCCCTGTTTGCCATGTATGAAAACGGGGACGAAGATCACCAAATCCTTATGAAACTGAATTACGAGGTGAATGTATAATGGCAGATTTGGAATTCAACACCACGGTGGGCCAGACCATTGACCGCGAACTGCTCATTGCGTACCTGAACACCGGCACCGCTTCCGCCCCTATGTGGAGCGCTATCGGTAAGCGCGTTGAGGACAGCAGCGAGGAAATGGACTGGAGCACCGACACCAAGCAGGACATTCTGGGCCACACCTTTACGAACATGAAAAAGCCCACCATCACGCAGACCTTTGACCCCATTCCCTTGGATGCGGGCGATGCTGCGGCGGTGAAGATGTGGAACCTGGCTGTCAAAGACCAGGATGCCCAGGCGCTGGCAAATCAGGACATGATGATCGGCCACTTCTACGCCACCAGCGGTGAGGCGATGTTTGCGGAGCGCTACGACGCTTGCGCTATTGCCGTCACCGGCATCGGCGGCGAGGGCGGTGGCACCCTGAATATCACCAGCGAGATCACCTATGGCGGTACCCGCACTGTGGGTACCGTTAAGAAGAACAGCAGCGGCGCTATTGAGTTCACTGCGGCCTAAATAAAGGGGCGGGCAACCGCCCCTGTTTTGGAGGGAACACATGAAGGAATTGACAATCACCACCGGCGTACAGGAATACCACCTTAATGACAAATGCACGGTGTATTTTAATCCCAGCGATCCGGCGTTTGCAGACAAGCTTTACACAGCGTTTGACGCGCTGAAAAAGAAGCAGGATGCGCGGGACAATAACGTAGAAAAAATGAGCGCCCGCGAAATGTTTGACTGGCTCCGAAATATGGACGCCGAAATGCGCGAGACCATTGACGGGGTGTTTGAGCAGCCGGTGTGTGAAGCACTGTTTGGCAACGTGAGCGTTTACGCTATCGCGGACGGTGCGCCGCTGTGGATGAACCTTATGGTTGCCATCATGGACGAGCTGGACGAGGGGATTAAGCGGGAAAAGGCTTTTCACAGTGAGAAGCTTGCAAAGTATACGGCCAAATACCACAGATGATGTACGACCTTCCGACGAGCCTTGAGGTGTGTGGAACGGAATACGCAATAGAAACGGATTTCCGCGTGATACTGGACATATTCTCGGTGCTGTCTGCTGTTGAACTAACGAGCGAAGAAAAGTGCTTTGGCGTGTTGGGAATGTTTTACCCCGGTTTTTTCACGATGCCTAGGGAGCATATGGAAGAAGCGATAAAACAGTGCTTTTGGTTTATCAACGGTGGAAATGAGGAAGCGCAAAAAAAATCAACCAAGTTGATGGATTGGGAACAGGACTTCCGCCTGCTTGTCGCTCCAATCAACCGCATAGCGGGGCAGGAGGTGCGGGCGCTGCCGTATTTGCACTGGTGGACGTTCCTTTCGTACTACGGAGAAATCGGGGATTGCTACTTTGCCCAAATCGTGAGGATCCGAGACTTAAAAGCAAAGGGCAAACTGAAAGACAAAGCCGACAAGGAGTTTTACCGCAGAAACCGCGACGCTATCGACATCAAGCGGCGGTACTCGGAAACTGAGGAAGAAATCATTAAGGGCTGGACGTAAAAAAAGCCGCCCCGGAGGGCGGCTGCGCGGCGGTCAATGGTTTGCAATAAATGTAATGTCGTTGCCAGACCAAAAGTCCGGGGTAAAACGGATTTCAAGCGTTTTCCAATCAGCGGGGACTTCGTAGCCTATTACGCCAGACATCTTTTTCCCGGCTGCAACGGTGCCGTCCATTTGGTTTTTGTCTGCGGCTAATGTGCCGGTCATGCTCATGTTTGTGGAGTAGTCATCGACATACGCTTCGAAGGACATTATAGAGCTTATGGAAATATCTTTGCTGGATTTGTTTTCAATAGCAAATTCGCAAAATAGAAACACGTTGCCGCTGTCTGGCGTATAAAACCCTTCTCCGTTTGATTGGGTGCAGGACACAAAAGTGACCTCAATGTCTTTAAGGGATACAACGTCACCAACTGCAAATTCCGTTTTCTGCGGAGCAGTTGATCCGTTTCCGCCTTTTGCGTCTGTATCCCCCACCTTTTCTGGGGAATTCCCACCAAGCGCGGTGCCAATAATGCCGATAGCAATAAACACAGCTATAACGATCAGCACAACCGGTTTTTTCTGTTTGGCTCCACAAGCGGGACAGACTTTCGCGGATTTTGCAATATCTGCGCCACAGGTCTTACACTTAGTCATTTTATCCATTTTCTTCCACCCTCCAAGAAGTTTTTTGTGGTTTGTTTATAGTACCACATAAATACCATAAAAGCAAGTAGGTGATTATATGGCAAATGCAGACGGCTCCGTCATTATCAAGGCCGACATTGACGATAAGCAAGCGCAGAAAGAACTCAATGCGCTGGAAAAGAAAATAGAAGCGCTGCAGGAAAAGCTCAATAACAAAAAATCCGCGCGAGATACTTTGTTTAACCAAGCCAACAATTTAGGCGCACAGCTTGACGAAGCAAAGGCGAAACTGGCGCAGATGAAGGGCGGCGGCGAGTTTTTCACCAGTGATGCTATCAAGCAGCAAGAGGCCGCTGTAGCGTCTATGGAAAAAGAATGGAACGCCATGAATGACAAACTGGACAAGCAAAACGCCGCTATCCGCGAGGGCGAAGCGGAGATTGACCGAATGAAAGCAAAGGCCGGTGAGTTAAGTAAGCAGCTTGGCAATACCGGCAAGAACGCAGGAAAGATACAAGAAGGGTTAGACAAAGCATCCCAGGGCATGGAGGCGTTTACAAAGCGCGTAAAAATGTTGGCAAAGCGGGCGCTGGTGTTTACCATCATTGCCCGTGCGTTGGCGGCACTCCGGGATTGGCTGGCGGACGTGGTGGCCGTAAACGGTGAGGCGCGTGACGCTATCGCGCAGCTAAAGGGCGCACTGCTGACGCTGGCACAGCCGCTTGTGCAGATCATCATCCCGGCGTTTACTGCGCTGGTTAAGGTACTGGCTACGGTGGTTTCGTTTATCGCAAATATTGTATCCGCCCTATTTGGAACAACGGCAAAAGAAAGCGCCAATGCGGCAAAGTCCCTGAACGACCAGAAGAACGCATATAAAGGCGTTGGCGGAGCGGCGAAGTCTGCAAGTAAACAGCTTGCGTCGTTTGATGAGATCAACAAGTTAAGCGGTGAAAGCGGCGGCGGGTCCGGTATTATTCTACCGGATTTCAGCACGGCGGCAAATTTCGCATTTCTTGATAAAATTGCGGACAAGCTCAAGAAGATAGGGCAGGACATTGTAAACCTGTTTAAAGACGTCACCGGGTTTATCGGCAACGTATTCTCCGGCGATTGGGGCGCGGCGCTGGACAACATTATCGACTTTGTACACCACGCCTATATTTTGCTGGCCGATTTGCTGGATTTTGTGGGGTATATCTTTGGAGCAATCATAGACACCATTATAGAAAAGTGCGGCCTTGCCGGTACTCCGGTTGGAGATATGTTGACCGGTATCAAGGACATTGTGCAGGGAGCGTTGGGCCTTATTTCCGGCATCCTAACCCTTGACTTGGAGAAAATGAAACAGTCTGTCATTCAAATGCTTACCGGTGTAAAGACATTTGTGCTGGGCATTTTTGACTGGTTCAAACTGGGGCTGACAAGTTTGCTTGACTGGCTTGACGAAAGCACAAACGGTAGGTTCCATGAGCTGATAGAGCTGGCGAAAACTTACGTCAATGACGTAGTCGAGGGCATGAAACAGATTTTCAGCGGCCTTATTGAATTCCTGACCGGCGTGTTTACGCTGGACTGGAAAAAGGCGTGGGAAGGTATCAAAGAGATTTTCCGGGGTATCTGGAATACCATCGTAGGCGTTTTTGAGGCGGCTGTAAACCTCATCATCAAGGGTATCAACTGGCTTATTGACCAGCTGAACAAGATACACTTTGAGATACCGGATTGGGTTCCTGGTATCGGCGGTAAATCTTTCGGCATCAATATTTCCCATGTAAACGAGCTTAAAATCCCCCGTTTGGCACAGGGCGCAGTCATTCCTCCGAACCGGGAGTTTATGGCAGTGCTTGGCGATCAGAAATCCGGGACGAACATTGAAACGCCCCTTGCTACGATGGTGCAGGCGTTCAAGCAAGCGCTTGCGGAAAGCGGGTATGGAGGAAACAACGAGGCCGTGTTGGTGCTGGACAAGGACGTGCTGGGCAAGGTCGTGTACCGGCTGAACAAGGCGGAGGGTACGCGCATCGGCGTAAATTTGTCGGAGGTGCAGGGATGAACTACATCAAACTGAACGGCATTTCCTTTGACGCTGACGTGGCCATTTCAAAGTACAACCGAAACTTTAACGTGCTGGACGGCGAGAACGCAGGGCGCGTAATGACGGGACGCATGGTGCGTGACATCATCGGTACATACCTTGGCCACAAACTGACGGTGTTCCGGCGCGGTGACAACTACAAGGGACTGGACGATTTTTGGGACTACCTATACAAACACAGCGTGGATGACTCCGTTATGCTGGAAGCGGCAGACGGTCAGACCACTATCGCGTATGAAGCGTATTACACCAGCGCGTCGCAGGACTTGGAGAAGGGCGAGGGAGGCGTAAACTATTGGGGCGAGATCGAGGTGAACTTTGTCCCGATGGACGCGCAGCTCCGCCCCTGAGAGGTGGCCTATGTCGAAAACGACTATTCTGTACAAGGACATAGCCCCCGGCGCAGCGGATGACGCGACTGTGACCGCCACCGGCGGCACAGGAGACCTCACCCAAATTCCGCACGGCGCGGCTCCGGGTAAGCTTATTACGCTGGAACGGAGCCGCTGGGTGTTGGACGGCACATTTGATGGCGTGTACGCGGAGGACAAGGTGGGCTTTTGGTCTACGGAGGTTTCCGGAGACAGCGGAGAGTTTACCAACCCGCCCAAAATTATCATGACATTTACACAGCAGTATTCCAGTATGGGCATCCAGCTCACCTTTGACGAGGACACAGGAGAGTATTGTAGCGAGGTAGAACTTTCGTGGTATCAGGGCGCGGTGCTGCGGCGAGTGCAGTCGTTTCAGCCTGATAACGCGGTGTACTTCTGCGATTGCCGGGTAGAAAGCTTTGACAAGGTGGAAGTCACTCTGAAAAAGACCGTAGTCCCCCATCGGCGGGCGCGCGTCAACGAGATCGTGCTGGGCGTGGTGCGTAAATTTGGGATGAACGAAATACGCAACGCAGCCATCGTAAACCAGGCGAACGAAGCCGCCGTAGAGCTGCCGGTGTCCACGCTGAACTGGACGCTGGACAGCCTGAAAGACGTGGACTATCTGTTTCAGCTGAAACAGCCGGTGGAGGTGTGGAACGACAACCGGCATCTGGGGACATACTACATTAACAACTCGTCACGCACGTCCGCAAACGTGTATGTGATAGAGTGTCAGGACGCGCTTGGAGTGCTTGAATACACGCCGTTCAGCGGAGGGGCATACCTTGATGGGGTGAGTGCGAAAACGCTGTTAGAAACGCTTGCAAAGCCCTTTGAGGTGGAGTATGCAAGCGATGTGGAAGACACAACGCTGAGAGGCGTTATCGTTAAGGGCACCAACCGCAGCGCCATTCAGCAAATCATATTTGCATGGGGCGTCTGTCTGGCAACAGACGGCGGGAACAAACTGCGGGTATTTAACCAGCCCACAAAGCCTATTCTTATCCCACGCGGGCGGACGTTCGTCGGATCTTCCGTTGCAACCGGCGCGGTGGTCACAAAGGTAAACGTGACGGCGCATAGCTATGTAGAAGCCAGCAACGGCAACGTGACCATCAATGGGGTTAAGTACAAAGACACCCGGACGGTGTACAGTGCCATCAACCCCAACGTGACAGCATCCGACCGGGAGAACGTAAAGGAAGTCACGGCGGCAACTCTTGTATCTGATGAGATTGGACAGGCGGTGGCGGACCGGCTGTACAAGTATTATTCGCTGCGTGACACGAACACGGCGACCGTGGTATACGGTGGCGAGAAGCTGGGCGACTGCGTAAGCATTTACACGCCGTGGGGCCTGCTGACCACAGGCAATCTTCACAAGATGGAGATAAAGCTGTCCAACACGGTGGTGTACAACGCGGAAGTCACAGGCGCGTGGATCATCAGCCCGTACTTCTATTACAGCAACGACCTGTTCTCCGGGGAGGTGTAACCGATGGCGGAATATACAGCACAGGTGCCGAAGATAGCGGCGGCTGTACTGCTGCCGAACCCGGCGACCATCAACGGCAAGGTAAAGCTACAGGTGACGGTGATAGAGGAAACCGTCATCGTGTACCCCAGCTATTACTACAGCGGCGATCTATATGCGGGCGAAAGCCCCCATACGCCGTACCCGCGTGTACCACAACCATATCATTTCTTTTGCGGCGATATTTACGCCGGGGAGGTATAAATGGCAATCAAGACAGTAAAAGCGACGATCAACGGCCAGACATACGACCTGACGCTTAACTCCGCAAGCGGCAAATGGGAAGCGACCATTACCGCTCCGGGGAAAACATCGTACAATCTGGCAGGCGGCTACTACAACGTATCCGTCGAAGCAACAAACGAAGCGGGCACAAAGGGCAGCGCGGACGCATCTACCGTAGACGGCCTGAAGCTGGTGGTAAAGGAGACTGTGGCACCTGTTATCACCATCGTGTCCCCCACGGCTGGCGCGTATGTGGCAAACAGCAAACAGCCGGTGGTATTCAACATCACGGATGAAACCGGCGGTTCCGGCGTGGACATCAGCACCTTGGTAGTCAAGCAGGACGGCACGGCTGTAGCGGCGGCGAACATCACGCACACGGCTATTACCAATGGCTACAGCGTGACCTACACGCCGTCTGCGGCACTGAGCGACGGCAGCCACACCGTGACCATCAACTGCAAAGACCACGACGGCAACGCGGCTGCGGAAAAGTCCACGACCTACACCGTGGATACTGTTCCTCCGACGCTGAACGTAACATCTCCTGCTGACGGCCTTATTACGGCGGCTTCTTCTGTCACTGTGGCCGGTACTACCAACGATGCAACGTCCTCTCCTGTGGTCATTACCATCTCCCTGAACGGAACGGATCAGGGGACAGTACCTGTTGGCACCGGCGGCACCTTCTCCAAGGTGGTTACGCTGAAAGAGGGCAGCAACACCATCATTGTCAAGGCCAAAGACGCGGCAGGGAAGGAAAGCTCCGTCACCCGGACAGTCACGCTGGACACGTCTGTGCCGAAGATCAAAGCGGCGACCATTACGCCTAACCCGGTCGATACCGGTAAGACGATGGTCATTAGTGTTACCATTGAGTGAGAGGTGATAGCTTGAGCAGAGATATTCGCGTATCGCTCCCCGCCGCCATCGTCTACGTGTCCGGTTCGGTCAACGGCAAGGATTACGTGTGGACGCTGGACGGCGAAGCGTGGAAAGCCACGGTAGACCGTGCTTCGGATGAAAAGTACGCCGTATCTTTGACGGCTATCAACGCGGCGGGCACAAGCGCCAGTTACCAGTTTACCCTTAACTACGGTATGCTGTCCCTTATTACGGACAGGACGCAAGCAGACGTGGATGGCGTGATAGCCGCGCTCAGTCGAATAGAGGCTGGGCGCGGCACCCCGGCGGACGTGCTTCTCCTGAGCGACAACAAGGGGTCGTACAACTACACTGACCTGAACCGCGTTGCGGGAGCTGTGCTGTATGTGGCGGAGGAATTGGAAGCGAATGGTTACAGCGTAACGGTTACGGCAAAGCAAGGGTGGACGGAAACGGACATTCCCACGCAGGCGGACATTGACCAGTATCTCGCGGACATCGCGGAAATACGCGGGGCGTTGCCTGTGCCAACCGATACCCCAAAGGCGCCGACAATGCCGCTGGACTATCAAAAGGCCAACGACATTGAAAGCATCCTCATACTGGTAGACCAGCTTGTGCAGAACATAGCCAAGTCGTGGTTTTACTCGGGAGACTTGTACTCCAACGAAATCAAATAATAAACGTTACTCCCGGCCAATCGGGGCGCGGGAAAGGGCAATAGGAGCCGACTATGGGAACGTAGTCGGCTCCATCTTTTTTGGAAAGGAGCAGATATGCAGGACAGAATTTCCCTTTATCCTGGCCGCGTCAAGCTCACGCCTGTTTCCGGGCAGGACAACGTGTACGACATGACCCGGCAGGACAACCCCACCACGGAGGGCACACCGCTGAACAAGTCCACGCTGCTGACGGACGAGGTGGCGGAAACGCTTGGGCTTGACCCGGCAACGGCTACACCATCTCAGGCCATCAACGCCGTGGCGGGCAAGGCAACGGACAAGAAACTATCGCTGACGCTGGCGGCGGCAAGCTGGACAGGGAGCGCAAGCCCCTACACCCAGGGCGTGACCATCACAGGCGGCACGGCCACCAGTCAGGCGGACATTCAGGCAGACGCAACGGCGATACAGCAGATGCTGGACGACGGCACCAACGCTATCTATATCGCCAACAACAACGGGACATTCACCGCCTACGCTGTGGGCGAAAAGCCCACCGCTGACCTGAGCGTTCAGGTGACGGTGTACGAAGTAAAGGAGGTAGTTTAACGATGGTTATTATCGGTAAATCGCAAATGGCGGGGGGGGGGTACTGCTAAACGATTAGAGTTTGAGTACACCGGAACGTACAACGAACGCCTTGATGACGGGGTTGTGGAGCTGCTGACAAGTGGTGTGCTGACGGTCAAGAAGGAAGCGGCCATTGATGCCTTTTTAGTTGGAGGGGGTTCTTCTGGACGGTCAGGGTCGAGGGCCACTTCTGGTGCCATTGCTGGTGGAATTGGCGGAAGTGGGGGAACTACCAAAACTCTATTGAACATCATACCAAGAGTAAACACAGAGTATCCTATCGTTATCGGTGCTGGTGGCGCTGCAACTTACACACCCGACAATGGCGGTCTCAGCGCAAATCCCGGAGGAGATACTGTCGCTTTCGGCGCTACTGCTGCTGGCGGAACGGTGACTTCGGGAGGTTCAGGAGGAGGTGCTGGCGCGAGGGTAGCAAAAGCGGCAAACGGCGGTTCGGACGGTGCTGATGGGGGTAGTTCCTCCTCAGGTTCCTCCTCAGATAAAGGCGGTACTGGTCAGGGCACCACAACGCGAGAATTTGGCGAAGCCACTGGCAAACTGTATTCTGGCGCTGGCGGAGGCGGGGATGGTTATTCGGGTAGTTATTACGGGAGTGTTGGTTTAGGGGGAGAGGGGGGAGGAGGAAACGGTGCACCCAGGTCTGGTTCAGGCTCTAATGGAACTGATAACCTCGGCGGGGGTGGTGGAGGCGCTGGAGGTTCAGAAATTTATTCAGGACGCTTTTCTTATTCAGGGGCTGGCGGCTCTGGAATCGTGTGCATAAGGTTACACAAAGAATAAACACGGCCTCCGTTTCGGAGGTCGGGAACGGAGGTTTATATGGCAATTACAGGCAGAGCGGTGACAGCAGGGGGAGGCGGAATTGCCAATCGGCTGGATTTCACCTACACGGGCGGTACATTCAATGAGCGTACCGCAGACGGTGTAGTGGAGTTTTTGGAAACCGGTATCCTTACGATGAAAAAGGATACGTATGTGGATGTATTCATGGTTGGCGGTGGTGCCGGGGGTGTGACTGTTGCATTATCCAACAGCGGCGGAACCGGTGGAAGCGGTGGATGCACAAGAACTATCGTAAATGCTTTGCTGCGAAAAGGGGTGGAATACCAAGTTGTTATTGGTGCCGGGGGCACCGGAGGCGGCAACTCCGGAGGGGAGACTTCGGCTTTTGGTTACACAGTTACAGGTGGAACTGTTGCCGCCGGGGGTTCTGGAGGCGGAAAAGGAGGCGTCGCCGCAACCGGGCAGGTGAACGCCGGAGATGGCGGGTCAAACGGATCGGATGGTGGGAATGTCGGATATCCGACAACCGGAAGCCCCGGAAAAGGACAAGGCGCTACCACGCGAGAATTTGGCGAAGCAACCGGCAAGCTGTATGCCGGCGGCGGTGGCGGCGGCGCGGGAAAATACGGAGACATTGGAACTTCGGGAGCTGGCGGTGAAGGGGGCGGCGCAAAAGGTAATTCTACAACTGACGCTACGGCCAATACCGGCGGCGGAGGAGGTGGCGGAAAAGGATATTATGATAGTTTCAGTCCCGGCGGTCAAGGGACTGCGGGCGGCAGCGGTATCGTGTGTATCCGCCTGCACCAAGACGACCCCACTGAGAACGTGCTGAGTGGAACGTGGAAGTTTAATGACACACTTACCATGCCAAGCGCTTTGTTTACAGAGAACTTCGATTATGACGGGACAGTTGCCTATGCTGGCTCCAGTCTTTATGGCGTGATGGGTGTGAAGGTGCTTTCTGCTGAAACTGATCTGTGCTTTGGGCATAACCCCGGCGACTTGTCGGCAAATTATATACAAGTGTATAGTTTTACCAACAACACATGGCCACAAGCAACAGCAAAAACCATAAAATTCTGGAACCGCTATCAGGTAGTTTCCCCGGAGTTCTACGCATGGTTCACCGCAAACGCCACCAAGATTTCGGATTAAGGAGCGTGATTAAGTGAGATACGCATTGGTTGAAAACGGTGTTGTTACAAACATCATCGAAATGGACAAGCGGAACGAGCAGTTCTTCCCCTCCGCCGTGTACACCGGTGACAGGCCGGTGGGTATGGGGGACACGTACACGGAGGGCAAGTTCTACCGTGACGGCAAAGAGGTGCTGACGGCACTAGAGGAAGCCAACAACGAGATAGACAGCCTGACGCAGCAGCTGGGCGAGGCTGTGGAAACCATCTATCAGGCGGATATGAATACTATCGGTTAAGAAAGGAGAACGACTATGTACAACATTATGACGAAGCTCATCAACAAGCGGTTCTACAAGACCCGTGAGGAGGCACAGCAGAAGTGCGACGTGTTTTTCGCCGTGGGGCGCATCACGGACGAGCAGTACACGGAGCTGTGTGCGCTGATCGAGAGCGTGTACGCAGAATAAGGGGCGGGGAGAATTACTCCCCCCGCTGGATGTAGGCTTCCTCGGCATCGAGCTGTGCCTGTTTGAGTGCGGCAACGGCCTTTTCGAGCTGGGCAATTGCGTCGGTGACGGCGTTGAACAGAGTGAAATACTCGGGCATGGTAACACCTCCTTTCTGCAAGCAGGATAGCACAGGTAGCGTGTCAGAAACGGTCGAAGGGTGTCGAGGGTGCAAAAATAATTTGAGAGGAGAACGCGGCGAATGGAACCGTGGGTACAGGAAGTGCTTTTGCCCATCGTGTTGGCTATGCTGGCAAGTAATGGGCTGTGGGCGCTGATAGGTAAGCGGCGGGAAAAGAACAACGCAGAGCGGAAGATGCTGGTGGGTCTGGCGCATGACCGCATCATCCATCTGGGCATGGTGTACGTGACGAGAGGGTACATCACGCAGGACGAGTACGAAACCCTCAATGACTATCTGTATCAGCCGTATGAGAAGATGGGCGGCAACGGTAGCGCAAAACGGGTCATGGAGGAAGTAAGGAAGCTGCCCATCAAGCGAGAGGCGTAAAGCCGGAAAGGAAGAAATATGAAACTGAGCAATCGTATGTATGACATCATCAAGTGGTGCGTTATCATCGTGCTGCCCGCTATTGCGGCGCTGTACTCCGGTTTGGCCGGTATCTGGAGCTGGCCCTATGCGGAGCAGATCGTGAGCACTATTTCCTGCATCACCGTTTTCCTTGGTGCCGTGCTGGGCATTTCCAGCGCCAGCTATAAGAAATCTACGCTGGATGAGGAGGCTATGTAAATGGCCGCGCCGAAGGTGTACCTGTCCCCGGCTATGCACAGGGCGAACCCCTGCGTGTATCCCCGCCCGGACGGGAAACAGTGTTATGAGGCACTGGAAAACAACGAGTACATCGACATTCTGGAGCCGATCCTGAACCGCTGCGGCATTGCCACCAAGCGCGGCTATCGCAGAACCCCCATGAACAGCGACAACGGCAACGACATCATGAAGCAGAACGTGAGGGAAAGCAACGCATGGGGCGCGGACGTGCATTACGTCAGCCACACCAACGCCAGCGCCAACGGAACGGCGCAGGGGTGCCATCCCATGTACTACACCTATTCCGCCAACGGCAAAAAGCTGGGCAAGATCATGGTGAAGTACCGGAAGGAGGTCTACCCGCGCACGGTAAAGCTCGTTCCACGCGCCGATTTGTACGAGCTGAAAAAGACCAACGCTGTGGCGTTCTACGAGGAACACGCCTTCCACGACAACCTGGAGGACATCACCTGGTTCCACACCCACATGAAGGAGATCGCGGAGAGCGCGGCGAAGGGGCTTTGCGAATACTTCGGCATCCCGTATGTGGATCCGGAGAAGCCTGCGGAGCCGGAGACACCGGAACAGCCGACCGTGACCGAAACGTACACCGTGAAGGTGACGCGGAGCGCGGACGGGAAAAGCGGCACGTGGGAGATCGTGAAGTAAAATAAATCTGCTGGGCGGGAAAGAGCTACGACAAGCCGCCTCTTTCCCCGGCGTAAAGTCCCGCAAGCTCACGGCTAAAACCGTGTTATGGACAGCTACCACAAGCAGATACGGCGCAGATTGCAGAGCATGGCACCAAAGCGGGCTATTGCGTATGTTATGAGCGCCCAGCTACCGCCTGACGAAGCGGTGTGCGTTATTGAATGTGACGTGAAGCGGAAAAGCTATTGTGAAACGGCGTTACTGCTGAACGTGTCACCGGAAACGGTGAAGCGGTGCCGCAGGAGAGCGTATCAGAAATTTGCAGACGAAGAAAGAAGCCACACCTGAAAAGGTGCGGCTTCTTTGTTTGCGCCAGGTAGGGGGAACCGGGCGTATAAAAAGGGAAAGATGCCCGCCGGGAGTATTCCGGGGTGGCTGATTTTATTATACATCGTTTCTGCGGTATTGTACAAGTAAATATTTCGCAAATTAACAGCCTTTTTCTGACCTTTAACTGCCCCTTTGCGGGGGCAGTTTTTTGTTACGCTTATTTCAAGAAACGGAGGTGCTTGCATGGTCGAAAAGTTGGTGTCGTTGGGATTTACCAAGCAGATGGCGGAGGACATCATTTGGGCGTATCAGGATGACCTCCCGGGGCTGAAAGCCTATGTGCAGGTAATAGAACTGGTGGCGGCGCATGTATAGCTACTTCAACGAAAACCCACACGGGAAAAATGTGGGAGACTGCACCGTTCGGGCTATTTCAAAAGCCACCGGGAAAGAGTGGGGCGAAACGTACCTTGCTATGGCAGTGGAGGGGTATCTGGAAGGTGACATGCCATCCGCAAACGCGGTGTGGGGTGCGTATCTTCGGCGGATAGGCTACAGGCGGTACATGGTGCCGGATACTTGCCCGGATTGCTACACAGTCGGTAGGTTTGCCGACGAACACCCGGAGGGAACGTTTATCCTTGCGCTATCCGGGCACGTCGTGTGTGTGCAGGACGGCGTAATTTACGACAGCTGGAACAGCGAAAACGAAATTGTTTTGTATTACTGGCAAAAAGAAAGTGAGGCGTAACTATGGCATTTAACCCGTATTTCAACCCTTATTACCCGCAGCCAATGCAGGACAACCTTGCCCAGCTTCGGCAGCAGCAGATGCAGACCATGCCGCCGCAGATACCGCAAATCCCACCCATGCAGAACCCGGTGGCGCAGGGCGGCGTACAGTGGGTAGCTGGTAGGCCGGAGGCGGAGAATTGGCTGATTGCTCCCAACTCCGCCATTGCGCTGTGGGACAGCACGGCTCCCGTGGTGTACCTAAAACAGGCCGATGCAAGCGGCAAGCCGACCCTTAAGACGTATGACCTTGTAGAACGCCTTGCAAGCGCTCCTGATGCGCAGAAAGCTCCCGCCCCGGAATATGTAACCCGTAAGGAGTTCGACGCGCTGGCGGCGCTTGTGGGCGAAATAAAGGGCAAGAAGAAGCGCAAGGTGGAGGAGGAAGAGGACGATGAGTAACAATCCGTTTTTCAATGCGTTAGGTGGCGGACAGATGCCGGGGTCGATGAGCGGCTTTCCCCAGCTTTTGCAGCAGTTTAAGCAATTCAAAGCGAGATTTAAAGGCGACCCAAAAGCGGAAGTGGAGAAGATGCTGCAAAGCGGCAAAATTTCACAAGACCAATTGAACAAGATACAGTCAATGGCGAACCAATTTCAGGGGCTTTTCAAGTAATCAAAATCGTGGCCACGGTTTGATATAAATATTTTTTTCAAAAGGAGTGATACTATGTCTCTTTCCTCTGACGGCACCATGCTGACTATGCCTGTGGCTCCTGCCAACACCGGCAACGGTAACGGCTTCGGCTGGGGCGGAGATGGCGCGTGGTGGATCGTGCTGTTCCTCATTTTCGCTGCGTTCGGCGGCTGGGGTAACGGCTTTGGTTTCGGTGGCGGCGGCAACGGCGTGATGGACGGTTATGTCCTGACCTCTGATTTTGCCAACATCGAGCGCAAGCTGGACGCGGTGAACAACGGCATCTGTGACGGCTTCTACGCCATGAATACCGGTATGCTGAATGGGTTTGCCGGTGTGACGCAGGCTGTGACCAGCGGCTTCTCCGCTGCGGAACTGGCGCGCTGCAATCAGCAGGCCGCTTTGATGCAGCAGCTCACCGCCATGCAGATGCAGAACCAGGAGTGCTGCTGCGAGAACCGGGCGGCTATCGCCCAGGTGCGGTACGACATGGCGACGCAGGCTTGCGACACCCGCAACACGGTCAACACCGCTGCGCGTGACATCATCGACAACCAGAACCAGAATAGCCGCGCTATCCTTGACTTCCTGACGCAGAACAAGATGCGCGATCTGGAAAGTGCCAATCAGGAGCTGCGCCTTGCCGCATCTCAGGCTGCGCAGAACAACTACCTGATTTCCCAGCTGCGCCCTTGCCCCACCCCAGCTTACATCACTTGTAATCCTTGGGCGGCCAGCAGCTATGGCGGATGCGGAACCAGCTGCGGCTGCTGACAACTGCATAGCACCAGCTGTTCGGAATTTCCGAACTGTTCAGCCCCGTGCTGATACTGACACCAACGCGGCGGGGCAATAGCTCCGCCGCTGTATTTTGAAAGGAGTGATTATTTTGGCCGAGTTTACCAACGCCAATATCGTGACTGTGGCCGCAGGGCAGAATGTGCCTCTGACGGAAACCGCGGTCAACAGCAAGCCGTGCATCGTACACCGTGAGGGTGCCGGGGTGGTTACGCTGCGTGGACTGACGAACCAGTGCAGAGCGCTGTACAAAGTCACTTACGGCGGCAACATCGCCATTCCCACCGGCGGCACCGTGGGAGCCATCACCGCCGCGCTGGCCGTCAACGGCGAGGCGCTGACCAGCGCTACAGCGACGGTGACGCCTGCTGCCGTGGAAAACTATTTCAATATCTATGTTTCCGCACAGGTATGCGTGCCGAAGGGCTGCTGCCTGACGGTCGCAATGGAAAACACCAGCACTCAGGCCGTCAACTTCGCCAACTCAAACCTGACGGTTGAGAGAATCGCGTGAAAGGAGAATTAACATGAGTATGAAAGCAATGTACGATTTGCGCGATATGCTTTGCAAGGAGCTTGACGAGATCGCCCACAAAGGAGAGCTGGGCGCCGGGGATCTGGACATCGCGCATAAGCTGGTAAGCACCATCAAGAACATCGACAAAATTGATCTGATGGAAGACGAAGGGTACAGCCGTGACGGCGATTATTCCCAGCGGCGTTACTCCCGCGACGGCGACTATTCCCAGCGCAGGTATTCCCGCGACAGCTACGGCGGAGGCAGCTCCTACGCACGACGTGGCACCCATTATGTGCGCGGCCATTATAGCCGCGACGGCGCAAAAGATGACATGAAGCGCCAGCTGCAAGAGATGCTGGACAATGCGGATGATGATGCTATCCGCAACGCCATTCAGCGGTGTATGGATGCCGTGGAGGGCTGAGAGGGGGTAGTTCCCCTTGATCGACGAAAAGGAACTTAAAGCCTGGATAGCCAGACTGGAAACGGAACAGTCAAGCTGGCCGAACTACGAGAAGTTGGCTGCGCTGTACATTATACAAAACCAGCACGAAGGGCAGAGAAGCCCTGCACCGGTGGCTATGTATTCCAGCGCACCGGCTCCTGATGTGGTAGACGGTGACAGTGACTTTATGCAAGCGGTATCATCCCGTGCGCCGGAACAGGCGTGGGCCATAGTGGACGAGTTGATGGATGCGCTGAAAGTAACCAATGCGCGAATGTATGATAACGTGATGCGAAAGATGCGAGGATAAAGTATCCCCCGCCTGTTTTGGCGGGGGATATTCTTGTGTACTTAGTTTTGTGTAACCTAAAGGTTTATATAAACTAAGTACTTACAGAAAATCAAATTCAATCCGGCGGTCTTTGTATAGCCGGATTTCTTTTATTTTGAGTTTCCAAAATGCTTGTTTATTTTCTTTGTTAAGTTGTTTGTATATTTCTTGCCATCCTGCGGAAAATAAGGTTGCAATTTCTTCTGGTGCGCGGCTTTGTGATTTTACCTGTGTAAGCTCATCCATTTGTGATGTCAGTTCTGCATACTTTTTTGAGTAGTCCGCCTTTGAAATCATGTCGTCTATATATAACTCTGACAACTTGGATAGTTTTTTTTGTAAAGCCTTTAATTGCACATCTTGGTTTGCTTTGGGTTCTTGCCGCGGCTTGGCTTGCAATTTGATCTGTATCTGCTCGTCTATTGTCGACAAGAGATAATCTTCGATTTTCCATTCGACAGTAAAATTACCGTTGTTGCAGCCTTTTCTCTGGGCAGACCCTTGACAATAGTAAGAGTAAGAGCACGCCCCGCTTGGCCGTGGAGACGGATGTCCTGTCATTCTGCGTCCGCATTCCCCGCAGACTATTAGCCCCGAAAAAATATACGTTCGATTGCAGGGGGATTTTCGCGTTACCCTGATGCGTAAGTCTTGCACACGCTGGAATTCCTGCGGTGTTAAATACGGGGGTAATTTTATCCCGTGCCAATCACCCATGTATCCGGGGTTGTCCAACATTTGGCTCGCTGTTTGGTATTTAAGTTTTAATTCCGGTACTGCGTCCATCGCTTTTGTTATGGAGCCGGTTTCCAAAAATGTAGAAAAATATCTCCGTATAACCGGCTCCGCTTCTTTGTCTATAACAGCAAATTTCCCTTCGATTTTGTAGCCTTTCGGCAGATGACCGGTGCAAACCTCATTTCGATCTTTTTTTGCATCAAGCACTTTTTTTATGCGTTCACTGGCGCGGTCAGCTTCGTCCTGTGCTACGGAAAGCATAATGTTAATCTTCAACCGGCCTGCGGCTGTAGACGTGTCGTAGTCCTCATAAATCGTTTTCCACGACACGTTGTGGGCTTCAAGGATTTCCTGCACCTTGTAATATTCACCGATGTTACGAAACCACCGGTCCAGCTTTGTGACAAGAATAATGTCTACCTCATCACGCTTGACGGCTTCCAGCAGTTGAAGCATGGCGGGACGCTTTTCAATCTTCTTTCTGGCGGAAAACCCGGCATCCTGAAAAACGCCTACCACCTTCATATTGTGGGCTTTGGCGTATTCTTCGAGGTCGTTCTGCTGATCGTGAATAGACAAGCCAAACTTTTTCTGTTCTTCCGTGGACACACGCGGGTATAATGCTGCCCGCAATACTACATTCATTGTTTATCTCCTCCCTTATCTGGCGACAATGTATACTTTTTTGCATAGCGAAAATACATCATCAAAATAGCGGCAAAAAAGCCAATACCGACCGCAAGCAGCAAAAAGACGATCCACGCGAATATGCTTGCCTCTCCGCCCTGAATAAGCCCCTGGTGGGGGATACGGTAGTCAAAAAAGATATATCCCACGATAACAGCCATAAATATGGCGCACAAAAACGTAAGGCCATAAATAGCAAATTTTGTGTCCCGCGATTTCTTGCGGTGGTAGTTAATGGTTTTTGCCATCTGCTCCATTCCGCCTTCAAGATGGGCTATCTGCACATCGGCATCATGGATCTGTTTTTGGTGCTTCAACTGTTCGTTGGCTTGCGCCAGTTTATCTTCGGTAGTAAGGACCGGCTCTATTCCAAAGTATTCATCCAATGATATGCCGAGGACAGAACAAATAAGGCCAGCGTTATATACGCTTGGGTTTTTGCTGCATGATGCAAAAAAGTTTTTCACAGTACCTTCCGGTATGCCTGTTTCGCCAATCAACTGTTGCATTGATATGTTCTGAGCATCTCGTGCCTGGGCGCAAATTTCCTGTAAAGACCCTCGCATTTTATCCCTCTTTTCCCCTCAAAAAGTAAATTTGCCCGTATTGTGGTAAAGTTCCCCAAAATAGATATAGACAAAACAATCAAAAGATGGTTTTTGGTCTTGTCCGGATAACGTCATTTTTGCTATGGTGGACGTGCAGCCGGAAAGCCGGGAGGCCACCGGCGAGAATAGCCCCGCTGTCCGTTGCGGGAGCAGCGGGGCTATTTAACAAAGGCCCACATATAAACACTTCCCCCTGAAATATTTTTTAATTTGTTGCCCATTTGTGGGCAACAAACAGCTTGTACGTAACTATAAGTGTACTAACTTAGTTGTACACCGAGAAAATAATATGTCAAATTAAGAAAGGGGAGAGAAATGAGTTATTGTACAAATGCCAACGTCTGGGGTATAATAAAAACAGATGCATTGGCGCAATGTGATATTGAAACGTTGCGGAGAATAGCCCTTAAAAAAATCGACCAGCTTTCCGATGAGGACTGCGCTGATATTATGAGTACGTTAAAAGAAAGAGGTGTGCTATGAGCAAAGACTACGAGATTTACATTGATAGGCTGGCTGAAAACAGCATTATCATGAAAGGCCAGATCAACGATGTTGTGTTTGGCCTAAAGGGAATTACAGACAAACTTGATACGCTGATCGCGCTCAAGCAAGTTGAATTATCACTCCTGCAACAGCAGCGATTGCCGCAACAGCCGAAAGAACAGTTGTAATAATAAACCGTGTTTTCTCGCGGCGTTCCTTGTCGGCTTTTTCTTTGCGCTCTTGTTCCTTGTCTTTCCGTTCCGCTTCTGTTCGCAGCCAGTCTTGCGGATCAGTAGGATATAGTGTAGGCATTACTCCAGCTCCTGTAGTTTCTTCGTGGCTTCGTTGATAAGAGCCAACAACGCCGCACGATCATTTGTAGATTTAATAAAGTTTGATGCAGCTTCTTTTGAGCCCTCGCCCTTTGCGGCGGGGGCTTTTTTTGCGCCCTCCGGCGGTAGCGACCCAGACGATAGTGCTTGTTTTTCTTTTATGATGTCTTCTACTGCAATTTTAACGGCCTTTGCTTTTGCGTCTTGTGGCTTTGCGCCGTTTAACCAATTTGCAATAGTAGACGCATGAACGCCGGAACGTCTTGAAATTTGATAAATGGTAATATCAAATTTTTCTATTTGCGATTGAACCCATGTAGCAAAATCCACAAAAATGACCTCTCAAAATCGTCTATTTTTAATCTTAAAATATTCTTAAAATGTGTTGACTGTAATCTTGAAATAATCTATAATAGATTGCGTGGACAGGCAATAAAAACCTGCACCATCCCGATAAATAGGGCTGGCGTGATAGGAAAGTTTGTAGCAAAACCAAACTATCACAAATACTCTAATTTGTCAAGAAAATAATCTAACTTTGGAGGTGAAAATTTGAACGAGCTGGTAGAAATGAAAAAAATGCTCGAAAAGCAGTTGCATCTACTTTCCGAGCAATCCGAAAAATCCGTTGGGTTTAATGGGATGGAACTTGCAGCACTTTCCGAGCAAGTTGTCAATGTCGGGAAGTTTTTGCTTGATGTTTCTCCGGCTGCAAATCGGATGACGGGCGCGAAGTCTTAGCGTATTCCGTCATGGCTTCTTCTAATGTCAAGAAGCAGGTCGTTTCGTTTGGGTGGTCTTTGAAAAATTTGAGTTCACGGTAAGTTTTTACAAAGTCATCTGCTGCGGAATATTCCGAGTGTCCAGCGCACATAAGGCGTAAGGCGGTTTCCCATATTTCATCTTTTGGCGGTTCCTTTGCTTTCTTTAATGCGATGTATGCGTAAATGCCGGATGTGACAAGGGACAAAATGCTTGGTATTAGAACGATCAATGTTGTTTTGAAATCCATTATTGTGCCTCCTTCCTATGCTCTATTTTATCACTTGCAAACGAGTTTAGGCAAGGGGCGAACAGAAAGGAGTGATATTTTGGGATTTGGTGAAAACCTCGCACGGTTGCAGGAGGAACACGGCGAGACGAGTTACCGACTGGCAAAGGCTATCGGCGTACATCAGACGTCCATTACGAACTGGAAGAACGGCATCAAGCCGCACCCGAAGCACGCGAAGCTGGTAGCAAAGCACTACGGCGTGAAGGTGGAGGAGCTGATGGGGACGATGATGGAGGGACAATGATTTTTGCTACATGGCGGCAGGGTTGCCGGTATGTGGCCGACGCGCAAAAGGTCTATGAAGAAATAACGGCCATCGGCGCAGCGGCCACAACAAAGCAGATTTTGGACAAGGCACGAGATGAAAACACTGAGCTTCACAAGTGCTTTGACTGGAACGACACGGAAGCTGCTGAAAAGTGGCGGATGCATCAGGCGCGGAATATCGCTTGCAGCCTTGTCATTAAGGAGACCAAAAGTGAAAGTAGCCCGCCGGTGCGGTTGTTTTACCAAACAGACAGCGAAAGCGGGTATAAGCCGACGGTTCTTATTATGCAGGACAAGGGCGAATATCAGAAGTTGCTTGCCAGGGCACTGGCAGAGTTGAGAAGTTTTCAGACTAAGTACAAGACCTTGACGGAGCTTGACGGCGTATTTGATGCCATTGAGCAACTTGCAGGGTAGTGGCAAAGCGGTAAGCAGAAACAGGGGCGCGTAGCTCCGTGGCACAGAACAATATAGAAAACCGCAGAACAGAACATAACACTAAAAAGTAACACTACACGCTTCTGTTTCTGCTTACCGCAGACGATAGTACATGACCGCGCATAACAACAAATTATACGACAGCACAAAACAACATCGTGCGCTTGCTGTGGCTTATGAGTGCCACAGAGCAAAGTAAACTACGCAAAACTCAACTACAGCCCAGAATATAACAAGACAGAACAAAACACTATAAGCCACAGCAAGCGCACGAGCAAATTAAGGAGGAAAAGAAAAATGAAGAAGGAGCGCATTATTGAAGTTCAGCCTGTGAGAATTGAGCAGGCCACCATTCTGATCGAGGGCGACGGCGACCTTGTGTTAAACAAGATGAACGCCCGCACCATCCGAGAATTGACCCGCGCCCGCGAGAGCAAAAGGACCACGAAAGAAATCCCCAACAACTGGGAGGACATCATTACCGCCATGCACTGGCTGAACGGCTATCCGGTCGAGGACACTTATCGCGACATGAACGCAGAGGTTTTGCATGATATGCTGACGAACAACGCTCCGTGCATTACGGGCTTTGGGCTGAAAAAGTCCTTTTGTCAGGCGGTTGTTCGAAACGAGATCGACACTTACTCGACGAAGTTTGACAACGCCATGAATGTGACAAACGCACTTATTCCAATCAAGTTTGCGGAACACAACGTTGACCAGAAGCTCATGTCCCCGAAGCGCGGCGCACCAGTCCTTGTTTACATCAACCGCTTTTCCGGATGGAGTGCGAAAATCCCAATCACATACACCGAGAATGTTTACTCTCTCGACCAGATCGTGAACATCATCAATATGGCCGGCTTTGGACTTGGCATCGGTTCTGGGCGTTCCAGTGGATACGGCAGATACCACGTTGTCGGCATCGAATAAGAAAAAGCCCCGCCCAGTGGTTGCGGCACTGGACAGGGCGTCTCCGAAACATCTACCAAAATGTTCTGCGGATAGTATACCACGACCGCAGAGGAAAGGCAAGAGATTATGACATGTGCTGAAATTGCCGTGATGTTATGGGCACGGCAGAACGGAATGGAAATTATCGAGGTCGAGTACATTCGACAGGAGGAAACGGCATGAGTTGGTTTGCATGGACGCTGGCGTTCATCGGCGCGGCGTGGCTGAGCTGGGCTATCGTCAAGGGCGTGGAGGCGCTGGGGCGATGAGAGAGCGGAACAGGCGGGCGCGGGAATACTCCCGGCTATGCCGTACCAGACGATGGTGCAGGCGTATGTGGGTAGTGGCAATCGTCCTGTGGGTGATGCTGCTGGTGTTGGTGGCGTGGTGCCTGACACTGCCGCCGGTGCAGGAGGATGTGGTGCAGTCACCGCCCACGGCAGAGACCGCGGAGCCGGAGGCGGAGAACGTGCTGGTATGTGACATCACCGGTTATTGCGCCTGCTGTACGCCCTACGCCCACATGAACCAGCGGGACGGCAAGGTGCTGACGGCCTCCGGGCGGTGGGTGAGCATCGGCGAGGCGGTGGCGGTAGACCCGGACATCATTCCACTGGGCAGCACGGTGACGCTTGGCGGTAAGACTTACATAGCCGCCGATACCGGTGTGTACGGCTACACGGTGGACGTGCTGATGAGCCACGAGGACGCGGCGCAGGCCGGTGTTGTGAAAGCGCTGGTGAAGTGGGAATGATCGAGTTGGTGAACCGGACGGCTTCGCCCTGCAAGGGCTGCCAGCGCAGACACGCAAGGTGCCACGGGGAGTGCGAGGACTACAAAGCGTTCCGGCGGGACGTTGAGGCTGACAAGGCGAAACGCTACGCATCGTACAGCGAGGCTGATTTTTACAGAATGAACAGCATAATGCGCGAGAGCGCCAAAAAGGCGATAAGAAAGAGGGATGGAAGATGAAGGTCTATAAGGCAACAGACAAGGACATGAAATGCCGTGGGTTCCAGTATGAGCTTGGCAAGACGGCGGAGGTCGAGGGTGATATTGAGCTGTGCAAGAACGGCCTACACGCCTGTGAGATGCCGCTGGATGTGCTGGGCTACTACGCGCCCGATTACGGTTCTCGGTACTTTGAGGCGGAGTTGGAGGATGTCAGCGACGAGAAAAGCGACGATACAAAGCGCGTCGGCAAGAAACTGACATTAAACGCGGAGATCGGTATTCCGGGGCTGGTCAAGGCCCAGGTTGAGTACGTTAAGGCACAGTGCGGTTTTGATAACGCAATCAAGAAAGCGAACGACGAGAAGAAAAACCACGCCACCGGCGAGAGTGGCGCAGCATCTGCCACCGGCTTGAGTGGCGCAGCATCTGCCACCGGCGAGAGTGGCGCAGCATCTGCCACCGGCGAGAGGGGCGCAGCATCTGCCACCGGCTGGAGTGGCGCAGCATCTGCCACCGGCGAGAGGGGCGCAGCATCTGCCACCGGCGAGAGGGGCGCAGCATCTGCCACCGGCGAGAGTGGCGCAGCATCTGCCACCGGCGAGAGTGGCGCAGCATCTGCCACCGGCTGGAGTGGCGCAGCATCTGCCACCGGCAAATACTGTGTGGCTATGACAACCGGCTTTTTTGGCCGCGTTATGGGCGATATCGGCAACGCTATTGTCTGCGTAGAGCGCAGAAATAACGGAGAGATCGCTGCCATTTTGGCTGGCATCGTGGATGGGGAAGCGCTGAAACCGGGCGTGTGGTACACCGTTAAGGATGGCCAGTGGTCGGAGGTGCAGTGATGAACCGATTGAAAGAGAGGCGGTTGGAGCTGGGGCTGACGCAGGAGGATGTCAGCGGCATTCTGAAGCTGGCAGACGCACGGATGGACGTGAGCATGGTGAGCCGGTTTGAAAACGGCGTGTGCCTGCCCACGGAGGAAGTCACGGAGGCGCTGGAGGCGGCGCTGCGGGCCAGCAGGGCGTATCTGTTCGGCGAGGACGAGAAAGCGGAGATGCCTATGCGGACGGCGGAGACAGAGCGGATCGCCGGTCTGATCCCAAAGGGACGGAGGAACGCCATCAGCCGGGAAGACCTGGCGGCGGCGCTGCACACCACCGACCGGAAGATGCGAAAGGCCGTGGCCGAGGCAAAGAAGCAGGGCGTGATGATCTGCAACGACGGGGACGGATATTACCAGAGCGACGAGTTGAGCGACCTGTGGCGGCAATACAGGCGGGAGACGGCGCGGGCTAAGTCTATCCTCAAGGCGCGGAAGCCTATGCGGGAAGTGCTGAAAGCGGCTGGTAGGCCGGTATGATGCGAGTTAAAAAGAAAAGGTGGGAGCGCATAGACACCGGCGTTTTGTACATCTGCGATGATTGTGGTGCGGAGTTTGAAGACCCGGCCATGTGTACCTACAAACATTCCCCGGATGGCGAGTTCGGTGAGGAAATGACAGAATACCAATGCCCGTATTGCGGCAGTGAGTATGTGGGAAAGGCGGAAGAATAATGCTGAAATCTTTTGACGAGTTAATACAGGTGGATGTAAAGCCGTTTTGCGATTTTCGCGACGCAAAGGACGAGAAAGGTAATGTTATCAAGGTCCCTTATTTGAGTTGGGCAAAGTGCGCCAAGTTGCTCCACGAAAACGGAGCATCCAGCGTGTGGTATGCTCCTCGGAGGTGCCCGGAAACGAATACATACCTGTGGCCGCAGGCCAAAATTACTACCAGTAAAGGAAGAACTACAGAATGCTGGTTTGTGTCTGTTGAAATCCACATTGACGATTTGGAGTTTTCCTACGACATGCCCCTCTTGAACGGATCTCTTGTGGTATATGAGGACACGCTGAACCAACTCCGCATAAACAACGCGCTTGCGAGAGCTTTCGTTAAGGGTGTTGCCGTGCGTACCGGCCTTGGGTTTGACCTTTGGGCAGAAGGTGACGGAGACGATGGTGAGGACGATTTGAGCCGTCACAGTATCTTTGCCATAAAGGAGAGACTTGAAAGGCTAATCACCATGAAAGAACGAAATGGGCTTGACCACAACGACCTGCTTCGGGGACTTGGGATCAACGAAAAACAGCTTGTTCAGTTGATGGGATATTTTTCAAAGCTGGACGCGCTTGAAAAGGCTGTGAGTAAGCTATGATACGAAACCACGACAGAAGCGGGTGGTTTGGCGCAAGCGACACCGCCACCATCATGGGTAACTGGAATACAGATACGTTTCGAAGATGGTGGCTGGTGAAGCTGGGGGTCGGGAAGGACAGGTTTATTACGCCGGCAATGCAGTGTGGCACGGCTTACGAGCACAAGATACTTGATGCGCTGCATGTAAAGACACGAGACAGGCAGATACGCATTCGTTTGCTACGTTTGCGCGTGAACTATGACGGGGAAAGCAGACAACTCATTACCGAAGTGAAAACGCATAGCAAACCTGTATTCAAAGTTACGAAAGCGTATTGGCAGCAGTGCCAGGTGGAGATGTTTGCCAGCGGATGCGGGTTGTTCCGAAAGAGAAAGTTTTGCAGGATTGTGGCATACCGCGTTACAGAAGACGAATTGTTTAATTTTTTTCTGCCAATAGACGAAAACAGGTTGACACAGCACAAGGTTGATTATGACGCGGATTGGGTCGAGGGGTGTTACCTACCTCGTCTTAGGTATTTGGCAAAATGCCTACGAACAGGGCATTGGCCGCAGGAGGAAGAATTATGCAGCAGGTGACAGTCGATGGCGCACGGTGGCAGCAAGACAGCGAGGGCACATGGCTGGCGCTGCGGGTGAAGTCACAGCAGACCGCGATGGACGTGTGCGACGCACTGAAGCCTGGCAAGGAGTACAACGTGACCATCAAGGGCAAAGGCCGGAGCCTGGATGCCAACGCCTATTGCTGGGTGCTGCTGGACAGACTGGCGGCACACTACGGCATCTCCAAGCAAGAGGTTTACCGGCAGGAAATACGGAACATCGGCGGCGTGAGCGAGGTGCTGTGCCTGCAGGAAAAGGCCGCGGATGCGTTCTGCAAGGGCTGGGAGCGTAACGGTCTGGGCTGGATGGCCGACAAGGGCGTAAGCAAGCTCAAGGGCTGCGTGAACGTGACGGTATGGTACGGCAGCAGCACCTACGACACGGAGCAGATGTCGCGGCTGATAGATGCCGTCGTGGAGGATTGTAAGGCGGTAGGTATTGAGACGATGACTCCGGCAGAGCTGGACGCGCTGGTGAGCCGGTGGGGAGAGGTGAGCGCATGAACAAGCTGCACATACAGCCCTGCTGGACGTGCAAGAAGTGCTATGGCGATTGCAGCTGGTCGAGGAAAGGACCGGAGCCGGTGCCCGGATGGGACGCTACGCCTACGGTGAAGAAAAAAGGAGGCCGCAAGGCGGGCATCATGCACAGCTACGCCATTCACAGCTGCCCGGAGTACGAGTGGGACGGGACGGAGGAAGCACATGGAGAGTAAGAGATGCTTTTTGTGCGGCAGGAATGACCCCAGCGACCCATTGGAGAAGCATCACCTGCTGGGCGGTGCCAACCGCAGGAAAAGCGAGAAATACGGCCTTGTGGTGTACCTGTGCGGCAACAGGTGCCACAGGAACGGAAAGACGGCAGTACACCGCAGCGGCGAACAAATGCGCAGGCTGCGGCGGTACGGACAGCTAAAGGCCATGCAGGAACAGGGCTGGACGGAAGAGGACTTCCGGAGAGAATTTGGAAAGAGTTACTTATAAGGAGATTTGAAATGCTGAACAAGATTTTCATTATGGGTCGGCTGACCCGCGATCCGGAGCTGCGCAGGACACAGAACGGCACCGCCGTTGCCAGCTTTTCTTTGGCGGTAGACCGGGACTTTAAGAACGCAGACGGCACCAAAGAAACGGACTTCATCGACATTGTGGCGTGGCGCGGTACGGCTGAATTCGCTTCCAAGTATTTCACCAAAGGCCGCATGGCGGTGGTGGAGGGCCGGCTGCAGATGCGTGAATGGCAGGACAAGAACGGCAACAACCGCAGGAGTGCCGAGGTCGTGGCGGACAATATGTATTTTGGCGACAGCCGGAAGGACACGGACACGCAGGGCATTCCTTCCCGGGCGGACGGCAAGAGCCAGTTCGTGGAGCTGGACGAGGATGACAGCGATCTGCCTTTCTAAGGGGGTGACGTGAATGGGCAAGATGCAGGAGGAGTGGGGTCGATGGGCAAGTGCTACGTGAAAGCCTACTATGACTGGATAGAGCAGACAGCGGCGTTGACAGATGCAGAGCGTGGACGTTTGTTTATCGCCATTCTGGAGTACGCAAGAACAGGCATCCCTCCAGAGTTGGATGGTGCGGAAAGCATACTGTTTCCGGTGTTCCGGACGATGCTGGACAGGGACGATGAGCTTTCCGCTGAACGGTCAAGGAACGGGGCGAAAGGCGGCAAGCAAACGCAAGCAAGTTTAAGCAAAATCAAGCAAACCGAAGCAAACGCAAATGACCTCAAGCCTACTAAGACAAAGAAAGAAGACAAAGACAAAGACAAAGACTTATTCCCACCTGACGGTGTGAGTACGCGCGCGAAGCGCTTTACCCCACCCACACTGGCAGAGGTTCAGTCCTACGTGGCTGAACGCCATTCGGCGGTAGACCCGCAAGGCTTTATCGACTTCTACGAAGCGAATGGCTGGATGGTTGGCAAGACCCCCATGAAAGACTGGAAAGCGGCTTGCCGAAATGCTGAGAAGTGGGAACGGTGGGGACATGCCCCTGCTGCACCTGTCGGCAAAACCGACGGTGCACGTGATGCCTGGATGGGCAAGTACATCAAGGGGGCGAAGCCATGAACGCGGGCATCTGGAAGATCGCCACGGCGAAGCTGTGCGGACAGTGCATACGGGACATGGAAAACGAGTACATCTTCGCCCCCATGTGGCGGCGGACGCTGGTCGGCAAATGCGAACGCTGCGGGGAGATGCGCATCGTCCATGAGGCGCAGTACACGATGAACAAACGAGGGCTGGAGAAAAGAGGGAAACTGAATGGGCCTGATGAGTAACGATCTGGCGCGGCTGTCCCCGGCGGCACAAAAGCAGGTCATGGAGAAGATGCGGAAACCGGGGAAGTACAAGGCGCAGAAGACAAAGCGCGGAAAGCTGACCTTCGACAGCAAGAAGGAGGCGGAGCGCTACGACGCGCTGATGCTGCTGCAAAAGGCCGGAGAGATACGGGGGCTGAAATTGCAGGTGCGGTACTGCTTGCAAGAGGCGTACACGACGTTTGAGGGCGACCGGGTGAAAAGTATCGACTACATCGCGGACTTCGTGTACGAGCGCAGAACGGCTCCTGACAGCTACGGCCAGCGGTACTGGCTGCCGGTGGTGGAGGACGTGAAGGGGATGCGTACCCGCGACTACGCCCTAAAAGCAAAGCTGTTCCGCAGTAGATACGGGTTTGCTATCCGGGAGGTGTGAAGCGTGAAACAACAAATCGCATTGAACGTAGACTGCATGGAGTATATGCGGACGCTTCCGGATAAGGCATTTGATCTTGCCATTGTAGACCCGCCGTATGGAATTAGCATTCATGATAGTGGCCGATTGAAAAAATACAATGCCACTGAAACAAGATGGGACGATGCGACTCCGGGTGATGTGTATTTTAGCGAATTAAAAAGATGCAGCAAAAACCAAATAATATGGGGGGGGAATTATTACGATCTTCCGCCTTGTAGGGGATTTGTTATTTGGGACAAAAAGCAGCCGGAAGATATTTCTTTTGCATCTTGCGAATTTGCATGGACTTCTTTCGATACATCTGCGAGAACTTTTTATTACTCGCCGTTGCAAGAAAAGGGGCAAAGAATACATCCAACGCAAAAGCCCGTGGCATTGTACGAGTGGCTACTGATGAAGTACGCCAAAGAAGGCTGGCGCATACTGGATACACACTTGGGAAGTGGAAGCAGCAGGATAGCGGCCTACAACCTCGGATTTGAATTTGTGGGGTGCGAGATCGAACCGACATATTTTCAACTGCAAGAACAGAGGTTTGCGGAACATACGGCGCAGGAAAGGTTGTGGTGACGTATGGGTAAACAGCATTTGAGCAGGGACGACCGCATCTTTATGCGTGGCAAGCTGCAAGGCACACGGGAGAACATGGACATGGTGGCGATGGTGCTGATGGACAAATGCGGCTGGCACGTCTTTGAGGAGACAGCGGACAGCCGGGACCCGCAGAGCATTGCGTATCTGTACGAGTGCCTGGAGAAGCTGGCGGAGGAAATAAACGAGGGCCGCATCGAGCGGAAGCACATCAAGGACGTGCTGAAGAACGAGTGCGGCGTTGTGTTTGGAGATTGAAATGAAAGTTTTGGAGTTATTTGCCGGGACACGGAGTATTGGCAAAGCGTTTGAAGCGCGTGGGCACGAAGTGTTTTCTGTCGAGTGGGACAAGCACTTTGAAAACATTGACCTGTATG
>ERZ1106976.524-NODE-524-length-42980-cov-8.453722_pt1 | contig 42980 bp, 36 predicted proteins | sample MGYA00403687_ERZ1106976 | MGnify/ENA primary metagenome ERZ1106976 (study PRJEB35170, sample SAMEA104062446) | human gut metagenome | biome: human gut; feature: human-associated habitat; material: faeces | place: Denmark | collected 2013-02-22 ... | reverse complement strand
CGCGCACAGGGTCGCCGCCCTCGTGGAAGGTATCGGGGAAGAAGTAGGGCAGGAATCGTCCCTCGGTGTACTTGACGCCGGGGATGTCGGAAATCAGGCGCAGGGTGCTGCCGTTGCCGACACTGCCGACAATGGCATCCACGCCGGACTGCTGAAATTCCGGCATGAACGGCTCGCAGCCGATCCAGTGGTCGCCCAAGAACATCATCGCTTCCTTACCGTACTCGTGGACGATGTCGGTCATTTCCTTCATCAGACCGGCGACCTCGCGGCGCTGGAATGCCTGGAAATCCTTGTACTCCTTGGTGGGCACACGGTACTGGTTGTTGTAGTAGCCCTGGTCGATGATAAACTCGGGGCGAAACTTATAGCCGACCTCTTTCTCGAACTGCTCCAGAATATAGGGAGAAACGGAGGCAGAATAGCCGTACCAGTCCACATACTTCTCGCGGCGCAGCTCGTCAAACACCAGTGTGAACAGGTGGAAGAAGGTCGTAAAGCGCACGACATTGACATAGGGGTGGCTCTCGAGATATTCGCGCAGACGGCGCATTGTGTAGGCGTGGGTCTTGGGCTGACGTACATCGAACGGAATTTGATGTTCGACATCCTTCCAGTCGTTGATGACCGAGTTGTACATGTGGACGGGGTCCCAAATCAGGTATGCCAAAAAGCTGACCGTGTACTCGTGGTAGGCGGCGGGTGCGTCGATGACAACGCTCTCGGTTGCTGCGTCATAATGCCACGCAGCGGCATCCAACGGCTCGCCCGTCGTGCGGTCGATGACTTCCCACCAGCGGGCAATGTCGTCGTGGTCGTTGACCTTCATCAGCTCGCGGCTGATGCCCGTCATCAGGGGGATGGTCAGCGCACCGTCCGCAGCGGTATAGAACGGGGTCATAATGTAGCACTGCTGCGTTTCATCGGGGTTCGCCTTGGCCCAGGCGTTGTCCTTGCGGGTGGTGTAGTAGGTGGCGTAGATCTTGGCTCCGGTGTCCTTCAGCTCCTGTGGGAATTCGGTGCCGTCGCAGTCGCGGATGGCATCCGCGCCCCAGCGCTTGAGCAGGTCAAGGGTTTCGGGTACTGCGTCCATATCGGTGGGAATCGTCACGCGGCCCATTTTTCTTACATCATTCATATAAGGATTCTCCTTGAAACGTAATATTTTGAATGGAGGAAAGTCAAATCAGCCCTTGACGCCGCCACTGGTAGCACCGACAATAATCTTTTCAGACAGGAAAAGATACAGCAGGAAAGTAGGCAGGAACACAATGATGACTGCGGCAAACATAGCACCGTACTGGCCGGAATATTTCATTGCGTTGACAATCTGCAACAAACCGACACCAACAGGGGTCATAGAATCGCTGGTAGTGAAAATCAACGCCATGAAGAACTCGTTCCACACAGACATAAAGTTGAAAATCGTAACCGTAATAATGGCGGGCTGAACCAGCGGCAGCATAATCTGCCAGAACGTCCGAGAATGACTGCATCCGTCAATGTAGGCCGCCTCCTCATAAGACCGGGACAGTGAGGAGAAGAAATCCAGTAGGTAAATCGCGGTATACGGTACGCGCAGCATAATGTACAGCACAACCAACAGCACGCGACCCTTGATGCCCCACTGCACAGCCAAAGAGTAGAGAGGCATGATGATCATAATGGTGGGAACACTCATGGCAATGACCAAGCCGATACGGATGGCCTTACCGCCGACAAACTTCCAGCGAGAAAGCACATAAGCACCGGGCGCGGAAATAAGCAATACGCCCACACAGGAAACAATGGCATAAACCAAGCTGTTGAAGAAATACAGCGATACATTTTGGGTGTTCCAAGCTGTGACGTAGTTATCCCACTTCAGGCCATTGGAAAAGTCCACAACACGGCCCGTCAGAATTTCCTTTGTTGAGGAAAGGCTGGCGCAGACGATCCAGAACAGGATGGCAGCCGTAAGCGCGACCCACGCGCAAACAATGATATAACCGGGCAGAAGCCGAAGTTCTTTCTTCCAGTTGATTCTATCGTGATATTTTCCCATAACTGCTCTCCTACCTTAATACTCCAGATCCGAGTCTTTCAAGATCAGGTTGGTGATAACGTACACAGCAATGATAATCAAAGTCAGCACAACGCCAACCGCTGCGCCTGCACCAGCATCGCGCTCTACAACGCCCTTGCCGCCAAACACCGTATCGTACAGGTACACAACGGGCACAATGGTGGCCGTTTCCGTGTTGATGGGGGAGAACATCTTCGTCCACAGGAAGAATGTGGTAGCATTGATGCTCCAGAAAGTAACACAGGTGCGGATGACGCCTTTCAGCAGGGGCAGCGTAATCTGGAAAAAGCGGTCAAAGATATTCGCGCCGTCGATGGTGGCAGCTTCGTACAAATCCTGCGGGATGCCTTCGATGCCGCTGATGAAAATCAGCATATAGTAGCCAACACTGCCAAAGATAAAAGCAATCATCATAGCCCAGAAAATCAGGTCTGTACCCAGCCAGCGGACATTCTCGCCGCCGAATGCTTTGACAATCTGGTTCAGCAGACCATAATCATAGTTGAACACATACTGAATCCACATGGTAGCCAGTGCCACGGCGCTGATGATATTAGGCATATAAATGGCGGCCTTGAAGAATTTTGCGCCGCGGATGCCGCTGGTCAAGATCACGGCCATCAACATGGACAGGCACATGGTAATGATGCCGCCTACCAGCCAAATCATCACCATGTTTTTCATGGAACTGATAAAACCAGCATTGCGCAGGATTTTGAAATAGTTTTGCAGCCCATAGAAGCTCCATGTGCTTGTAGATGCCGTAAGGCTCTCTACCTTAAAGAAACTCATGATAACTGTCCGAACGACCGGATAGACATACATGAACAACAGGCAAAGAACGGTGGGCAGAATGAATAGGAAAATCATTGTCTTGTTCTTTTTCATACTGGTAATACCTCAAAAATGAAATGTCATAAGCAAAGGCGGCACCCATTCAGGTGCCGCCTCCGTTCAGATTGAGGGAATCCTGAATAAATCCATTACAGCCGCACCGCTTGACGGCGTACCGTGATTTATTATAGGATTAGCCGCACAGGGTATCCAAGTAAGCGCAGTAGTCAGCGCCGGTTGCGTACTTGCCTTCGAACAGCTCGATCATGGAGCTCTTGATGGAGGACCAGCCGTCCAGCGTGTTCAGAGAGCCACACCAGCTCATCGGAGTGGTGGTGTTCTTCAGCGTCTCAACAGAGCCTGCCAGGACAGACTCTTTCAGGCGGGTGTCAGCGGGGATCTGACCGCCGTTGTCAACCAGCTCCTGACCGCAGGTGCCGGTAACGATGGTCATAATGAAGTCAAATGCGGCCTGCGGGTTCTCGCAGTTAGAGGAGATAGCCAGAGAGTTAGCACCGGCATAAGCAGAAGCATCCACATTGCCCTCGACTTCGGGGTAGTTGAAGAAGCCCCAGTTCACAGGCTCGCCAACAGCAGCGTCAACCTCAGAGGTAACGTAGTTTGCGCAGACGACCATAGCAGCCGTGCCAAGACCGACCTTGGTCTGGCTGGCGGGGTAGGCATCGGGTGCGCCCTCGGCCAGATAACCGGCATTCACGAAATCAATGATTTCCTGTGCAGCCGTCACAGCAGCCTCGTTGTCAGCCCAGCCGCCGTTCTTGCCCAGCTCGGCAATAGCGTCCTCGCCCAGATGACGAACCAGATGATTGTAGAAGTTGAAGTTTGCGTAAGCACCGTCCAGCGCCAGCGGCTCATAGCCGTTGTCCTTAATGGTCTGGCAGACGGTCAGGAACTCGTCCCAAGTCTTAGGGGTCTCGGTGATGCCGCAGGCATCGAAAACATCCTTGTTGTAGAAGATACCGCCGATCTGGGGCTGCTCTACGATGGAGTTCAGATAGCCGGCCCACTCTTTGGACTGATCATTGAAGCAAGCATAGCTGAAGTCATCATAACCGACAGCGTTTGCCATCTCTGTCAGGTCGTAGGTGTAGGGGGCGTAAGCGTGACCGATACGGTTGTAGTCATCCTCAAAGATGTCCAGCTTTTCGCCGGATTCCAGAGCGGCAGAAATCAGGGTGTTGACATCGCGGCCTTTCCACTCGATGTTGACGTGTGCGCCGGTTTCAGCTTCGAAAGCGTCGGCGGCGGCCTGAATTGCATTTGCCTGAACCTCACCGGCAGACCACATTGACCACATGGTCAACTCAACGCCCTCGTACTTCTTGCCATCGGTGGCCGTAGACTCGGCAGCCGTGGATTCAGCGGGAGCAGCAGAGGTAGCTTCCGAGCTTTGAGCGCTGCCACCACAAGCAGCCAGAGATGCTGCCATAGCAGAAGCCATCAAAAGTGCAACGATCTTCTTCATTTGTGTTTTCCTCCTAAGTGTAAATTCTGTGTCGGGATTACATCCCTTTCGCGGTGATTTAAGTGTAGTGCTTTTTCGGTTTTTTAGCAATTATTATCTTGCCCACCTGTTTTACAATCTTGCTATTCCGCCTTTTTTCGGCACATCGCCGGATTTTTGCAGGTATTTATTGTGCACTTTTACCATTTACTATTTTTTGGAAAAGTTGGTTGTTGACAAAAATGCCGAATACCGTCTTGCGCTTTTCAGTCTTGTGCAATATAATGACAATATACTACAAAATAGGAAGTGTGACCCCCATGAGCCATATTAACTACTCCTTTAATCAGACTGATGATTCCCTGCCCCGCGATAAGATGAAATTACGCAATATTGCCTCCACAAGGTATAGCGGGGATTGGCCCTCCATTCCACATTCTCACAGTTATGCTGAGTTATTTTATATTGTAGATGGCGCGGGACAGTTTCAAATCAACGATAGATTATTCCCGGTTCGGGCTCATCAGCTTGTTGTTGTAAACCCCAATGTTATTCACACAGAGGTCAGCTTGGAATCCCACCCGCTGGAATATATTGTGTTGGGTATCGAGGGGTTAGAATTTACGATTTCCGATACCTCCGAGGGCAGCTTTTGCGTTTATACGTTTGACGGGAACAACGATGTACTGCCCTGTATGAGAAAGATTCTTACGGAAATGCAGAATCGGGAATCCAATTTTCAGATACTTTGTCAGGCTTATATGGATATTATTATGGTGCAGCTTATGCGAAATGCCAGTGTATCCGCTGTTCCTATTCATTCCCGGCTGCCTGCTAACCGTCAGTGTGCAACTGTAAAGCGCTATATCGACCACCATTATAAAGAAAATCTTACGCTAGATGAACTTGCTGAAAAGGTTAGTATCAGCAAATATCACATGGCACACGCTTTTAAGCGCGAATATGGTGTCTCTCCTATCAACTATATCATTGACTGCCGCATCCGGGAGGGAAAGCGGCTATTGGCCGAAACCGACCTTGCACCATCCCAGATTGCCAGCATTCTCGGCTTTTCTTCGTCCAGCTACTTTTGCAAGACATTTAGCAACATAGAGGGAACATCCCCGACAGAATATCGTAAAGCAAACCAAGTGAAATTTTGATGTCCACTTCCTATAAGCGAAACGATCTCACAAACTAAAAGTCGGCATATAATAGCACACTTTGGCGATTTTTGTCAAATGATTCCGTCATGGATAGCGTGATTCAATATCATTCTCAACAAGAGCCTGCCGCACTTCGTATGTATTGGCTGTGTCAGCAGCAAATATTTCTGCTGCTGTTCGGCACGAAAGTACAACTCAAAATTGCCAAAATAAATAGCAGCCCGCGCAATGATATGCCCCCTATATAGCGAACAGTGAAATAAAGCACTGAAAGCTATATAGGGGGCATATCGTGCTAAAGGCTTCTTTTCGCTTATTCTGCGGTGTGAAACGCTCTGCATGAACTCCTATACGCAGGAAGCAAGTCGAGATACGGCTGCCAACGTCTGCGAATCTCCGCAATCTCGTCATCATCTGCATCAGGATAAAAGTGTTCTCTCTTAGCTTCTTGAAAAACATCCGTTGCAACTTCGTTGAATAGTTCGGCACACAATTCATCCGCAGAAGTAATGATTTGATCCTCCTCGATGGTGTTTTTTGTTGGGTCGATATGCAGCAGCAGATACCCCAGCTTTTCAGACCAGACAAAATCCAAGAATTTACTTGCGTGAATATAATCCTTGAAAACGCCGTACACGCGCTCAATTTCTTTCCTTTCGGCTTCACTGTAAATCAATGCCGTTTTCCTCCTCATTTTCTTGTGCTTCGCGGAGAATTTCATCGCAGAGATAAGCATAGTCCGGCAGTTTTTCGATTACAGGCTTCCAAGCGGCCCGCACTTGTGCAGCTTCGTCCTTATCCATAGTAGAAAAGTTGTGATTGCGCTTTGTCTGCATCAGCACGGTGATGGCCATATCATCCAGCAGTCGGTGGCAAAGCTGTGTCGCGGTATGTAAATCATCGCAGCTTTCAGATTCGTGGGTTTTCTCATTGATGGTAAGAAATACATAGCCAACCTTATCAGACCAGAGGAGGTCAACACTGCCCTCGCTTTCCAAATAATCGGCAAAAGCGCTTTCAACGCGCCGCATTTCAAGCGTTCTTTTCATTTTGAATGACATAGAGAAGTTCCTTTCAGGCAATTTTTATCTTTATGCTGGGGGTCACTGTCTCTATTATACACACTTGCTTATCCTATAATCTGGACTACAACTATATTTTCAACATTTTGCAAGAAAATGTTTATTCTTATTGTGGAGTAACTGCATCCAGTGGGTTCACGCGCACACCATTCTGCATCACCTCAAAATGCAGATGGAAACCTGTGCTGTCGCCGGTGTTGCCAACATAGCCAATGACTTGCCCCGCCGTGACGGTTTCGCCCGCTGAAACAGCAGCGGCAGTCATGTGGGCATACCGCGTAGACAGGCCCGCGCCGTTATCCAACAGAACTTGGTTGCCATAGCTATTGTTCCAGCCGGAAATGATGACCGTACCGCCGTGAGCAGCCAAGATAGGCGTACCCTCCGGCGCGGGAATATCCGTACCGCGATGGCCGGAGTTGCCGTAAGCATCTTCCTCGCCAAAATTGCAGGATATGTAGGTGTGACCGGGCAGCGGCCAGCAGAGTTCGCCGTCCTCGATAATGCCGATGCTGCCGCCGCAGAGGGCAAGCAGCGTAGGGCGCATTTCATCGGAGAGAAGTTCGTGTAAAATGTCTTTTTGGTCTTGGGTAAAATTGTACAACTCCGCCAGTTCATCCACGGTTTTGCTGCTGACGGTGAGGTGCAGGATATACTCGGTTTGTTGCTCCGGGTCGGGGTCGTCCTCGGTGGGGTCGGGGGTGACGTCTACTTCTTCGACTTCATAGGTGATTGTGTGCATAGCCCAAAAGGTATCTTGGATGCGCTGCTTTTGGGCAGCGTTGATAACGACAACGTCGCTATCAGAGTTGAGGTTGGTATGTACTGCAAAGATGGCCAGCACCTCCGGCCAGTAGCTTGCCCATGTATGACCGTCCTCGTAGTCGTAGGTGATGGTGGTTTCGCTGCACTCCGGGTGGGCGGATACGATGTCATTGATGGCCGCGCCGAAGTCGGCGTTGGTGTCGGCTACGATTTCGGCAATAGGGATGCTGTTGGGATCGCCGGATTCATCGGCAAACAAGATGCCCATGGGCGAGCCGATCACCGCTGCGGCTGCGCCAATGACCATCGCCAGCACCAACACCACGCCGCCTGCGCCAAGCAGCGCCAGCAGCGATTGCGCGGCGCGCCGCACAGTTTGGGAGAGCAGGGCTTTGATTTTGGCTGCGATATAATGAACGCCACGGCTGATTGCTTCAACCGTGGCTTGTTTATTGCTGATTGTGGGCAGCTTGGGTGCGTGGGTAACGATGGGAGCGGTATTGCCCGCCGCTGTGGCAGCCGTCTGCTTTTGCAGATAGCGGCGCACAGCCTCGCGGGTCAAGTGCTGCCTCTTTAAGCACTGCTGCATTTGGGCTCGGTAGGGCGGCGGTGCTGGTGTGGCCGATGGCGACACAGGGGCTTGCGGCGCTGGTGTTTCGGCTGCGATGGCCTTTTGCCGGAAACGCTGCTTTTTGAACATTTCCCTGCGCTCGGTCTGCGTGGGAACAGTGACTTTCTCTTTTTCAGTCGGCTTTGATGCAGATTGGGTGCTGCCCTGCAAGGTGAGATTTTTCCGCTTCTCCTGCATTGCACGAAACTTGCGGTAGCTCATGCGGGCGGTGCTTTTGGCGGTGTTGCCTGTACGGGCAGCTACATCTGAAACGCCCTGCTGCACCTTGGTTTGTGCGTATTCTTCGGGTGATTCCTGCCGCTGCTCGGCAGCGCGTTCACCCTGCACCTTGGCCCGCATAAGTGTTTTGCGCACAAGCTGCTTGCGCTTTGCTTTAATTCCGGGCATCGTCAATTACCACATCGTCCAACTGGCGCGTATATTCCGGGTAGCTGTCCATCACCTTGCAGCGGTTAAGGTGGGTTAAGTATGCCCTACGATGGGGAGGGGTCATAAATTTGGGGTCGGTCATGGTGGTATCCTCCTATTTTATATAAAAGTTGTGCTTCTTGATTTCTACGGCGAGCGGCACCCCGCTTTTTGTCTGTGTAGAATCATGGTGTTAGCGCTCCCCGTGGTCGATGGGCTTGACTTTCAGTTTGTTGCCGTCACGCTTGAATTGCTCATACTGTTCGGGGGTGCATTTCATCGGCAGGAAGCTGTGTACCATAGGGAGAAAGGCGATTGGGTGGTGGTAGAGCTTTTCATAATAGGCCATCTGTTCATCGGTCAGACTGATAAGGCCGTCATCACTATCCCCACAAACAATGAAAGACCCGGCAATGCAGCCATCATACCCATAAAGACGGTTTGGCGGCAAATCAAGGTCCTGCGCGGTGTCATTGCTGATAATGCAAGCGTTATCCCGCCACGGATGGCAAACGGTTAGATCTTCGCCTACAAGTTTCTGTCGTGCTTCGTATGTGTTGGGAATTGTGCGTTCCTCCGGGTACTTACCGGGCTGTACATACAGCACGCGGATTTCATTTTCACTCATAGGATTCACTCCATTTCACCGGGTTTAGTCGTGAGTAATTTGTAAGTCTTAGTATCCTTGGGTTGGGGGTTGTTGAATGGGATAAGGCTGTTGCCCATTTTGATAATACCCTCACCGGGTTGGGCCAACAGCAAATATTTCCGCTGCGGCTCGGACAGGCCGTACAACTCCACCACGCTGTCAATGTCCTTGGTTTGGCGCAGCATGACCACAAATTCGGAGTTTGCCAGCATGGCATAGGCGGTGTCGTTGGTAAGGCAGTCCTGCACATTTTGCGTGATGCCGGTGGCGTAGGCGTTGTACTTTCTGAATCGCTTCCAACTTGTGTACAGGAAATTGGCGCTCAAAGAATCGCGCAGCAGCAGATAGATTTCATCAAAGTATACCCATGTGGCGGCCTTGGGGTCGTTGCGTTCGTTGCTCATAACGGCGGTGTTGATGTACTCCAGCATGGACAGCATGGCAACTGGCTTTAGCTGTTCCCCCAAGCTCTGGATGTTGAAGCAGATCAGGCGGTTGCTCATGTCCACGTTGGTGGGCTGGGCGAACGCTTGCATACTGCCGGTGGCGAAAATTCGCAATGCAAGCGCGATTTCCTTTGACCGTTTATCGCGCTGATTGTTCAGTGCCATCCACAAGTCCTTGATAGTCGGGCATGGCGCGGTATAGTGGGATTCCATCAAGGGTTTGTAGATGTTTTCAAGGGCATCATCAATCAGACTTTTATCACCGGCCAGAATATGCTCCTTGCCCATTATTTGCTCACACAGGCTCAATACAAATTCTGCCTTAGCAACATGGGGAGGTATTTTCGTTGCCTTATCGTATTTGAAGTCCAGCGGATTAAAGTGCGTAGCGCTGTCCACCGAGATATTCACAACCTCGCCGCCCAATTCCTGCACAAGCGGCACGTACTCATTTTCGGGATCTACGACATAGAAACGTGCTTTTGTGAAGCGCAGGTACAGCATAAGGATTTCCAACTTAACAAACATGGATTTACCGCCGCCGGAGGTGGCGACAACCATTGCATTGCCGTTCACAAGGCTAGTGCGCAGCCCGATGATGAGATTGCCGGTCACGGCGTTTCTGCCGTAACAAATGCCGCCCGGTGTGAGAATTTCTTGCGTATTGAACGGTACAAGTGCTGTTAGCGATTTCGTCAGCATCGTGCGCACACTCTCGATGCGGCGCAGACCGTAGGGCATAGCCGTATTAAAGGCGCGTTCCTGCTGAAAATACAACTCGGTGAATCGGCAGTTATAGTTCGCCGCCGTGGTTTTCAGTGCATCGGTTTCCAGCGCGAGATCTTCCAGTGTGTCAGCAAAGTAAGTGACGGTGAGCAGGCTCAAAAACATCTGCTGGTCATTTTCCGTCATTTCTTTACGGATGCTGGCAATGATGCGGTCCTGCTCCTGCGTCCGCTGCGGCACGGAAGATGTAAAGTCGAGATTTTCCACGGATTTCTTATTGAAACGGACTTTCTCGGCATCGGTTTTCATCTGCGCATTGTCAATTTCTTTGAAAGCATCCTCGGTTTCCACCGGCTCAATGTCGATTGATAACACAATGTATGGCACTTGCTGAAGCAGTGCGGAGATAAACTTATCATCAAGCTGCTGCGGGTACTCGCTGATTGTCATGCACTTGGCATAAAAATCCTCGATTTCAATATGCTTTTTGCAAAAGCGGATGCAGTCCGGGGCGATAGAATCGCGGAAGTCCTGCCCCAGTTTGGCGCAATTATCAAAGTCGAAGTTAAAACGACCCTCCTCGGAAATGCGGAAAAACTTGTGCAGTACCTCCAGCCGTGCGCGGTTGTCCAGCGGCGTGACGGCACATTCCAAGGCGGAAAATGCAGACAGCAAATGCCCCTGCACCTGTACAAAGCGTTCGCGGGCCTCTTTTACGCCGGGTTTGTTCGTGGACACGATGATGTACTTATGCTGCACCACATTTCCATTTTCGCGGGCGTTGGCCTTGATTTGGCGGTTACGCTCGGCGCGGAGGGCATCAAAGCCGTCGTTCTCGCGGTGGTACAGCACATCACGGGCAAAGGCTTTTTCATCCATGCGCTGGCTGACGATGCAGACTTGCATCCAGCAGTCGGCAGGGATGCCCGCGTAGACCGTGCCAAGCTGCGTTAAAATATTCTGCTTGGCCGCGTCACTCTGCATGGCGTAGTTGATGTCGCTGATTTGCCACATCATACTGAACACATTTCCCGATTGCCAAACACCGTCTGCATAGATTCTGTCGATGGGGATGCTCTGCTGCACCGAACGCGGCATTTTATAGCTGCCGCGCGTTTTTCGCGTAGATGCGTACTCACTTAGTCTCAATGCTTATCACCTTTTTTCTTTTTGCAATATTTGTTTTCGGTTTTCCATAACCGCCAATCGTTTCTGATAACTGTGCTGTCTATTACAACAAGCAGGAATTTTTCAAAGGTCAGACAGTCATAAGTAAAAAATCCTGCTGCTGCAATCGGCGCAGCGGCCACAATGCAGACCCAGCCCGCCGTTTCATGACCCAACAGCGGGGTCAGCCCCAAATAGACCGCAACTGCCACGGCAATGGCCGCGCCGGAGCAAATCATCTGCCGCAGATTCAGCCCCAAAAAGATTTCCTCTTGGTAATGGCGGATTTCTTTATTTATCGGAATTTGCATATTACAACCCCATCATTTCATGGATAATTCGGTCAGAGCCTTTGATAAGGCCAACCAATACGAGCATATTGAAAACTGTTTCCGCAAGATAACTCCACACAATAGTGGTCGCCTCGCCGCTGGCTACTGTTGGCGTACTGACAAATGCTGAGTAAATCACGCAGGCCAGTACAATGACCGCACCCTCTAAGCACACGCCGACATAACTTTTCAAAAACGATATGCCCACGGATTGTGTGCTTTCCCCCGCAAAAGCCGCCAGCGGCAGCGGAGCCAGCGCTGTGTACATATACAAACGGAAGAAGCGGCCATACACGGTAAGGATCATTACAAAGGAAAGCACCGTAATGAACAAGCTGCCGAGAATCGTTACGAGCCATAGCGGTATGCTGGCGAGAAATCCCACATTTTCGATAGCCGTTTGCATTTCTGCGGGCAGCGACACCATAGCTTCTGAGATACCGCCCATGCTGTCGGCCATATCTGTGACGATGTCGTTACAGATGGAAAACACATTCAGCATAATGTCCATGCCGTATCCCACAAGCGCTTTTGCCGCCACAAAGCGGAGAAAGTAATGGATTGCAGCTTCGGGGCGTTTTAACTCGTGAAAATTCATTGTGTTTTTGCATAGCGATATAGCAAAGAACAGCACGACCAGTGCATAGCCAATGCCAACCATACCATTGTGCAGTGTCTGCATCACGCCCCACACAGCGCCGCCCTTAAAAGTTTGGGGGCCGGTTGTTACCAGCCCCCATAACTCGCCCAGTTTTCCATTCCATGTAGAAAAGGCATTATTCAGATTTTCGACAATCCAGTTTTGATTCAAGTTTTCACCCACTTTCAGATAAAAGAAAACAGCCGACAGAAAGTCTGCCGACTGCATAGCTTAATTAAAAAAATTGTTTGTTATTAGGGTGTCCATTGTAGAAGCAACTGCATCACACACTTCATCAAAGCTGATGGTGGAAGCGTAGTCGAAATCTTTTCGGTAATTATCCCATTGCCTACGCATAATCTCGCTGTTTCGCACCGTTTCCACAATTGCTCTATAATCTTGCAAAATCGAATCAGAGCCTCGCTTACTGGCTGTAGCCATCAGTGCCGCCCCTAAAGCGGGAAAGTCTATATTTTCTGCTTGCAGTTTGGTAAGGATATAGACATCATAATAATCTCTTGGCCGGGTATTCTGGTCACTGCGAGATATTACAGTCTCCAGCTTTTCCGCCAGAATGGTGGCCAAATTGTATGCCATAACTTGAATATGACGATCTTCCAGCATCAACTTGTAGTCATATTGAATTTCGCGTGGTGTGATTTTATCGCCAGTAGTAATGTCCAGCTTTAAGGGAACTGCCATAGGCGGAAAATCGGCTGTCAAAGCTACGCGGTATCCAGTATATTCATCACCCTCCCGGATTTCACCAATGCTTTTGAATGTAAATGTGATGTCATCGTCAACAGGAACGGTGAGAATCTGCTCTATCATTTTTTGGACGGCATCCTGCGTAACTGGATAACCCTTTATGGTTGCATCCATATCCATTGTCGCTCTGGAGTTCAGCCCCACCATAGAGGAAATTAAAAAGCCACCTTTGATGATGTAATTATCCCGATACGGGGATAATGATACCCGCTCCAAGAATCGTTCCAGCATATAATTTTGCAGAACAAGCTGTGCGGAAATCTGGTTTTCTTTCGCCAGCTTTTTCATAATCGCTTTCAGCTGCATAGCGTTTTTCATAATAGTACCTCCAAATAAGGACGCAGCCGTTTTTCTACGCGTAGTTGATGAGCATATTCCGAAAGCAAAGGAATGTTCTTATCTTTACGGCCAGCGTACCGCTTGAATGCATCTGTAATGATCTGAATATCCGTGTGGCTGATGGGCTTTAGAATTTCACATAGGGTTTTTTCTGCATTGTAGGCCCGGACTGTATTTCCGGCAGGGGTGTCAACCAGCGCGATTCCAAGACTGTAATAAGGCTCTTTCTTGCAAGAACATAAAATTCCCGCTGCTTTTGGACTGGATGTATTATATCCATAGGGAAATGCCATGTGAAACTTGTGTGGTGTCCTGTCAGTTAAATCATGCAGAAACAGTGCGGTATCCAATGCAAATACACCACGCTTATATCGCTCTTGAATGGATACAAATTCATCCTCCCAAACTTCCGGCAGGGTATATACCCCACGGGAGACCTGATCTAATCGGCCTGTATCGGCCAAATATTTCAAACTTCCGCGTGATATTCCGGCAGAAGAAATCATAGCAGCAGTTACGATGCCATTATTTTGGGAAGCCAACTCTATAATCTTCGTTGTAGAATCCATAGCACACACCTTCTCTCGAATTGACTTTTACGCTAAATATTATACGCTTATTTAGCATAAAAGTCAACGAGACGGCATCGCTTACAGAATCATATCCAAAATATCCTTTGCAAAGTAAATGACCACGCCGCCGAAGAACGTCATAAAGCCTTGTGCCCGCTGGCTGGCATCGTGGCCTTTGAGGGCAAGGCCGATTTGCACGATGCCGAAGCCCAGCAGAATTGCGCCGATGGCTTTGATGGCGCTGAACACAAAGTCGCTCAGATTGTTGATGGTCGTCAGCGGATCATCTGCAAAGGCAGGCATGGCCATAACAAAAGCAGCGGCAACCACCGTCGCCGCCACAAGATAAAGGCGCTTGATTTTGCGGTCAGTCACCTTGGTCGTATTGAGAGAAGTTTTCTTCATTTTCATAATAATTTTCCTCCGGGTGTTTTTCTAAGTAGTCGAGCTGTTCGTACATTTCTTCGGTGATTTCGGGCGCTGTCGCTGCGGCAACAGCGCCCATTGTGATAGTGACGGCGTCGCCCATATAGTCGGGCGGGATTACATAAGGCTCACCTCCTGCATCGGGCGTATATTTTACATTGGGATGCTTTAATAGGTTATACTTTCGATCAATTACCGGGTCCTCGCTGCGCATCAGCAGCAGGCACTCATCGTCACGCATACGGCGGATTTCATCCGGCATACACAGTTCACGGCCCGCCGTTTGCAGGCTGTCGCTGCTGCTGCCCCGGCTGCCTTTGCCAATACTTTGGCTTTTGGTGCGTTCGGTTTCCTTGCCGAGAATTTTGGAAAGATACTCGTATGTACCGTACTCGTTACCGCCGAGGTAAAGCAGGGTGTCACAGTTTCCGATTATGCCTTCCCAATCGTCTTTGAACAGGCTTTTTAGCTGGGCAATGTTCTGCAAAATAATGTCGCAGCTGATATTGCGGCTGCGGCACACGGCCAAAATGTTTTTGAAGTTTTTGGGCAAGGCGACATTCGCAAATTCATCCATCATCAGACGCACATGGACGGGGAGCGCACCGTTGTATTCCGGCGTGGAATCTGCCAGTCTGAACAGTTGGTCGAAAAGCTGTGTGTAGAGCATCGTGGCGATAAAGTTGAACGTGGTGTCATTGTCGGGTAGCACAATGAACAGCGCCCGCTGCTCCAGCCCCATACGCGACAGGAACATTTCATCACGAGAAGTCATTTCCGCAAACTTACGGCTGTTGAACATATAAAGATTGGCCGCAGCGGAAATCAAAATAGATTGTAGCGTCTTTTTCGCACCCAACATAAAAGACTTGAATTGCAAGACGGCGGGGTGCTGCGGGTCACGTCGCTCCAATTCTCCGAACAGCATCATCAGGGGATTCTCGACCATTTCATTCTCACTGACCTGACAATTTAGAATCATGTACATCAGCGTCGAGAAATTCTGCTCACTGGCGGGGGCTTCGTACATCAGATAGAGAATCAGCGCGGAAATCAGCAGCACCGAGGAATCATCCCAAAACTTATCGCCGCCGCTGGGGGCATCCTTGGGTTTGGTGTTGTTGACAATGGCGAACGCCAGCTTGATGGCGTCCTCATCGGTTTCGAGATAGGCCATCGGATTGTAATGCCCTTGAAAATGCACAAGGTCAAGCACTGTCACGCTGATACCTTTCGTTTCCATGATTCTGCCGAGGGTGCGTGTCAATTCCCCTTTGGGGTCCAGAAATAGATATGAGCCAATCAGTTGCAGCGCGTTGGGCTTCACATAAAAGCGTGTCTTGCCGCTGCCAGATCCGCCGATTACGATAATGTTGAGATTATGTTTATGCGCGTGGCTGTCGGTGCTGAAGCGTACATTCTCGGTCAAAATGTAATTTTCTTTGGGGTCTTTGGTATTGCGGTACTTGATGTTTAGTCTGTGGGCGCTGCCCCACTTGGCCGTACCATGTTCCGCGCCGGGGTGGCGGTCTGCTTGGTCGAGCATATAGCAGTAGACGGCCAACGGATAAAGCACCAGCACCGCCAGCAGAAATTTTGGAGTGCTGGCGCACCATTTCAATGCCATAGGATTGTTGAGAATAGTGCTTAGTGCGGCGGTAATTTCTGCCAGCCCCTGCGCCTGTTCAGTTGCCTGTGCCAGTGCTGCGGCAGCAAACAGCAGCGGTATCAGCAACAGTCCATACAGAATGATTTCTGTGCGGCGGTCCTTATTCGGGCGCATGATGTTTAGCGGGCCTCATCCCGCTGCGGTGCGCTCTGACCGCGCTGCAAACCGAGTGCCTTTTCCACAGTGTCTCCAATAGTCACAGACAGTTCCCGAATTTCTTCCAGTGTTTTGCGTTCCTCGCCGGGTGGAATGTGGGTATCCATCCCGTCCAGCGCAGCGGCAGCGGTATCGGGCATCGGCAGGGAAAAACGCCCGCAAAACTCCACCGAAACGGCCATTGCTGTTTTGCGCAGATAAGGTGCTTGGGAGATACCCGGCGTGTGCTGCTCTGCGGTTGCAATGACGATTTCGGCGGGCAGTCGTGCCAGCGCTTCATGCTGCGGCATGGCCGTTGGAAACACAATCGCGTGTTGCTCGGCATCGTACCCGATAACACCCTCATTTTGAAAAATGATGTTGACCGGAGAAAGGCGCTCCAGTTCCTTGATGGCCTTGTCCATCTGTTCCGGCTTGATTTCGGGGATGGGATACGGTTTGTTGCCGTAGGTCATGGACACATCGAAAATCGAACCGACATTATAATAGCCGTTGACCCGCACAAGCTTCGGGATGCCTTTCGCCCCTTTGTTTACGCGCCGCCCGAATTTATCCCAGTCTTTGGCGGTCAATACGGCCCGCGCTTGCGGCAGGGTTTGCAGCACAAGTGCTGCATTGCCGGATGTGATATGACTGCCAAGCCGCCCCCTGCCGTACAGATAGTCGGCAAGGCGCTGGCCATCCTGCACAACTTCCTGCAATACGGATTTTTGCGCCGCAATAGTTTCTTTAAGTTCGGCTTGCTTTTTGGCTTTCCACTCCTCGATGGGCAATCGCTGTTCGTACATTTATCGCTCCTCCTTCGCAGTAATATCCTGCACTTTTTCCTGCGCCTGTTCTGCCTTCTGCGCTGCATTTTTCAGTGCCATAATTGTGGCTCGCACAGATGGGCGTGGGTCAATATCCAAAGGATTCTTCCCGCGCGTCAACAAGCTGTCGCCGGATTGACGGCGGGTTGGGTCTTTTTTTCGGTCTGCCGTAGTGACCTTGGGAATGGCATATCCCAACTGCTCATAGATGCGGTTCAGTTTGGCGACATCTTCGGCTTTGAACATGACGTCAACTTTTTCGTTCTGTGCCTTATCCTTGATGACCGCGAATAAAACGCCGTACTGCTTGGCCAATTCCTTAAACTGTCCCACATCTTTGCTTTGCAGGGCAATAATTTTTAGTTCCTTGCCCTCCCGCAACAGACGGTCAAGGCTGGTTTTGCCTTTCACTTTAGGATTTTCCTTGGCGTAGGCCAGCGATAAGGCCAGTGCATTTTTAATACCCAGCGCAGACAGCTTAACGGCTACTTCGGTAACCTGTAAGGCTTCCCGCACCATCTGATCGGCTGCTTCGCCTCCGTTGTTCATCTTCTTTCACCTCATTTCGTTCTTCCTGTGCGGCAAGTTCTGCTTGCCGTAGTTTTTCCTGCACCTCGGCAGCATCTGTTTCGATGTCGGAACAGATGTAAACCTCATGGCGCAGGGCTTTCATTTGCTGGGTCAGTGATTTGATTTTTTCTTCCCGCGCGGCACGTTCCGGCTCACGTTTTTGGCGATACAGAACTTTGCGCTGGCGGGCAAGCTGTTGGATTTGGACTTCTGCATTTTCCTTGTAGGCCAGCAGTTCATCCATAGTTTCAATATGGTTTTCCCATAGGAATTTTGTCTGCTGCTGGTATCGGCTGAACAGCAGAAAATCCTCACGCAGCAAAAAGTAGCAGCGCTTTGTGCTCTTGCCGTGGTAGGCTTTCCGCAGCAGGGCGCAGTAGTGATAGTAGCAAGCCATAAAGCCGGACACCTTGGGATACCGGCGCGGCAGCTTGCCGAGATACCGCGCTCGCCGCACAGTGGGCTGTAATTCTGTGGGCTGCCATTTCGGTTTTGCCGGGGCGTTTTCCTGCCGGTATTCCTGCTGCATTTCGGTGGGCATACGGTGCAGTTGGCGGTAATACTCCCGCAGCGCTGTCTCGGAAAAGCGCGGGTCGAGCCGGTCAATGCGGATATTTCGTTGAGCGTCTTTATGGCGCACCGCCATGTGTTCCACACGCGGGCCGTATTTGACCGTGTAGCCCATGTTCTGCAATTCCGTGATAAAGCCATCAAAGCTGTCGGCGGCAGCAATAGCCTGTTCCACATCTTTACGAACCATACCTCGGATGGTAGGCTTGCCGGCCTGACCGCTTAGCCACTCGTCATAAGATTTTCCCTTGCCGTCCGTTTCGATTACGGACAGCCGATTGTCTCTGCAAAGTTCATCGGAAGTTTCGCGGATTCCTTTATAATAGGTATTGAAATCGCTTCGGAACATTTTGCCGTCAGCATAGGACACAGAATTAACAACTATATGATTATGCAGATGCCCTCGGTCAAGGTGAGTTGACACAGTACATTCAAACCGATCTGCGAGAAAGCGTTGCGCAAACTCGCAGCCGATTTGGTGCACTTGGTCGGGCGTGGCTTCACCGGGAGAAAAACTTTGAATAATATGATAGGCCAAAATGTTGCCGTCTTTTACAGGCTTGCGCCAGCGTGTTTTGGTTTCCATCATAATTTCATAGGCGTTTTGCGGTATACAGTTAAATCCGCTTACATATAGTTGGTGTTCGGTTTTGTCATTGTTTTGAGTGTAGTTAAGCAGCTTGTTCAAATCCTCCGCACTCCGGCGCTCGGTTTTCATTGGATTGCTTGTGTAGTCTAAACACAGATTCAAGTTCGACTTCACCTTAATAATTTTGGTATATGCCATATCAAAGACTATCCCTCACACAGCGCCACATATCTTCCAGTAGGCTTTGCGCTCTGTCCAACTGCGGAGCACTTACTCGGCCTGTCGCATTTGCAACGTGGGTCAACTGATTCAAATTGTTGCCGATGGCCGACAACTGCTGGCGCAGTTTGTTGTAGCTGTCGGGTGGTGCGGGTTTGATTCTGCACCCATCCACCAACGCACGGACAAACGGCTCCATTTTCATGCCCGCAATTTCGCACTTTCCTTTTAAGGCTGCATATTCTTCTTCAGTAAAGCGGACAGTCAACTGCTTTTTTCGTATTGCGATAATCGCGCACCTCCTCTTTTTGTAAAATGTGGCGGCAAATTTCATGGGGTCTTAGGGGGCTTTCCCCCTAACAAGTGGTCATTTTGCTGTCATGACAGCAAAATGACATGCTTGCTCGTACTGTGCCATAGGCACAGTACGCCGCCTGCTGAAAATCACCACGGCAGTTGCCGCCTCTTTCGGGTCGCATAACGTTCGACACGACGAGCCAGCCGAAACATATTAATCCGGTCACGCAGGCTGTACTCGGTAGCCGTGACCTGTACACCGTGCTGCATAAGCCGCTTGAAAAAAGAGTACAAGTGGCGCTCCTTGCCGCTGACCTGACGCATACGGCAGATGTAAACCCGGTCAACTTTTCCGGCCTTAATTTGCCGCAGCATATCACGGTAGCCGGGACGCAGCAGCCAGCCGCCGCGTTCGTCGATGCTCCCACCGACAATATCACAGCCGTCATGCAGCGCCTGCATTGAGCAAACTTTATAGCTGTTCATTGTGCCATCGTAGTCGCCGGGAATTCTCGCGTACACCCACGCGCGGGGTCTTTTCTGTTCGTCCATTGTTCACCGTTCCTCATAAAAACTTAGTTGTTCGCCCTCCTGCCGAAATCGTTCGTCTATCTCACGAAAAGTGCGTCGCCAACTAAAACGTTCGGTGGGTTTATTCGGCACGTCCTGTAATTCAAGCAAAAGCTGCCAGAGTTCGGGGTGGTATCTGTAGAGATGCCGCAGTTCGCTGATTGATGCGTTCGGGCAAAACCAACAACCCCCGCGTTTAGTGAAGTCATACAGCGGGGACAGCAGCCCCTCAGCTGCGCACATAGACCTCGCTTCTGGTTCGGCCACATGGTACTTGTCCAGCAAAGAAATCTGACCGGGCTTTAATCGTGCCAGTCGCTTGGGTTCATCTGCGGCGATGCCGATGTACTGCACCGTGTCCGGGGGCAATGCCTTCTGATATGCCTTGATCGGCGGCAGCTTGCAATCCCGCTGAATTGTACAGCGCCCACTCAGAGGGAATCCCGAAAGCATCCCCTTGGTTTTTCCTCGTGTGACAACATGGTAAAAGCAGGATAGATAGGTCTTTTCGGAGCGCAAAACCCGTGTCGGGATGCCGCGCTGTTCAAAATACGGGATTGCCGTTTCGTGGATAAATCGGTTGTGTTCGGGCAGCTCGCCGGATATTTCCTCGCTGAACATGACCTCGCAATACACAAGTTCGTCCAGCGGTTCACCATGCTGCAAGGCCAGCAACGCGGTGGCGATACTGTCTTTTCCGAAACTGCAACTTAAAATGTGTTTTGCCATCTTCTCTCCTATAAAAATAGGGAGGGCCACGCGGTCCTCCCTGTAAAAAAGTATATTTCATTTTCCGATTATTCCTTAGTCCTCGGTGTCCTCGTCATCATCGTCACGGGGCGCAATATCTTTGCGGCGGGCGCTCTTGTAGACCAGAACGGCCAGCCCTGCAAGAGAGATTCCCGCAATCGCCAGCAGCAACCCCAAGGGGGAGTTGTCGCCGGTTTTGGGAATAATCGGCTGTGGTGCAGGTGTTGCAGTGGGTGTAGCGGGCACGGATGTCGGCGCTGGGGTCGTGTTCGGCGTGGGCTGCGGAGTATGGTCCGGGGTCGGCGTGTTGTCGGGGGTAGGTGTCGGTGTGTCCTCGCGGGCATCTTTCATTACCACGGTCTGCATCTCGCCGGTGGGCAGAACGGTAAAGTCGATGCTTTCTGCAACCTTGTAGCCGTTGGGTGCGGTGATTTCCGTCAGTGTATAATCTCCTGCGGGCATCTTTTCCACATAATGCGGTTCGTTTGTGGAAATCCAACGGTCAATCTCCTTGCCGTCCTTGTCCTTGATAACCAGTTCTGCGCCGGGAAGTTCTTCCTTGGTAGTAAGGTCTTTCTTGGAAATCTGCACCTTGGTAATATCATCCTGCATAATAACGGTGGCATCGTCCAGCAGTTTCCAGTCATCCCACTTCCAGAACAAAATGTTCTTGGTGGTCAGATAGTAAACTTCGCACTCCTCCAGAGGATTGCCGTCCTCATCGGATTTCTGAATCAGGCGGAAAGTAATATCATTGGCCAGTGCGTACCCATCAGCGGCGCGGATCTCCGTCAGTGTGTAAGATTCACCGAAATGCAGCCCGGTCACGCGATGCGGCTCATCGGTGGACACCCATGTGGTTACGGTATTGCCGTCCGTATCCTTGATAGCAAGGGTGGCGCCGGGCAGTTCCTCATCGTTGGTAAGGTCACGTTTGCTTACCCACATTTCCGTAGGCTTGTTGGCACAGGTGTTATCCAGCACCATAATAGCTTGTCCATCATAGGTGAAAGTGACTTCCATCGGCTCCTCGTTGACGTAATAGCCGAGAGGGGCGCGGAGTTCCTTGACGATGTAATTACCGCTGTTGGTGGTGGCGTCCTTGCGGATGCTGCTGCCGTAATACTCGCCGCGAATAGGAATATCGCAGTCAAAATAGGTGTAGCCGTCTGCGCCAGTTTCGGGGCTGGTAGCGACCAGTTCGCCCGCTGCAAACAGCAGTTTTCCGTCCACACTGTAAATATCGTCGGCAGCGTACAGGTTGAATACCGCACCCGCAAGGTATTTGCCGGTTTCGCGGTCAACTTTGTAAACACCTACTTTGGCCTTTTCGCGGTCATTGTAGAATTTTAAGGTCTGCTGCTCGGTGAAATCTGCGTTGGCATCCTTGCTGCGCACGACCTCAAAACTCTGGGAAGATGCAGCGCCGTCAACCTTGGTAATGCTCGTGGCCATAACCACATCGTTCAGTTCGTTATCCCATGCAAAGGTGACATCATAGCTTTCAGTGGTGCCGATATAGCCGTAAGGCGGCTTGGTTTCCTCAATGTGGTAGCTGCCCAGCGGCAGGGTCACACTGACTTTGCCAATCGTGCCGTCATGGATTACGGACAGGAAATCGTAGGTGGCCTTGGTGCGGGCAGGGGCAAAGGCGGCAATGTCTGCGCTGCCGTCGCCGGTGGTGACTACGGCGACTACATCGCCCTTGGCATACCAGAGCGTGCGGTTGCCATAATTGTCGGTCTGCCGATCCTGCGTATAAATATCCTCGGCGGCGGTGATGGTGTATTCCGCACCGGCCAGCGGGCGGGTTTCATACACAAAATTGCCGTCCTCGGCCTCGCCGGTCATCCACGGGTCAAGTGCGCCAACTTCTGTTTTCCAGCCAGCTAAGACCTCGCCTGTTTTGCGGATCGTCAATTTGCCCAGCGTCTCATGGTTAGAGTAGTTTTCACCAATCACAAGGGTATCCATGCCGTTCTCGTTTTTATCGCCGGTGGCTGCATAAATGCGGTCTGTGGTGATTTCAAAATCCACATAGTAGATGCCATCTGCATCGTCGGCCAAAATGCCGTTTTCATATCTGGCAGAATCCAGCCATTCGTTGTAGAATCCGTTCGGGCCGGTGACTTCCACAATGCGATATTTACCCAGCGGCAATTTTTCAGGCAGCGTCAAAATGCCCTCGCTGTTGGTGTAGAAAGTGTCTACATCTTTTGTCAGATGGCCGTTGACAGTATCGGTCATCGTGACGAGTTTCGGGTTGCCGTTGCTGTCATAACGGTAATGCCCCTGCTCGTCCAGCCAGTAGATTTGGAAAGCGGTGTCGGGCAGCAGTACCGGTTTGCCGGTTTCCTCGTCAACTTTGGTGATGCGGAGATAAACTTCGATTTCCTCGTCCAGTACGGTGAATTTCTGATAACTGTCAGAGCCTGTCATTACGCTGTCCTTGGGGGTGGCCATAGCGCCCCACGGGTTGTTATCCTGTTCGGGGTCAACGGTGACAATAAAAGGCTCAGCTTGGAACAGGTCGTGCGGCACAGTGGTTTCCACGACCAGATAAGTGCCATAGGGCAAGCCCTGCACACGAATATTCCCGGTGTCATTGCTGAAGATCTCGGCAAGCTGGTATTCGTTGGCGCTGCCGGTGGGCTGCCAGCCGTTGCCCCTGCCATTCTTGTTCTCACCTGCTGCCGTCAGAGTTTTGTTGTAGGCGGCAATTTCGTCAGCGTTGACCTCATAGGTCTTTGCGATGGCCTGCGTTTCCGCAGAAAAATCCCACTTCGGATGCTCGTTATCGTAGGTCTTATCAATGTAGGCATCCAAAATGCTTTGCAGGGTGTAGCTGCCGCTGCGGGTCTGCTCAAACTGCTTCAGTTTGGACAGGTCGGACACAAGGAAGAATGTAAAGCCCGCGCCCTCCAGTTCCAGTCCGTTGCTTTGGCCGCTGGAGGATACGATTTTGCTGATTTCTACATTGCCTTTTGCCGCTTGGTCTTGGCTCTCGGCCAGCGCATTGTCCGCATGGATGTGGTAATTGGCGCTGTAGCTGGTCTTGTCGATCTGTTCACCGGCTGCCTGTCGGTTATCGGCAAAGGTGGTCTTTTCTACATACCAACCCTCATCAGAATAGGCAGGCGTGATGTAATAGTTATGCTCATCGACAAGATAGCCGTCTGCAAAGGACAGGTAATAGGCATCGTAAGTCCAAGAGCCATCCAACGCTTTACCTTTAGAGACTGTAGAAAACTGGTTCTTGTACACCCAATCCGTGTACTGCCCGCTGCCGTTCTTGGCAAGCGCGACGGTCTGCCCGGTGGCTGCCTTGGTGCGGCTGTCCACGGTGGGATAGGTGCTGGAAACAACAAGAGCGCCGTCACGCAGCGGAATGACCGTGCCGGTGGAGCGCTCTACCACATAATATTTGCCTAGGTACAGGTTTGCGAAGGTCAGCCAGCCGTCCTCAATTTTTGCGCTGGCTACTAGATGGTCTTTTTTGAGAATCGGCAGATAGTCATTGACCCACTGCCCGCTGTTGTCGCGGATGGTCGTGTGCCAGATGGGATTGCCATCGGCATCCACGATTTTGGAATAGTCCACAACGCCGGTCGCACCATCGGGGTGCGTAATATCTTCGGCGGCGTAAAGGTCATACACCGCGCCGTCCAGCGTGGCATCGCCGTGGGCTTGCCCGCTGGCAAGAGCTGTGCCGTGGGTGGTGCTGCCGCCCACATACCGCACGGCATCAAGGTCAACCTTGGAGATGCTGATTTCGCCCAAGGTGCGGTCATTTTTCATGACGCCGTCTGTGGGCGTGATTGTGTAGCTATCCTCGTTGGCCGCCTTGCCGCTGTTGTCGGTGTTATAAGTGCGGGTAGAATCTTTGGCGGTGTTATAAATTGATACGGTGGTTTCCACGCCGCCACTGGTCACCAGCTTGGTGCCGCCCTTGTCGGCTGTCAGAATATCGGCGCTGTAGTCGGCATTGTCCAGCCAAAGCACCGCATTGTCGTTGGCTTCGGTGATTTCAATGTAATAGGCACGCTTGCCCAAGGGCGTTCCTGCCGTGCCGGGGTGGTCGATGTCCGTCCAGTCACCAAAATACCCGGCAGGGGCTTTGGTTTCCACAAGGATGAACTTGCCCTGATTGCGCTGGGTGTAATACAGCGTGTGGCGCATAGAATCCGTGGTCGCATAGGCCGCACTGTTAATGACCGCATAAGTGCCATCGCCTTGGCGCTGCACACTGTAAGTGTTGTAGCCACCTGTGGGCTGGTATTTGCCCGTTACAGTATCCCACTGGAAAATCTCATACTGGGCATCGGCAGCAATCTGGTTGCCGGTTTCGCTGTCGGTTTTCTTGATGTTGACCTGCAGAGACCATTCATCGTTTTTCATCTGATAAGCATTGTTGGAATTGGCCGGTACAGAAATGGTCTGGTTGCTGCCATTGCTGCCCCAATACATTTCAAAACCGTAAGGAACACCCACTTCCTCATAGCGGAATTTGACGTTCGCCAGTTCTGCCTTTGCAGATGCAACCGCATTGTCCACCATGCGCTGGGCCTCGCCCTGCAACTCGGCAATCGCAGCATCGCGGGCGCTGTCGGCGGCTGCATCGGCTTCGTCCTGCGTGGTGTAGGGGCCTACTCGCCCGCTGCGGCTGTCGGTGGTTTTGCTTACGGAGTAGTGCAGCGTCCAACTTGCAGATGCAGCACCGCCATTGTTTTGAAAATTGTCATCGTTGGTGTGGCCAGCAGTGGTAACGCTCTGTTTATCTGCGGGAGAAATATTCCATGTGCCGCCGTCAATAGTACCGCTTTTGGTGATGGGTTCAATCTCGATGGTCGCGCCGTCCACTTTCTCGGTGGTTTTAAGCTGCACCTTGTTGGTGATGATACCGTAGTCAAAATCAAAGCTGCCGCTTGCGGTCTGCGCAGGGGCTTCCCAGTTGGCGTAAATTTCCTGCACGATGGGTTTGGGGTTCGGTTCGTCATCGGAGATTTCGGGGCCAATCACAGCCACAGTCTGCCAGCCCGCGCGGCCCGGCTGATAAATATAGGTATAGTAGCCGCGGGCGGATGCGTAAGCGTCTGTGCCCTCCAACAGTGTCTGCGCGGATCCAATAAGAATTTTGGCGGCAGTGCTGTCAGGATAATTCTCGATAATCTGCATCTGCGCATCTGTATAGATCGTGCGGCAGGAATCCAGCAAACTCGGCGCTTCTGCGGAGAGCGCAACCGGAGGGAGCTCCTGCATACCGAGCGAAAGCTGGGTTAAACCGCCCCAGATTCTGTACTGGTTGCCATAGTGGTCGCCGGGTACATACTGGTCTGCGCCAACCATAGAAGTATTGACATAAGTGTACGTTGGACAGTTCTTGGGCTGGCCGTCTGCGCCGGGGGTGCAGCAGTAGGCGGGTTCGCCGTTGAACCAGATCAGCCAAGTGCCGTTGACCTTGGCAACCTTGGTGATCTTGCCACTTGTCACCGCAGGGGTGGGGCGCTCGGCAAAGGCGGCAATTTCGCTGTCGGGGAAAGGATATTCGGCAGTCGCATTGCGGTCGATGGCTACCTGTAGGGTTTTGGTCAGTGTGCTGCCATCGGGTGCGGTGTAAACCAACTGCGCGGTAAAATTCGCATCTGCCTGCACATATACACCCAGCACCGCAGCGGAGGTTTCGCTGTATTCGTTGTGCAGCAGGCTTTCAGCATCCTCGGCGGGCGCGCCGTAGTAGTCCAGCAGGGTCACGCTGTCCGGCAGAACCAGATCGAGCGTGCTGCCGTTGGCGGGGTACTCCACCTGCGCCATAATGGGAACAATGGCATAGTCTGCGCCATCCAGCAGGGGCGCGGCCATGGTAAGACCGTCATTGTCCAGTGCAGCGGCAGTCAGATAGCTGCCGCCTTCTTCCAGCTGGCTTTCGGGCCACTCGGAAATGCCGATTTTAGTTTCACCAGTGGCAACCGGCAGACCCTCGCTGCCGATATAGGAGCCGATGGGTGCATCGGGCAAGTCAGTGTACAGTTCCGCGCCGACAACAGCAGCAGAGATTTCTTCTTCAGCGGGCTGCTCTTCTGCCGTTTCCGGGGTGGCTTCGGTTACATCCTCGCCGGGGTCGGGGCTGCTCTCGTCGGTCTGCCCGTTGTCGGTTTCAGACAGCTCGGTCTGCTGCTCCATCTGCACGGTTTCCTCGGTGGGCTGCGGTGTGGGTTCCTCCGCAAACGCTGCACCGGGCAGCATGGAGCAGAGCATTACCGCCGCCGCAAACAGCGCGGTAACGCGATGCTTCAATTTATAATGTGTTTCTTTCATTGTGAAATCCTTTCAAAACAGAGATTTTTTCACGAAAAAAAGCGCCTGCAAAATGCAGACGCTGCGGTTATCTTTCGGGGGTATCCTGAGCGGGCTGGGCTTTGGCTTTTTCAAATTTTCGCACTTGGTTTACAAAACCGTCCAATAGGCAGGTATGCGCTTGTAGGTCAGCGTAGTAACAGGAACGGTCAAATCCACGGCGATCCATATCTTTGATCGTGCGAATGGAATCTGCCCATTCTCTATTTGTGCGAGAAATACGACCATCTCCATCACGGGTTTGAATGGCCGCTGCCAACACATATTTTGTGCGCTCCAAACCATATTCCGCCACTACCTGTTCAACAGCGCCAGCGCCCAGCCGCATACCATCAAAGCGCTGTGCAAGCGCTGCGTCAATCTCGTCCCGACACCTTTCATTCAAGTGGCAAGACGCATGGTACTGCTGCAATTCGCCGTGTTCGCGGGCATAAGTGACGGACTGTCGATATACTTTGGGTGGGTTCTGCTGCTGCTCCTTTTTCAGCAAGTCATCTGCGCGGTCTTCCACGCACTGAGCCACAATGCTCATATAATCGGTTTCCAGCTTGGAAAAATCCTTATACACATCCGCCAGCGGCGCGGGAGATTTCAGCAGCGCCCGCACCTGTGCAGGGGTGAGGTTCATTTCTTCCGTTGCAAGAATAATGTCCTCACGGACGCTGTACTCGTAGGCGTGGTGTAGAATTTCTTCCGGCGGCTGTGCGGTCAGCCATAGGCAATAGGCGCTCTGCTCCACCCGCATTTTTTCGCAGAGCTGCTCCTGCGGGGTCATTCTTTTACCTCGCACACCAAAGAATTGGTTTCCAGCACATGACGCCAAAAATCGACCTGCCTGTCATAAGACATATTTTCATAGCAGACATCAATCAGCGTTGCATACAGCTTTTCCTCATCTTCAGGGGAAATGGCAAGAGAAATATTGTTTTGCGAACAATAGCACAGGTAATCAACAAGGTCGCCCATAGTATCTGCACCGCTGTTCTCCAACAATTCTTCCCACTCGTGCGGAAAATCGAGATCTTCCAGCACAATATCCACCGTGTCGTCACACATAGGAATGCTTACGGTTACTTCCTCTCCCGGATGCGGGCTGAAACAGTCCAAAATAGGTAAACAGCCGGAACTCCCGGCTGCATCTGCCAGCGTGTTTGCCAGCAAGCTCATCATTTCATCGTGCGTCATAAAATCCTCCGAAGCAGATAAGATCCCACAAAAATTACGACTGCATACTGAATAAATCACTTCGTGTATGCAAATCATTCAACATCTCTCCATTCCAAGGAGTTGTTTTCAAGCATATCTTCCCAAAATACCATCTTGCCGTCCATGTCCATATTCTCATAGCAGATTTTGAGCAACGCAGTAAAAAGAACATCATCGGCACTTGAATTTTCGGATTTGCTTTTGTTCAGATAATCGGCAACGTCTCCAATCGTTTCAGCACCGATTTTTTTCAGTAACGGTTCGCACTCCTCCGGCCAGATTTCGCTGCCCACCGGCATGATGCGCATAACACCGTCAATAGGATACTCTATGCGAGTTTTATCCTCCTCGCACTGTGAGAAACCGTCTATAACGCTAATACAGCCCTCATACCTTGCCTTTGTAAGCAGGGTCAACGCTAATTCTTCAATAAGTTCGTCATAAATCATGTTTTCCTCCTACAATAGAAAAAGCGCCCACAAAAGTGAGCGCCCAGATAAAATATTCGGTTATGAGAACACCGGCAAACTTCCGTTTGCTGCATCCGTTTTCAGAATGGTGATCCAGTTGCTTTTGCCGTAGAGAAACCGCACGATATGCACGGTTTGCGTGGCATCGTCCACCGTATAGAACGCAAGGTAGTTCATAACGATGGTGAAACGGATTTCCCACAAGGAAAGTAATTTATCGGAAACGACTTCAAACTTGTGCGGGAAATCCGCCAGTGCTCCGATTTTTTCGTCGGCCACATCCAACAGCTTGTCGGCGGCAGTTGGATTTTTCAGTACAAGGTCGATATAGTCGTAGGCGTTCACCATATCGCGCTCGGCGGCTTGGGTGACATGAATGTTGTATTTCATCTGCGCTCCCTGCGGTGGCGCAAATCCGCCATAACATCGGCAAAGGGGCGCGTGTTCCCGGCTTCCACGTCGGCAAGGCCCTCTTGCAGCTTGCTGTACAGTTCAATGCGGCCCGCCATTTCCTCGTAGGTTTCCATGCTCATAACGGCAAGGTCGCCCTTACCGTTTTTGGTAATAAAGACCGGCTCGTTGTAGGCATGGCAGTAAGAGGAAATGTCATTGTAGTTGTTTCTCAAATCTGCGCTGGAACGAATGTTCGGCATAGATAGCACCTCTCTTTCATACAGAAATTATATCATAATTTGTGTATGAAAACAAGTAGGAGTTTTAGTTGAACGTAACAGTCCAATAAGTATACTGCCCCTCTGCCGTCTGACAGAACCAACAGCCGACACCCATGCTCGTAAAGCTGGCATTGGTGATGTTGGCGTAGTGGGCAGGACTGTTCTGCCAATAGCTGCATACGCTGCTGGCCGAGCCGATAGGACCGGCTGCACAGATTTCGCTGCGGGTGGTCATGCCGCTGTGGTCGAACGCACCGCCCGCGACAAAACATTCGCAGCGGGCATCTGCCGCCGCGCTCAGCCCGCCGTCCATTGCCAGCGGGGAAAGTCCCGACGCCGCACGGATGGCGTTGATGTTCTCCTGCACGGCCCAGTATGCGCTGTCGCTGCTGTCGATGCTCCACCATTGCTCCGTACCGGCTGCAAGGTCGAACGGCACCGCACCATAACTCATACTAACCTGTGCCGGAGCGGCGGCTACGGTTTCCTCCACCGGGGCTTGCGTGGGTTCTGCGGTGGGGACTGCCGTAGGCTCTGCTGTCGGCGCGGGCGTGGGGGCCTGTGTCGGTTCGGGTGTCGGCGCAGGGGTTGCAGTCTGCGCAGGTTCGGCGGTTGCAGCAGCTTCCACCGGCTGAGCATTTTCTTCGGTGGCCGGTGAGATTTCCACCAGTGCAGCCGGTTCAGCCGCAAGAGTTTCATCCGCTGCCGCTGCACACCCGGACAGCGCCAATACCATGCCCAATGCAACAATAGATTTTTTCATAAAAACTACTCCTTTCATCCTTGGGGTGGTCGCGTATACGATTTGTCTTTCTGCCTTTAATCATAAAATTTATCGTTCCTCCTGTCCACGCTGTCGATTGTCGGTCTGACACTGTTGTTCCGGCTCGGTGTCGGTCACAATGTCTTTGTCGTTCATGTTCAGCAGTCCCTCCAGCACCGCAAGACGCTTACTCTTTTCAGTCAGTTCCGTTGCCTGTGGAAATGGCCGCTTGACTTCTTCCTCGGCGCTGGCAAGCTGCTGTTCCAACTGGATTTGCATATTGCGGGTCTTTTCAATGCTCGGTTCAATACCATTTGCCAAATTGGAAAGGCGTGTCAGATTGCCTAGCACATCAGCTCCCAGCTGAGTGCTATATGTACCAGAGCCAGCCAATCTTGCATGGTATTCGTTGCCAAAAGGCAGATGTTGGATTTGCAGTTCCATACCCTTGAAATACCCGATAGGTACGGGCTTTTCGCTATTCAGTGCCAAGCCCAGCAGACCTAACAGGGCTTTCCCCGCAGGTTCTTTTTCGTAGTAAACTTTCTTTTCCAACTGGATACAGAAAACATCTTTGCCGTCCGCATCCACTACGGAGTGTTCCTTTACGGTGGCGGCGTCTACTGTGGCATTTTCAATCTGTTCTTTGCATTTTCGGATTTCAGCCGGGAAGCCGATGGCAATTTTATTTTCCAGTTCATAACGCTGGCTGTCATGGGCAGCTTTCAGTGTTTTAAGACGGGTCAACTGCACGTCCAAGTCCATCTTTTCCTTGATAAGCGGATTGCCTGCCGCCAATGCCTTTACCTCGGCGTAGGACAGTGCGGCCTCGTCCATATCATTGCAGCTGCGAGCCGGAGATTTTGAGGTCATAATCTGTCCGATGAATTTTTGCTTATTTTCGATAAGCTGCCATGAGTAGGCATCAAATGTTCCCTCCGTTACATAACGGAAAACATATACCTCCTTATTTTCATTGCCCTGTCGTAATATTCTGCCCTCACGCTGCTCAATATCAGATGGCCGCCACGGTACATCCAGATGGTGCAACGCAATCAACCGCTTTTGGACATTGGTTCCGGCTCCCATTTTGGCGGTGCTGCCCATCAACACGCGAACTGCACCGCTGCGAACTTTTCCGAAAAGTTCAGTCTTGCGGGCATCGGTGTTCGCTTCATGGATGAAGGCAATTTCTGTTTCGGGGACTCCGCGCTCGATCAGCTTTGCTTTCATGTCATCGTAGACATTGAAAACGCCAGCCTTGGGCGTGGACAGATCGCAGAAAACAAGCTGCGCACTGCGTTGGGGCATGGTCTGCTCCCATATCTCAAAAATTTTGCCCACACAGATATTGACCTTGCTGTCAGGATCATCGGGCAAGTCGGGGTCGATCAAGCGCTGATCCAGCGCCAATTTGCGTCCGTCGTTGGTGATTTTCAGCATATTGTCCTCATAGGGCTTTACCATTTTATTGCGGATTTTGTCGGCCCGTTCGCCCAATTCTGTCACCATCTGCTTTTGTATTTCGGAGGGCTTTAGCTGGATGTTGGTCGGCTTGCCGCCCACAAGAGCAGGGACAGGCAGTTTCAGCATATCTGCTGTTTGAATATCAGCGCATTCCTTGAACATTGCCATAAGTTCCGGCAGATTGAAAAAACGAGCAAAGCGTGTTTTTGTGCGGTAGCCGGTTCCCTCCGGCGCAAGTTCGATGGCTGTGACGGTTTCGCCAAAGGTGGCCGCCCAACTATCAAAGTTTGCAAGGCCGTTGCGTTCCAAGGTGTACTGCTGCAAATAGCGCTGCATGGTATATAGCTCGGTCATGCTGTTGGAAATGGGGGTGCCCGTGGCAAACGTTACGCCCCGCGCCCCGGTGATTTCATCAAGGTACTGGCACTTCATAAACAGGTCACTGGCCTTTTGGCTCTCGGTGGTGCTGATACCCGCGATGTTGTGCATCTTTGTAACGGTCATGAGGTTCTTGAAATTGTGTGCTTCATCGACCATGAGGGAGTCTGCGCCCAGTTCCTCAAAAGTCACCACATCATCCCGCTTCGGGGCGTCCAGCAAATTTGACAGCTTGGTTTTCAACTGCTTTTTCTTACTTTCCAACTGCTTGACGGTCAGACGGCTGTCGCTGTTGTCCATGCTCTCCAACTGCATCTCCAGTTCGTCAATTTGCTTGCGGATAAACTCGGCTTTTCTGGCATCGGAAAGTGGAATCTTTTCAAACTGGCTGTGACCGATTACCACAATGTCATAGTTGCCGGTGGCGATTTTGGCACAAAACCGTTTACGGTTTGACTTTTCAAAATCGCGCTGCGTTGTCACCAAAATGTTTGCATTGGGGTATAGCTTCAGCGCTTCACTGGCAAATTGGCCTGTCAGATGATTTGGCACGGCGACAAGTGTTTTGCTGCATAATCCCAATCGCTTTTTCTCCATCGCGGCGGCGACCATCTCATAGGTTTTTCCTGCGCCGACAACGTGCGCCAGCAGTGTGTTGTGCCCGTACAAAATATGTGCAATGGCATTGCGCTGGTGGGGCCGCAGTGCGATTTCCGGGTTCATCCCGAAAAACTGGATGTGGCTGCCGTCGTACTCACGGGGGCGGATGCAGTTGAACTTTTCATTGTACAGCGCCACCAAACTTTCCCGGCGTTCACGGTCCTTGAAAATCCAGTCTTTAAAAGCATCTTCTATCATCCGCTGCTTGGCCTGTGCTTCTTCGGTGGCAGGACCATTGAGTTTATGCTGCTCCTTGCCGTTTTCGTCATAGATTGTATCGTAAATTTTGGTGGCCCGCAGGTTGAGTGCGTTCTCCAACAAATGATAGCCGTTGATACGTTTTGTGCCGTAGGTGTTCGTGACGCGGATATTATCGTTGCCCTGGCTCTTGTTGGAAATATACCAGTTATTCAGGTATTCATTGTAACGGACAGCTATTTTCTGTTCGCGGTAGGTTGACTGAAAAAGTTCATCGGCAAACCGCTTGATGATTTCCGACCCGATCCATGTGACACCCAACCGAACCGTTATCTCGCCCGCCGTCAAGTCCTTGGGCTGCACCTGCTCCAGCGCTTCTACATTGATGCGGAACGCCGGGTCTTGGTCGGCTGCAACATGAGCAATACGCAGCTTTTCGCGTACATTGCCGGACAAATACTCGTCCGCCATAAGGTAAACAGGGCTGCCGTCCTCCTGTTTGCGGAAAGGCTCTACAAAAATAACGCCCGCCAGTTCCTTGGCAAGCGTCGCTTCATCTTTCCCGGTAAGGTGCATCATGTAAGGCATATCGACCTTGGCACGTTCCCCGATGCTCAGTGCCAGAGCGTCCGATGCCGTGTCGGCGTGGTCGGGTATCTGTGCAGAGCGGATAGTCCTTTTGGTGAACATATCCGACTTACTGATAAAGTTTCCTTTTTCATCGACATTTTCCAGTGAACACAGCAAATAGTGGCTGCTGTCATCCCGGAAAGACAACTCCGCGCTGCGGCTGTTGATAAGGCCGTGCTTGGCGCGGAAGGCATCATACTGGCGGTTAAGCTGGCCTTGCAGACGGTGGATTTCCTCGTCCGACAAGTCCTGCAACTGCGCATCGATCAATGCGCGGGTGGTGTCGCGCAGTTCCACCAGTTTGCGGACACGCTCGGCAGAGGCTGCGTTGGGATTACATTCCCGCATGACTGCGCCCTCACGGTAATAGATTTTATCGTCCTTTACCGTGTAGCTGAAATTACGCACAAAGGGATCGGCATCAATGTACTTGGTATCCTCGCCGCTTTCTTCCTGCACAGAGATTTCGGCTTTTGTCAGCGTGGCGGTCAAGTGCTGCATAGCAGTGTCGATTTGCGTTTCCAACAACGGCTTTCCGAAACGGTCCACCGCATCGGGGTCTATTGGCTGGCAGGTGGAAGTCGGGCCATACGGCCCGGAGACTATCTCCATTCTGCCGCAAATCATTTCAGGGTGCTCCACAAAGTAGCGGTTCATGGTGATGCCGTCGGCATCTTCTGCAAGGTGCAGCCAAGGCTCGTCCTGCTGGCGCAGCGTATCGCGCTTTTGCAGAAATATTACATCGGTCATGATCTTTGTGCCGCTGCCCTTGAACGCATTGTTGGGCAAGCGCACCGCACCGATGAGGTCGCAGCGCTCGGCGATGTACTTGCGGGCGCGGTCATCCTTTTTGTCCAATGTGCCGCTGGAGGTGATGAACGCCATGATGCCGCCGGTGCGCAGCTTGTCGATGCTCTTGGCAAAGAAATAGTCGTGAATGGGAAAATGCAGCCGGTTATACTGCGGGTCATTGACTTGAAAATTACCGAAAGGGACATTGCCAATAACGCAGTCAAAATAGTTGTCGGGGAGAAGCGCATTTTCATAGCCGGTCACTTGGATATTGGCCTTTTGATATAGCTGCTTGGAGATGCGGCCTGTGATGCTGTCCAATTCTACGCCGTAGAATTTGGCATCACTGCTGCCAAAATGTCCGTGTGCGAGAAATGCGCCTGTGCCCATGCTGGGTTCTAGGATTTTGCCGCCCTTTACGCCGAAGCGTTCCAGTGCGCGGTAGATGGGGTGGATAACGGTGGCGGGGGTATAAAACGCCGTCAGGGTGCTGCTGCGGGCAGCTTCATACTCGGATTCAGACAATGCTGCTTTCAGTTGGCTGTACTCGTTCGACCATGCACTTTTGTTCGGGTCGAACGCATCCGAAAGCCCGCCCCAGCCCGTGTGCTGTGCTAAAATTCTCTGTTCATCCTCAAAAGCAGGGCTGCCGCCGTTCGCTACGCGCTGCTCAATTTCTTTCAGCTTTTGGATAGCGGCAATGTTGGCTGCAAACTTTTCGCGCGGTGCTGTCGGCAGGTTGTCCAGATAGGGTGCTTCATAGGTAATGGGTTCACGGTGGTAGGGTTCATCTTCTGCCGAAAGCCGTTCTGCATCCGCCATAACCTGTGCCACAAAGGGTCTGGGTTCTTCGATGACTTCGCCCACGATGGGTTCGGCAGTTTCTTCCGGCTGCTCTTGGCGGCTTGGAACTTCCGGGGCGGATAGTGCTGCATTTTTGGGGTTGGCCGCAAGCAGCCGCGCAAATTCTTCATGGCTGACGGCACGGCCTACCAGCGGGAAACTTTCATCCCGCAGATGAATGCTTTCTCTGCCGATTTCCTCGACGGTAAAGGGCCTGGCATCTTCCAGATAAACCGTACTGCCGATAGTTACAGGTGATTTTTCGACTTTTCTTGTAGTCGGATGATGCTTTTCAAACTCTGCTTCGGCGGTATTGATAAAATCCGAGAAAGCGCTGTTTTCAATACCCTGCGCGGCAAGCTCGTGGTTATCGTGAAAGTAGTCGATATGGACAATGTTACTGTCAACCTCATAGCGGATTTCGTTCCGCAGAAGATTGGCATACACTTGGATTTCGTGCTCATCGTCCTCGGTGGTAGAGTAAGCAAACTCCACGCGGGTCAAGTCGGAAAAATTCGGCTCGTTTAGCCCCTCATTCTCACAGAAATCCGTGATGGCGTGTTTTGCATGATCGAGGGCGGCATCGTTCGCTGCGCGGGCGGCTTGCTGTTCTGCTGCCCATGCCTGATAGGGGGCTTTTTCGGCATCGGTCAGATACTGGTCGTTGTAAACCAAAAGCCGCAGGCGCTGGGCAACCTCTTTCCACTTCAAAACGCGGCGATACTCGCCGTCCTCTGTACGTCGGGTGATTTCAAGATTTTTGCCCATGTGGTCAAGAAAGCCGTGCCCACCATCACGGAAGATCCATGTGCCGCCGCCGATGCCGTATTCCTTTTTCAGCCAGCGGGCTTGATCTTCCTCGATAGGAAGTACCTGTGCAGAGAGATATTGCTGAATACGAAATTTGCTATCTTCAAACGCGCTGCCTCTGCACAGTGCATCGGTAATGTCCTGCTCGGAAATATACTTGCCGGATGCGTCAATGATGGGCTTGTTCCACTTTTTGGCTTCTGCCGCAAGGTCGATATTTTTTACCTGTTGCTCATGGCTCGGCAGCCCTGCCTTTTCAGAATCTTCGGGGGTAAGGGTAAGCTGCTCCATCTGCTGCACGGGTGCTGCTTTGATGGGAACAATCAGCCGCCCCTGCTCGATAAGGTCAGCAATCTTTGCGGCAACAGCATCCCATGTCAGATTGACCTGTGCTGTTTTGGTAAGATAGTTGCCCTCCCAAAGTTCAAGGTACATATCATGCCGGATAAAACCCACGGTATGGTCATCCACGAACAAATATGTATAAATTTGCTTGTAACAGTGCTTGCAAAAGGCGCTGCGCTCGGCAAGGTCGGGATGCTCATTGAAATATTCCAGAATAGCCGCATTGTCGGCACGGCTGGAAGATTCTTTCGTCAGCAAGCCTAGAATCAGTTCATCGCTCAGCGGTGGCAAATCAGAAATGGGTACAGAAAAAGCGGAGGGCGTTGTATCGCTCTCCGCTTGGGGTTCTTGTGTTACAGGCTGTAAATCTGCTGCATCGCCAGTTCCTCGGCTTGGGTCTGCAAGGCGTTCATCCACTGCGTCCAGCCCATCGGGTCGGTCTGTCGGTTCGGGGCGGTGCTCTGCTGCATCAGCGTCTGCATCGTCTGTTCGATTTGCCGGTGTACTGCGTTGTCCATCTCCGCCAGATGCGGGTACAGCGTTCCCTCCAGCAGCATCTCGTCGAACACCATCGGCGCGTTCTCTCGCAGAAAATTCCGCCGCAGGCTGCCGTACTTGCCGATTTCCGGCATCGGCGGCTCGTTCAGCGTCAGCGCCGGGATTTGGTAGCCGTTCACCATCATGTACTCCATTGTTGACCTCCTTGGTGTTATTGGTTTCTTCCTGTTTGTCACCATAATAGCGGACTTTTTCGGCGCGTGCAACACTGTCGATTTCTCTCGTGATGCTGCCGATCTGCTGCATGAGAGGCCGTGCCGCCTGTTGGCAAGCGCTGCCCAAACACAGAGTGATGCGGTTTGTATCAAACTGGTTCACAGACTCAAGGGCAGACAGGTCCAGCCGCGCAGTATCCACGCCGCACCGCAGCGCGGCCATATACAGACAGCTTTGGGTGATAAGCTGTAAAAATAGCTGCCGCTGTTCGTCCGGCTTGGCCCACTGTAAGCTGCTGCCGTCTATGGCCTTTCCCAGCGCGGTTGTGAACATGGCGCTGCGCTGGGCAACGCAGGATGTAGAGAGCATGAGGAGGGCGCTCTGGATGCTGTCAGCGTGATTATCCGCTACGATTTTATCCCAAACAGGCCGCCAGTTCTGGTCTGTAATGACCCACGGCAGCGCGTCGGGGACCTCCGCACGGGGGATGGTATCGGAAATGTCAAACAGATACCGCAGCCGGGAAGAATTGGCGCGAGTGTCAAATACCGCGATACCGTGTGCGCCGCGCTTGACCCAGCGACCCGCATTATTATTCCAGTAAGCTATGTCGGCCACGGCTGTGGCGGTGGGGCTTTGCTCGTGAATCAAAAGCTGGTTCGGGAAACTATAATTATAAGCAATGGCCGCTGTCTGCAAAAATGCTTTCCATCGGTCACTGCTCTCCGTGACGGCTTGCAGTTGCTTTTTGGCAAGCGCACGGATATTTTCGTATTTTGCCATTTACTACTCCTCATCGTTCATAAGGTTCCGGTTCTGATTGTTTCATATTCTCTAACTCCGGCAATAGATAATCAACCTGACGATAACCATATTCATCTACATAGAAAGCCTGTGTTTCGCTCCTGTTGTGGATCACAATAATATCGCTGATAGAAACAGAACGCATCTTTTGAGCATTGGGACGGTTGCTTTGGTTATGCGCTATATAAATATCTTCAGGCTCATCCCAGCGTTCCATCTGTCCACTATAAACGAGTTTATAATCCGTAGCCTTCATACGGGTTTTCGCATAAGCATAGTTTCTGAAAACGAAATCACGGTTATTGGTTTGGTATATCTCATAAGGGTAAGTCTGTCTCTTTTATTTACGAAAGCCGCCCGGCCAATAGATGTCCCGCGGCAATTCCAATGGCTTGTCCATCTTATCCGGGAACACAACCGGGGTAATCGGCATACCAACCTCAGCGGCTTTCAAGATTTCCTTTCTAAACTTGTCTACATCTGTAAAGGGAGTAACATATCCGATTATTTTTCCATCATCACTAAGATATTCGATGTAGCCAATTACGTTATCAGAATTTCCCATTTGGTTTACCTCAATAAAAAAGACCCTGTACAAATTTGTACAGAGCCTTGTGTGAATACTAATTCGGTTTTAGGCGGGACGATTATTGCTGCGTTCGCTGCGCTTGATGCCCATGAACGGAGGAACCGAGGAACGGGTCAAGCCTTGTTCACGCGCCTTTTGCAGTTGGTATTCATGCAGTGCAATCGTATCCAAGAGATCCCGCATTTCCTGCGTCGCACGATAGTAATTGATGCCGTATCGCTTGCATACAGCACTTAAATTGTTCAGCATTTCGATGCTTTCTTTGGACATACGCTTCACTTCAATGTCAATATGCTCGTTCATACGTGACCTCCTTTTATGAAAGATAAGTGTTAAATATTGTAAGTGCAGCATTATCCGCGATCATCAACATAATAGGACCGCCAGACTGCTTTGAGAAAATGCGGACCGCACCAAAATCACTTATATAATGTCTGGCCAATTCATCAGTTTTTGCTTCAAAGGTTACAACGCCATTTTTTCCACTGTCGATAGAAAGCTGAATGCCAAAAGCAATCATCATCCGCCCAATATCGACATATTTTCGATGCGAAACCAGTGTGGGATTGCTGTCGGGGTGGCTTTCAATATATTCGATATAAACAAACATGCTCTCCGGCGTTTCACGATATGCACCCAAAGCAACGATTTCTCCATCCTCGGTTTTGGCTGCGTATTTCTCTAAATCTGGGTCACCGATAAATTCGCTTGTCCAATCCGTTTGCCAGCAGGATTTTGTACCGGCAAGGTCAGCGTCTGTGGCACGATCTATTTCAATGGGGATTTTTCGTTCGGTTGCTGTTTCTGTAACAAAATATTGCAGTATCATTTTCTCACCCCTGATTGTATTATATCGAATTGTCATGGAAAAATCAATAAATGATTATTGCCCACTCTTTTCCAAACAGCTAATTATCTCCATCATTTTGTATTCTGACGGAGATTTTAAGATAAATGATGGAGATGATCATCATCGTTCAAGTCTTTCCCAAAAAGACAATTTACCTCCATAGCGCTCGTCCTGTGGTCGCACTTTGGCAGCGGGCAGTTCATCGCTTGCCATATCCGCGACTTGCGGGAGAAAAAGTAGTCGGCTGTATCGGTCTGCCTGATCCTTGGATAGCCCTATGACCTTATCGCCATTTAGTCCGCAAACGAGAAAGCGCCCACGAACAGTCACGCCCTCATCATTGACCTGCCTGTTATATTTCAGCTGGCTTTGCGATTTACTACATATCAGCCCGATGCGTGGAGTCCCGAACGGTTTTAGGATTTGGCTCTCGCCCTCAACAACTTCGGAAGCAGCCGCCATCGCGCTGGAAAAACCCGCTTGATAAGGGCAGTAGCTGGGTTCAACAACTAATAATCTCGTCATCGGTGTCCCCCCTCATCTGCTGCCGTGCTGGTGGGCGCGGGCGTAGTTTTCCAGCAGTTTTACGATAACCTGCTGCATCTGGTCGCTTGTAAAGCCTTTCGGAAAGTATCGTTCAACTTTTGCAACGGGAATCATAAGCTGCGGGTCACGCGGCTTTACACTTGGCGGCTTAGCGGCCATAATATGCTGGATTTTTTCTGGTGTCAGTACGCTTTCCTTGCTGGCCTCCTTGAGTTTTTGTGCTTGTGACAGTGAGGGAGTACAGCCCTCGGATTCCATATAGGACAGGAAGTCCTCTTGTTCTTCTGGAGTAAGGTAGCTAAGTTCCACGGCGGGTGTGGTTTTTAGCTTGCCATCATCCACCATTTTCATAAGTTCGGGGGTGAGTTTGTTCAGACGGATAAAGCGCTGAATTTGGTTTCTACTTTCGCCTGCATCTTGGGCAAGTATTTCATCAGCACGAAAACTTGTCCCAACTTGGGACAAATTATTTTTTGACGGTCTACCGCCCTTTCGCTTTATAGCTTGCAGTTTCATCTCATACGCTTTCGCCTTTTCACTCGGCAAAATATGCTCTCGTTGGCAGTTACTGTCCACCATCAGAATAATAGCAGTATCGTCGTCCATATCCCGTACAATGCAGGGCATAGTCTCCACGCCAGCCCGCTGGCTTGCATGGCAGCGGCGGTGGCCCGCTACAATTTCATACCCACCATCTTTCCGGGGGCGGACAATGGCCGGGGTCATAACGCCGTATTCTTTTACACTGTCCACCATTTTGTCCATCTCATCATCGTCACGGACTTGAAAAGGGTGATTCCGAAAGGGATGCAGTTCCGTCAGCGGCAAAATTTGGATTTTCTCTAATTTTGCGTCCTGCCGCTCCTGCTCACTCGAAAAGAGATTATCGAGTGAGGGCAGATTGATGTTGCTGCCGTACTCTCTCATTCTCCGTCACCTCCTTGGCAAGTGCTTTGTATGCCAAACTGGCCGGGCCGTTGGCATCGTAGGTCAGCACGCTATGTGTACTGGCAGCGCTTTCTGCCGTGCGCGTACTGACAGGGATTTCCGCGCGGTAAATTTTCAGCGCATGACCGTAGGCGCTACGCAGGGCAGCACACACATCTTTGGAAAGGTTTGTCCGCTTGTCCACCATCGTCAGCACAATGCCGTCAATATCCAGCCGAGGATTGATACGGCGCTTTACTTGGTTGACGGATTTGAACAGGGACACCAGACCTTTGAGGGCGAAATGCTGTGCCTGCACAGGAATCAACACCCTGTCAGCCGCAACAAGCGATGCCACGGTGATGATGCCCAGCGAGGGCATACAGTCGATCAAGCAGTAGTCGTATTTATCCTTAAACGGCTCCAGTGCCTGTTCCATGATTTTCTCGTGCGCCATAACGTTTACAAGGCTCACTTCCATATCAGACAGACCAATGTCGGAGGGAATGAAATCTACCTTTTCTTCATGGTGAATTACCACTTCTGGCGGCTTTTCGTCCTTGATAACAGATTCCATTAGGTCGCTGATTGTTGCGCCGTTTTCGGTGCCCGCATAGCCGAGATAGCTGCTCAAATCACCCTGCGGGTCGGCGTCCACCAACAGCACCTTGTAGCCCATCGCCGCAAGTGCTGTGCCAAGATTTACGGTGGTGGTCGTTTTACCCACGCCGCCTTTTTGGTTTGCAACTGCAATAGTTTTCATATTCCGCTCCTTTACCGTTCCATGCTGATAAGTCTACGAGCCGCCAGCAGATAGTCGTTATAGTCCTTGCCGATGGCCGGAGGTGTGTCCTGCACGATATATCCCCGTTCTGTCAGCCTTTTTGCCACAATTTTTGTAAAGTTCCTGCCGGGTTCATCACGGTCAAAGCAAAGCGACACGCGCTTTACTTCGGGATGCTGCTGCAAGAAGTAGTCAATCGGCTGATGGTTCAACCCGCCCAGCGCCAAGTAGTGGACACTGCGCCACGGAGAATCGTGTTTGTACTGCCGCAACGTCGCGCCGGACATGGCATCAATGGGGGCTTCGTAGATTTCCACGGTATCGCAGTTTTCTGATTCGGCGGGAATCAGAAAGCCATACTGTTTTTGGCTGCCCGCGACATCTCCGCGAAAGCTGCCTTGACAGCCGCGCTGAAAAGCAGAGCGCGGTACGCCGTTTTCATCTTTGCCCACAAAAACGCAGTTGCGGTAGTTGCCGCGCGTAGTTTGGTATAGGATTCCACTACCCACACAGTAGCGCAGCACTTTCGGGCTGATGCCGCGGTGCATCAGATAGGCCGTTGCAGCTTCGGTGTTCCTGTCAGCAGGCGGCAGCACAAAGGGGCGGGATGTCTGCTGCTGCACAGGTGCTGCCTTAACCGTCTGAACAGAGACCGGCATCGGTGTCATTTCGTTCAGCAACCGTACCGCTGAGACAAAATCCATGCCCTCGACCTTTACCAGATAGTCGAGTGCATTGTTGCCACCTTTGCTCTGCGAAAACCAGTGAAACAGCCCATTTGCAGGTGTGATAACAAGGCTGCTGTGTGTCTTGGTGCAATACTCCTTGTCCGTTTTGCGAACCAGTTCGCCGGGGTGATAGGTTTCGAGATACTGCACTACGCTGATTCGCCGCGCAGCCTCGATGTTCTTTTGATATTTGCCCATGATGACCTCCGATTTTTGAAATTAAAAAAGCACCTTGCCTGTGGACAGGTAAGATGCTTATAAGAGCCGATATTCTCTTTTTCAGTTGGCTGTTTCTTCAGCCAGCTGGAGAGGGGGTGTGGGGGAGAGGAACGCGCCGCAGCCCATTCCTATAAAAAGATACAGTTTCCCCTTGGATAGTTTTGACAAGTGTAACAAAGTGGCAGAATGACAGTTTTTGAATAATAGCGGGTCGCCAAACCGTTAGATAGTAGAAAAATGTCCGCTATTGGGTACTGCCGTTTTTTATGTGCTTTTATTTTCCGAATGCAATAGTTTTTGGTCTGCCATTTTTGAAAGATTGTCCACAATGTAAGAACAATTTTCGATTCCGTTGGGTCTGCCAGCTTTTCAATCGAGAGTGCGTTCGAAAATTGAAAATTATGCCGTAACGCGGCATCTTTTCGTTGAAGAAGAGCAGAAAATAAGTTCCTTGAAATTCCTAAAAACACCGCATATTTCCGCTCATTTGGGGCGACTCAAAATCCGTTGGTGGTGACACCGTGTGGGTTCGACCCCCACCACCGGCAC
>ERZ1106976.521-NODE-521-length-43108-cov-4.731703_pt1 | contig 43108 bp, 32 predicted proteins | sample MGYA00403687_ERZ1106976 | MGnify/ENA primary metagenome ERZ1106976 (study PRJEB35170, sample SAMEA104062446) | human gut metagenome | biome: human gut; feature: human-associated habitat; material: faeces | place: Denmark | collected 2013-02-22 ... | reverse complement strand
TTCAGAACGTCGTGAGACAGTTCGGTCCCTATCTGTCGTGGGCGTAGGATATTTGAGAGGAGCTGACCTTAGTACGAGAGGACCGGGTCGGACGTACCTCCGGTGCACCGGTTGTTCTGCCAAGAGCATAGCCGGATAGCCGCGTACGGAAGTGATAAACGCTGAAGGCATCTAAGCGTGAAACATGCTTCAAGATTATATATCCCACAACGTAAGTTGGTAAGGTCACTTGTAGACTACAAGTTTGATAGGTCGGAGGTGTAAGCACAGTAATGTGTTCAGCTGACCGATACTAATTGACCGAGGGCTTGAACTTCTTTGTTCAGGTTTTTGAGTTTCCGCTTTGCTTTCCTTATTCGGTTGTGAATGAAGGTTTCGCTTAAAACTCCGTATTTCGGAGTTTTTTTGTTTTATCTAATCTGATATAAAAACAATCCCGGTTTCTGAACAGACCGGGATTGTTTTGTTTGTTTTTAAAAACAGGTTACTTTTCGTTTTACAGAATATGCAAGGAGAAGTGAAACCATAAGAATCAGCAGGATCATTATCGAAAGCATATCGTCCGTCAGGGGATTGTCAATGTCGTAAGGGTACACCGGATGATCGTCAAACAGCTTATCTACCATCGTGCCGCTGGAAATTTTCACGGTATCTGCGTCATTGACCAAAGTAAGCGTTTCGGAAAATTCGGTTAGTTTGTTCTTTTCATCGTAATCTCTGGTAATTGCATAACGAACGGTGATTGTTACTGTACCGTTATTTTCCCTGATATCCGATAGACTTGCCGCTGTAGGGGTGCTTGAGTAATCATTGCCGTTGTAGAAAGCAATTGTTGGACACGGTGCTGCCGCGAATCCACTCATGAAATACATTTTGCCTTCGGAGAGAAACAGCCCGGTATTTTTTCTGTGAAGTAGGTCAGATGCGGTCTTGTTAGTGAAGAATTCTTTTAAATGAGCCAGCGCGGTTTCATAATCAAATTGATATGCGGACTTACCATTGACCGTTACCTCGGCGTCGTAGATGTCGGAAGGATGTCCTCCCAGTCGGCACCGGAGTATCCGTTCAGTCTTGAATAGGTTTTTGACAGTTCAGTGATTGCCGGCAGGCAGTTTTCGGCAGTGACAGACTTTGCCGAGACTGTAAGTCCGCGATGGGCGGTTCCGATTATGACAACTGATGTTACAAGTGCAAAGAAAATAATGATTTTTTTCATGATATACCTCATTGATTTGTTAGTTTACATTAATTATAAAACTGCTATGCGACTTATTATATTCAAACAGTACTGAGATCGGAATTGTTATTTCGGAACAATAGTTATCGATATCATAGACGTAACCGGATTCATTTTGATTGCGCAACACTATACCATAATTTGAGTTTAGCGAACTGGAAAAGTTCATCCAACTTTTAACAATGCTGGTTATATCCATTTCACATCTGCCAAATGAGGAATCTTTGTATCCGGCAGCAAGCAAAATCGAATTGACGTAATTTGTTGTGGGATAACCTGAATAAACCGTCGCATCTTCAAAGTAGTTGTTTGAATATGAGATTGACTTGTAAGTAGTGAATATTGTGATTGGATATTTGAGTTCAGATGAGATATATGGCTATGTATCTTATATTTTTTTGTCCATAATTTTTTATTATGTATTTTTCCATTCAAGTTTATCAACAGGCCATACCACATCATTTTCCGATACGGGACAGAAAACAATGTCCGGAATTTCATCTTCATCGAGATAAGTGATTTTATAGGTAGTCGGGGAGATTCCGTAAATCTGTTTGAACACTTTACAAAAATGTGATTCATCTGCAAAGCCTAAGTTCATTGCTATTTCACTCATAGTCAATTCGGGGTATTCTTTCATAAGTGCTATTGATCTTTTCAGCTTCATATCGCGTTGATAATGATACGGCGTAGTATTGTAGACTTTTTTAAAGGCATTTCTCAGTGTTCTTTCCGATACAAAGAGTGATTTTGCCATTTCTTTAGGCTTGAGGAAGAAATGCGAGCTTTGGCTTATAATATTTATACAGCTTTCGGTAAGGGCAATTTCTTTGTCAAAAGAGTGCTTTTGTTCGCACTCGGACAGTCGGATGAGGAGCATTTGTATGAGAACAGAACATTTGCAGGCGCTTTGCGGTAAGCTGCTCCAATAGGTTTGAATGATTTCTTTGAAAAGCCGTTTTATTTCAGGAAAGTTCTGACAATGAATAAGCGGATCACATATAACTAAGTTGGGGGAAGAGTTGTTATGACTTTTTTCAGAATAGCTATCTCCATCTTCGGGAAAGATGTGAATGAAATATACTTTTGTTTCCGGAAGACAAGGCTCTTTACCGTAATGTTCAACACCAGCATGTAAAATAAGTATATCATCTTTATTTAAAATATACGGCTTATTATCAATAAAAATTTCCCATTTACCCTCTGCGCAGTAAAGAAAGTCGTGAATTCGCATCGTTCTTTTCGGGTGAATTAACCCTTTGTGATGAATATTTGGATTACAGGATTCAATTTTTCGGTTTGCGAGAATATTATATGTACTCATTGATTCAACCTCTTTTTCCATATTATACAGACATATTACCATTATAGACATAGCAATTCAATGCGAAAAATGTTAACATTAATCAAACATCAAAAACGAATCAAGGATGGTATAAACAGCATAATATGAAAAAATTGAATTTGCCGCTCGAATATCCCAATATTCGAAATGTGAAAGTGAATGACAGCTTTATTTCCCCGTTGCTTGAAAAAATCACAAAGATTACACTGAAAGATGTCTGGCAGAAATACGAGAACGACGGAACAGAACGCAATTTTTTAAATATTGCAAACGGAGAAGGCAGGGATGAATTTTTCGGAACCCCGTGGCAGGATGGAATGATATATGAGATAATCAGAGGAGGTTCTGATCTTTTTACAGAATATCCCGATTCCGAACTTGAATCTTCCTTTGAAAGATACATATCCGAGGCTGCAAGGGCACAGGCAGCTTCGGGAGACGGATATATTAACACCTTTACATCAATAAAGCATCCGAATAACCGTTTCGGACAAAATGGAGGCTTCCTTATTATTCAGCATGATCTTTACAATGCAGGCTGCTTGTTTGAAGCAGGAGTTCATCGCTATATTTCTATGGGAAGTAAAAGTCTTCTTAAGGTTGCAGTGAATATGGCGAACTATATTTGTTCGGAAATAGGATATCCTCCGAAAAAGAATATTGTTTCTGCTCACCCTATGATTGAGCAGGCAACCGTTCAGCTTTACCGCCTTATGAGGGACGAACCTGAACTGGCAAAAGAGCTTGGTGCTGACGCAGATGCTTATTTTGAATTGAGTAAATTTTGGATAGATTATCGGGGTATACATGAAAACCGGGCGAGCTATCCGAAATATATGAGGGAATACGCACAGGATCATCAGCCTTTGAGAGAGCAAAAAGAAGCGGTAGGTCATGCTGTAAGAGCCGCACTTGTATATGCTGGAATGGCGGCGGTTGCGAATGAAACCGGAGACGAGGAGCTTTATGATTCCTCCCTTGCTCTTTGGGAAAATGTAACGGAGACAAAAATGCATGTTACCGGCGGAATAGGGGCCGTGAAAGACGAAGAGCGTTTTGGATATCAGTACGAATTACCGTCCAATGCCTACCTTGAGACTTGCGCGGGAGTAGCTATGGCGTTTTGGGCTGGAGAGATGCACAGAGCCTACGGAACATCGCAGTTCTTCGATGTGTTTGAACGCGTCTTCTACAATAATGTACTCGCCTCGCTCTCTGAATCAGGAACAAAATATACATATGTAAATCCGCTAATCAGCGAAGGGAATATCGGAAGATGGGATTGGCATCCCTGTCCTTGCTGTCCTCCTATGTTTTTGAAGATGATGGGAGCGCTGAAGACTTATATATACTCTTTTGACGGGGACGATATTTATTTAAATCTTCATATTGGCTCCGAGGCGGATATCGGCGGGAATCGGATATCTTATCGTGATGGAAAACTGAAAATTGCTGCCAATAACCGGAAGCATTTGAGACTTCATATAAGAATTCCTGATTATGCACAAGAATGTACGCTCAGACTGAACGGGAAAAAAATTGATTTTTCAGATGAAAAAGGATACGCGCTTATAGAACGCATATGGGAAAAAGAGGATGAGCTTGCTGTTGATTTGAAATACGGTATTATACGGGAGGAGGCGCATCCGTATGTTTGGGAAAACTGCTATACTATGCTTCATCCCGAAGACAGAGTTGCTGTCAGATACGGTCCGTTTTTATATTGCGCTGAAGCTATCGATAACGGTGATGACGTCGATTTTACTATTTCAAAATCGGATAAGCTTGTCAGAACCGGTGAGGGGGTAATAACCGGAAAAACTACCGACGGCAGCGTATTCAGACTTATACCGTATTATAAATGGAATAACCGCGGTAACTGTAAAATGAGAATATGGCTCAGACAGGAGGGGATGGCACGGGAAAATGAAACCCTTGATGGTTGGGAAAAAAAGCTTTACAGACCGTGGCGAATCGATAATTAAAAATCATTTTAGCCAATTGTAAAACTGCGTTACTGCGTTTTACAATGAGATCCGCGCGGCGGGGATACGTGTGCTTATCTCCTGCGGCAAAAATCAAGGATTTTTGCCGCTCCCCCTCGGCGCGCAGACTCGCTTTGCTCGTTTTAAAGGTGTTTTTCGTTTGCAAAGCCGTCGAAAAAACGGATTTTATTATAAACCGTTGACTTTTACAGTCGGCTAAAAAAATCATTTTTTTAGGAGAAAAGTATCATGAAAAAAATAGTTTCCATCGTATCGGTAGTACTTATGCTTGTGTGCCTTATAGCTATCTACGTTTCCGCGGAGGTCACCTATATAAGCGATCTTCAAATTCCTTATGCTGTTACCGCGCCTGTCCTTGACGGAACGCTTTCTACGGGGGAATGGACAGATGCCGCAAAGTTTGAGCTTCCCTCAAGCAAAATGATGGTTGTTCAGATGGATGGTCTTGCAACGACCGCGCCCGCTGATCTTGTGATCAATACCTACATGAAATGGGATGAGACGTATTTGTATATTGCCACCGAGGTTACCGGCGATAAGAACGGTGGACGTCTCTATTACGGCGCGGACGGTGACAATCTTGCGCTTTATCTTGACGTTGACGGGATAGCCGCAAACAACGGTAATACAGATTGTCATACGTTTATGGTATATTCCTTCCCGGTTGTTGCTTCGGCAGGTTCCTCCGACGCCACCGGATATCATACCCGCTATAATCAGGCGGATCATGAGGGCTCGCCGGATAAGCTTGTTCAGACCGATGCTGGCTGCTCGGGTTCGGGAACAGGATGGATTATTGAACAAAGGATAAAATGGAGTGATCTTGACACTCTGCTCGGCGGCGCCTATGAGGGGCAGAATCTCCCCACTCCGAAGGAGGGAACGGTTATTACCTTTATGCCTTCGTATCATGACTGCAATGAGAATAATGCGTTTTGTGGCTGGTATCTCGGGCAGAACTCCGGATATACTTATAACGACGGTGAAAAGGACGTTGAAGTAACTTGGGCAGCATGTGCACCCACTTGCTACGGCTTTAGAGGAACACTTGCCGCAAAAACGGCATCGCCAGATACGGCGGATATGCTTAGCTTCGGTATTTTTGTCGCGGCAACTGCACTTTTCGGTGTGGGAGTTGCAGTTTCCGGGAAAAAGTTTCTGTAATTTCTATAAAATTGAAGGGTGGTAATTGTGAACGGTAGTAATTTGTATCGACTTGCCGCTGCGGTATTTGTCTTTTGCCTGCTTCTTGCTTCCTGCAAGGGGCAGGAAAAGGTTCCGATCGTTACTGACGGAATATCCGATTATGTTATTGTGATTCCGGAATCTCCTACTGAAGAAGAAAAAGACTGTGCTTCACTTTTCAAAAGAATTATCTGTGAAGCAACCGGTGCAGATTTAAAAATCAGAGGAGATTGGCTTGATAAGGATACAATTCCGCCTGAAAAGGAAATCATAATCGGCAACGCTGACCGTGAACAGAGTAAGATATTTTCTGCGGCTCTTCTTCCCGGAGAGGGGGGCTGGGCTGAGAATGAGGGCAGACTTGTATTTTGCTCTAACGGAGACGGGCTTCTTGGCGAGTCAGTAAGAAGCTTTCTGATTGAAAAACTGGGCTATGACGGTACAAAAGACGAGGTGGCAAAGAAAACCGTTGAATTTTATATTATTTCAGAAGAAAAGAAAATTATAACTATGAAAATGCAGAATACCTATACACCCTTGCCGGATAGCGCTTTTGCAGAAAAGAACGATAAAAAACTGCTTTTCAGCGGAGATTACGCGCTTCTGTTTGAAAAGGCGGATAGCGGATATTCTGTTGCCGTTACCGAAAAGAATGGTGAAAAGCCGTTGTTCAAGACGGAATTTCCCGCAACGGTTCGTGTTCTTACCTCAGTTCAAACGCGAGATAATAAGGAATTCGGCGCAGGTTATGCCAATATTATCCGTACTGACAGCGGATATATTGCGATTGCTGATATTGCCACCGATAACGGGAGCCGTTTCCGTGTGACCGATGATTGGTATATCCATGCAGAAGGCAGCTTTGCTTTGGACAGGACGGTAACGGTTGTCGAAAACGGAAAGGGCGATAAGGGCTTTGCCAGCTTGATTTCCTTCGTTGAGATAAGCGGAGATGCCTCTTGCGAAAGCTATGACTATTTTATTCCGGCTGTGCTTTACCGTAATACGGAATATATGACTGGGCTTTCGGTTATGAATGATTTATCGGAAAAACGAAGCTATGTAAAGGAGACAAGAACCGGCACTCCTCTTGCTATGTTGAGAAATAAGAAAACCGGAAATACTCTTACGCTTCAGCATCTGAAGCCCGAAATATCAAACCGGGACAATCTGTACAGACAGGTTTGCTCGGTGAACGACGGCGTTCAGTACGGAGCAATAGGATATTCCTTTGATAGCGGCGCCGCTGTGGATTACATATATCCATGCTCCGAGGGACCGTATAACTACGAGTTTGGCACAGAGAAGGAAATGAAGCAGTGGGTTTACCGTTATCATCCCGTGAGTAGGGAATTTTCCCACAGCTATACGCTGTCGCTGATTCCCGACGATGCGGAAACTTATCAGGACGCTATGATAAATTCCTACCGTGCGGCATACGCCGCCGCCTCTCCTTATATTGCCGAGGTCGATATTGATAAGGTGTATAAACAGACAATAGAGGTTTATGAGGGCTTGTACGAGGAATACCGCACAAGCGATGGCAGCTATGTCGCCGGAATTCCGTTTATGGTTGATGTGCGCGGAGAAATAAAGAATATTAAGTACAATTGGTTTGTAAACGGTTTTACGGGTGCGCAGTCTGATGTCGGATACGAAATGTACCGAGAGGGAGTTTTATCCGGCAATTCCGAGCTTGCAGAGAGGGGAAAGAAAATTCTTGATTTCTGGAGTTCTTCGAAAACCAATGCCAATGCATTGCCTACCGTATTCTGGCAGCCTGAGAAAAACGGTACAGGCGGCTATGATAACGGTCATCCTCCGATGCTCCGGTATATAATTGACGGAGCCGACGGTCTGCTTAAAGCGTATATTTTTTCAAAGGAGCAGGGGAAGGAGGAGAAGCAGTGGCTTGCTGCGGTTGAAAAGCTTGCGCTCTATCTTGTGAGAAATCAAAATTCAGACGGCTCCTTTTGGCGTACCTATAATGCTTACGGAGGCGTTATCGATTCCGATTGGCATCCCAATTTTGCGGGGCATTCCAAGGTAAATACTCCGGTAGCCATCCGTTACCTTGCGCGTATGTATTTGGTGACGGATGATGAAAGGTATAAAGCCGCCGCCCTTAATGCGGCAGATTATGCCTACAATGAACTTTACCTCGGACTCGGAAAGTATGTCGGAGGGACTCCTGACAATCCGAATGTTACCGATAAGGAAGCAGCGATTTATGCCATGTACGGCTTTGATGCCGCCTATGAACTGACAGGCGAACAGAAATATTATGACGCATACCTTCATGCGCTGTATTCGGCAATGAGTTGGGTGATGACTTATGATTATGTTGTAACGGTTCCGGTTTCGAATGCTGCCTCGGAGGTTATGATGTTCGGGGACGGATTTACCTCCGGTTTCTCCTTTATTGCAACGGGACATTCCGGGATAGACGTTTACGGAGCGTCGATATACTATGATTTGTTCCGTCAGTATATCCGCACCGGTGATGAACTTTATCTATCCTTTGCTGGTATGCTCCAAAATAACGCAAGACGTTCTACCGATATGAATGGCGAACGGGGTTATCTTTATCCCGGTTTTTCGTCCGAGGCATGTATTGCCGCAGAATTTGTATATTATGCTTCGGAGGACGGTATTTATGTACCGTGGATAGGCGTTGCATTTGCCGATCCCATGATATCGATGTATGATCATTTCGGTACTGCTGATATATATGAGGCGGCGGAAAGATATTCTCTTAATGAACTGCGGGAAATAACGGAGATAAGAGCTTACGAATAAGAATAATTTTTATAAATGAGGAAGGGACAAAAATGAAAAAGAAACTTTTAATGCTGATTATAGTATTTTCACTTGTTTTTTCGGCAATGATTACGGCGTCTGCCGCCGATATGACACACAATGTCGGTCAGCAGTATGTGGCGTATACCAAGACATCACCGACCTTTGACGGCGTAGTGAATGCAGATGAATGGAAAGCTGCCTATAAGTTTACAATCAACGATACAAATTCAAAAGCGGCATGGAATGCAGGCTTTGCCGAAGTTCCTACCGATCAATCCATCGATGTTTATATGCTTTGGGATGAAAAATATTTATATGTCGGATATGATGTAACGGATCCTACAGCCTGTTATTTTCATGAGTTTGAGTTCGATGGCGGGGACAATATCTGGCTTTGGCTCGATCTCGGTCCCTGTCTTGCGGGTATGACTCTTGCCGACAGTGTACAGATAGGCGGTAATGCAGGTCCCCGATTTGCTGCAGCTCCGCAAATCAAAAACGACGGTACGCTTGGGGAAGCGCTTTATTGTCACCAAGCGGTTATCAACGAGTCGATTATAACTGACCGTGAGTATGCCCCCTTTGCAGCAAGTCTTACGGAGTACGGTTGGATGTATGAGTACGGGATTCCGTGGGAGCTTCTTATAAGTGACATGCTGGACAAGTGCGGAGAAAGCATTGAAAAGGTTACAGCCGGAACAGAGCTTACTGCCAATATTACCTACAACGATTATAATAACCGCACTCAGGTGAATTGGTATTCAACTACTAAAACAGGCTATGAGTCTCCTCTCGTTTTCGATCCCGATGAACACGGAATATTTCTTAAGCTTTTGGGCGAAGGGGAAGATGCACCCGAAACCACGCCCTTCGATGACACGAGCGTTCCCGATATTACAACCGATATGACTGATACTGCCGATAATGCCACCGATATTCCCGATACCGAAACAGCCGATGCTGCAACCGATAAAAAAGAGAATACCACTGCAATAACCGATCGGCCGACAGATACCGCACCTGCGGGAAACGCTGACGGAAATAACAATATACTTTGGATTTTGATTGCTGCTGTCGTTGTTGTTATAGCTGCCGCCGTAACCTTGATAGTGAAGAAAAAGAAGAAATAAGGAGAAACGGAATGAAAAAAGTATTCGCAGTGTTTCTTTCGATTTTAACCGTTGTTACCGCTTTTTGTGCCTGCAAAAAAGAATCCCCGAATTCCAAAGAGAGCAAAGACAGTTCAAACTTGGCTTCGAATGAATATATCCCTGATGTTCCTAATTCCGATTTCAGCGGTGCAACCTTTACTGTAATGTGCCGTGATCCCGAAATGGCATGGGGTGAGCTTGCCATTGTAACCGACGAGGAGAGTACAACGGTACTCGGAGACGCTTCCTATAGGCGGAACAGAAGACTTGAAAACAATTATAATATTACAATGAATTTTATTACTTATAACGATGCAGCATCGTCGGGCGACTCGTTTTATCAAACGCTGTTTCAGAATCTTCAATCATATGACGATATCTGTGATATCTGTATTCCCGGGATAATCGACGCGGCAACGCTTACTGCTGCAAACGCTTTCTATGATCTCTCATCCGGGGATGTTCCCTATGTCAATCTTGAGCAGCCGTGGTGGAATCATTCGATAAACGAAAGTATTGCCATACTGAACAGACAGTATTTTGCGATAAGCGACGCGCTTCTTAACGATAAGCTTGATACCTACGCTATGTTCTTTAACAAAACGCTGTTTGCTGACAACAATCTTGAAGAACCGTACGCGCTTGTCGATTCCGGAGAATGGACATTTGATGCCTTTGCCAATATTGTGAAGACTTACGGGGGCGATGTAAACGGAAACGATTCTCCTGATTATGAGGATAGATTCGGTTTTGTAGGATTTATATACGATGTTTTTTATGTAGGTTCCGGCGTTAAAGGGGCGACGCTTAATAAGGAAACAGGACTTCCCGAAATGACTCGGTTCTCTGATAAAATCGACGATATATATCAAAAGTCATATGCTCTGATTAAGGGAACCGATCCTTACTATACTTACAGTGTAGGACAGGAACCATTGTTTAATAATGATGTAAATGACACCTTTACCGCTGCTTTTGATACAAAATCGCTTTTTATGTGCGGACCGCTTATGTTCTACTTTAATATCATAGCGGATATGACAAGCGATGTTGGCGTTCTTCCCTGTCCGAAATATGACGAGGATCAGAGCAGTTATTATCACCGCGCAGGTTATAACGGCGCTACCGCAATAACTGTATTGACTACGGTAAGGAATGTCGAGAGAGCCGGAATCATTCTTGAAGCGTTCTGCGCTGAGTCGAAGAATTATATCAGTCCGGCGTTCTATGAAACTCTGCTTACGAACCGTTATGCTCAGGATGAGGAATCCAAGCGTATGATTTCCCTTATTATCGAAACGGAGGAATTTGATCTTGACCAGATATTCAGATGGGGGGCTATTCTTGAAAGTCTTCAGGGAGCTTTGGCAATGGGACAAACATCCATATCGTCGCTGTACGGTCGTTATATCAGTGCGGCAGAGATAAAGCTGACTGAAACTGTCGACAGCTATAAGGAGCTTCAGGTAAAATAACAGATGGAAAATATGAAAAACAAGCTAATATTGTTTTCTTTTATCATAGTCTTGCTTTTTCTCCCGAGTTGTTCGAAGGGGAAAAAGGTTCCTATAGTGGAAAACGGGAGCTCGGAATATAAAATTATTATTTCTCAAACCGCCTCAAAGGAAGAACGGGAAGCGGCGGCACTTATCAGAAGCACTATCGAAAAAAGCACCGGTGTCAGACTTGAGCTGTCTGACGATTGGATAGACGAGAAAAACGGCGGGACTCCGGGAGAAAAAGAAATCCTTGTAGGCAAAACAAACCGGAAGGAAAGTACGGATGCCTTGGCAGAGCTTAAGCTTATGTCTTATGCTGTCTGCGAAATAGGTGGCAAGATCATCATTTGCGGACGCGGAGACGGAGCTGTCAGTCAGGCGGCAGAGGAATTTCTCACGCGTTATGCGGGATATAACGGCAAAGACGCGGAAGTGAAGGCTCTTAGCGTACTGTCCGTAAAAGAGGGAATCAGCATTATGAATAATATGAAATTTACAAGCGTTCATACTGTACCGGAGCACGGCATTATAACCGACAGCGGGATGGAAAGCGACGGCTATTCCCTTAGCTTCGACGGAAGGAATGGCGGATATTCGGTTGGAATATACCGTGACGGAAAGCTCAGTTTTTCGTCCGAAACTCCCGCGATTATAAGAATTCTCGGGAAAGGAGGTACCGACGAATCTGAGTACCGCGAAAAGTATGATAATATTGTCAAAACCGACGGCGGATATATTGCATTTGCCGAGATTAAAACCAATAACGGAAGCGCATTTCTCGTAAAAGATGAGTATTTTATGACGGTGGAAGGAACATTCTCTTTTGACCGTACCGTGACGGTTACGGAGAGCAGTCCTTCGGATACAGGGTATGCAAGCACCGTTTCCTTTGCCGATTCCAACGGAACCGAGGACAGAGATAGGTACGATTATTTTATCCCCGGCGTTTTGTATAAAGATACCTCCTATATGCAGACGACAAATCCGTGGGGAGCCTCGCTTGCTTCCGATTTTTCGGGGAAACGGAATTATGTAAAGGAGCTTTGTGTGACTCTTCCGTCATCAATGGCAAGAAACCGCGAAAACGGGAATTATCTCATGCTTGTGCATCTTTCACCTGAGATTAATGTTGAATTTCCGGTCGGAGACGATGTTATTGTCAATGACGAGGTGCGGTACGGCTCGGTAGGCTATTCTTTTGATAGCACGCTTGCTCTTGACTTTGTTTATCCTTCATCCGAGGGGCCCGTTACTTACGAGCGAGACGGTGCGGAATGGAGAAGGAAATATCATTCCGTAAAAGCGGGGAACAGTCACAGTTACAGTATTTCTCTTATTTCGGGTAATTCCGATAATTATAGCGACGCGATGGTTGACAGCTATAAGAAGGCGTATTCTCTTTATGCACCGTCTGTTACTGCCGATATTGACATAAATAAGATATATTCTCAGCAAATTGAAATATATCGTGCTTTTTATACCGAATATGAATCGCAAAGAGGTGAGAAATCGGCGGGGGTGTATTTTGACGCAAGCGTCAGAACCGGCAAACCGTTTTCACCGATTTCTTATCTGATCGGATTCTCGGGGGCACAGACCGCCGCTGCATACGAAATGTTCAGAGAGGGGGTTCTTTCAGAAGATAAGGATTTGATCGATAAAGGAATAGCTATGCTTGATTTTTGGTCGTCGGAAAAAATTGTCGGAGGAGAGCTTCCCGTTGTGTGGTGGATTCCTAACGAAAAGGCGCCTCTTTCCGGAACGGTGCAGAATTATGCAAACTATCTGAGGGTTTTTGTTGACGGAATGGAGAGTATGCTTGACGCCTGTATATTCGGAGAAAAGAACGGCTATGATATTTCGGAATGGAAATCGGCTGCCCTTAAGACTGCCGATTTTCTTGTGAAGAATCAAAGCGCGGAGGGAACATGGGCAAGAGCTTATACCCGTGACGGAAAGCCGCTTAAAACGGTTGATGAGCTGGACAGCTTTAATTCATCGACTATTTTTAACGGATACGCAGGGGAATCCCCGCTTGCTTCCTACTGCGCGGTACGGTTTCTGTATAAAGCATATCAGATTACGGGTGAGGAAAAATATAAGACAGCGGCAATCAGGACCGCTGAATGGGCATATGATGCGCTTTATCTCGAAATCGGAAAATATGTCAGCATATGTCCTGATCATGTAAATATTTGTGATAAGGAATCGGCAATATATGCAATGTATTGTTTCAGCACGGCATATGAGATGACGGGTGATAAGAAATATCAGAAGGCTCTTGAACATGCTGCGATATCGGCAATGAGCTTCGTCTTTGTTTACGATTATGCTGTTCCTTATTCGGTAAGTTCCGCGGAATATGACGGAGTAAATGTATTCAAAAACGGCGGGGTTATCGGTCAGTCTCTTATTGCCACAGGCTATGGACATGTCGATGCATACGCCGCACACACCTACTATGATTTCTTTGATTACTATGTTCTGACGGGTGACAGTATTTATCTTGATTTTGCCGGATTTATTCAAATAAATACCAAGCTCCAATGTGATTACGACGGCTCGAAGGGCTGGTATCTTGAGGGTATGAATCTCGAAGCCTGTTATGTGAGCGGGAATATGTTTACCACGGCGGGAGATGGGGTATGGCTGCCGTGGGTCAGCCACAGCTTTATTGCCCCGGTTATTGATATGCGGGAGAGATACGGAGATGCCGACGTTTATACGCTTTCAGAGCGGTATTCCCGCGAGGAACTGTTTGAAATGCGGGGCTGAATGTCAAAAAATTGCTCTGTAAGGTAAAATTTCCGCCTTGATTTTTCGGTACCGAGATAGTAAAATTAGTATAAACAATGCTTAAGGAATCAGTGAATAAAACGTCAACGGAGCTTTCCGGCAGATTGATTGCCCGGCATCGTTAAAAAACTTGAAATAGGAAGTCAACGCCACCGGGTTCTGACGGTATAGATGCGCAGTCGTGTTTTTTGTCAAACGATGCAAATTGAGTGGACAAAAGCAGTTCCTCTGCCGACGAAATTTATGAAGTGTGACGGAAAAGGGACAAACAGATATACCGTCAAGGCGCAAGCTGTGAACCGGGCGATGTTGCCTTAACTTACTCCTTCGTTTTTTGCCTTGCCGTTCAAAAAATCATCTCGAAAATCTGTATAGCCGATTGAATCAGCGATCCCTTAACTATCAAGAAACTGTTCTGAAAATATTGTTTTTTCGGTTCGTCTGAAAGGTACGGTGAGAAACATGAAAAAAGCAATACGTAAATTTATTCCGCTTGCGGGTATGCTTCTTCTACTGGCGTCGTTGCTTACAGGATGCGGCAGGGAGAACGAAAAAACTGCGGAAACGTCTGAAAAAACTCAGAGTTCCGATACCGCGGAAAGCGAAAAGCCGAAAACCGTGATCCGTGTAACCTGTGTCGGAGACAGTATCACTTTCGGTGAATGCGCGACGGCTTCGGATGCAAGCTATCCATCCGTCATGGCGGAAATTCTCGGAGACGGGTATGTTATTGAAAACTGCGGCAAGAGCGGAGCGGCGGTTATCAACGGTGAGACAGCAATACTCTATACCTCCACCGCAGAGTACCGAAAGAGTCTTGAATCGAATCCCGACGTTGTGATCATGATGCTTGGGACGAACGATTCCTGTTCAAGAAATGACTGGACAGCCGAAAAAGAAGCGGATTTCAAGGCAAAATACATCGCGCTCATTGACAACTATGCCGGACTTGAATCGAAGCCGAGAATCATTCTTGCAACCTGTCCTAAGAGAATCGATGCAAAGGCATTCGACGACTGTATCAGACTCAATATGGCTCCGCTTATCAAAAGCATTGCGGAGGAAAAAGGTCTCTCGGTTATCGATATTTATGACGCGACGAAAAATTTCAAACGGGACGATTATGCCGACGCTCTTCATCCGAATGACAGCGGTTACAAAAAGCTGGCGGAAGCTATGGCAAAGGAGCTTACAGGTATTCTCGGATGAATGCTTGACCATAAAACGAAAATATGATACAATAAATGCGCGGGAGCGGAAAAACTCCTGCGCATTTATGGATTTACGGAAGATTTTATGATGGATAAAGCGTCACTGATTAACGGATTTGCAAAAAACACGGAGCAGAGGGTTATATTTGCCCATATTTTCGATCTTGCTCTGCGCTCGGAGAACAGAAACACGGTTGAGTCGGGCAATTTTCTGCCGGAGAATGACGCCAATACCGTCGGGAATATGCTTCTGTCGGCGGGAATCCGTAATTTTATTTTATACGGCGGATATGAGGGCGCAGAGAGAAAATGCCCGGTCTTTCTGCCGGATTATCTGACGGAGGAGGATATAGCCGCCTCTCCGCCGCTTGCGGAGATTGTTTATGCCGTTGCCAACGTTGACCGATTTGACCTTGGCAGAGCCGAATTATCCCACGGCGACTGCTTAGGGGCGCTTATGGGACTGGGAATCGAACGGGATACGGCCGGTGATATTATCGTTGCCGGCGGGAATGCCGTTATTGTGATAAAATCCCGCATTGCGGATTATGTTGCCGAAAATCTCAGAGGAATAGGTCGGTACAAGGTAAGCGTAACGCTGAAGAAAAAAGTGGAAATCTTCAGATCGGAGAAACTCGAGACTTTTTCCGATACGGTTGCTTCCATGCGGCTTGACGCTGTTATCGCATCGGTTTTCAGGCTGTCAAGAAGCGCCGCTTCTGAAGCTGTCGGACGCGGTCTTGTGGCAGTAAACGGTATCATCAGCATAAAAGGCGATATGGTCGTTGGTAAGGGAGATAAGCTGTCCCTGCGCGGAAAAGGGCGTGTGATTATAGAGAGCGTTGACGGGCTTTCGAAAAAAGGCAGAATCCGATTCACTTATAAAAAGTAGAAAAGCAGCGTTTTCATCCGCAGAAAAAGGGAATATCGCGCGAAAGATGGATTGAGCTTGAAGAGAGCATAGCTTGTTCAGACTCGAATTCTTCTTAAGGCAAAGCTGGGTTCCGGCGGCACAGATGCGCAGTCCTATTTTCTGTCAAACGATACAAATTGAGGAGGTAAGAGCCACTCTTCTGCCGATGGAATTTGTGAAGTGCGACGGGAAACGGACAAGCAGATATGCCGTCAGGACGCAAGCCATGGACCCGGCGGTGTTGCTTTAAAAATGCGGTATCCGGTTTTTGTGTCTTTCATAAGCACAGGAGTAATTCTTTGTTGTTTGTACCGCCGCTTTGGCGGCAGAATGGAGAGTAAAATGAATAAATGTCGGCTAAGAGAGTGGAAAATAAGCGACGCCAAGGATATAGCCCGAATATTGTCAAATCACAAAATATTAGATAATTTGCGTGACGGTATACCGTATCCGTATACGGAAAAGGACGGAGAAGAATATATAAAAAGAATGCTTTTATCGGATAAAAATACGACTTTTGCCTTTGCAATAGACGTAAACGGGACAGCAGTTGGGAGTATTGCCGCCTTCCGTCAGGAGAATATACACGATAGAACGGCGGAAATCGGGTATTATTTATCCGAGGATTATTGGAATCTTGGAATTATGACCGAAGCGGTAAAGCAGTTATGCCGGTATCTATTTGAATATACCAATATTATCCGGATTTTTGCCGAGCCGTTTTCGGATAATTCTGCTTCCAGTCGGGTTCTTGAAAAAGCAGGCTTTCATTTTGAAGGATTGCTTCGCAGTAACGCCGTTAAAAACGGCAGGGTTTTGGATATGAAAATGTATTCATTGGTCACTGAGGAAAGAAACGATTGAAAGCCTGGCAATACGGTAAAATGTTCTTTAGCTTTTGTATTTGCCTTTTTCTTCTGATATACGAGAGAATTATGACTGTAGTGCCGTTGCTTTGACGGTGCAGTATCATTTACAGGATGCGAAAAATACGGAGAATGTTTTTCGCGTACGGCGGTATGTTGCTTTTTTATTTTATAGGGCGCCTCTCAAAATTCACTGCCCGAATCCGATTCAAGCTGTTTTCCATTATTCGTCACCAAAATCCTTGACGGAAGGATACGCTGTCTGCGGAATTTTTGTTTTGACTGACAAAAAATCTTTTTGCCGTCTATGAACAGTGAATTACGAGAGGTGCCCTATATGTTTATATATGTTTTGCAGGTCAGTCCCTGCAATATGAAATATTGAGTTTGAATATCCAATGGTGTATCAAAGAAAAAACACAGGAGCAACGGAATTAATGATCGGATAGGAATCTTTTTATCGCGTTTTTGTGTATTATTTCGATGATATCGGGCGACAGCGTTTCAAAAAATCTTCCGAAGTCGGTTATGTCATTCATATCCTCCGCATTGTGCAGGAGAAATCCAAGAGGAAATTTGAGGGACGCTTTGACAGGATCTTGTACGGCAGGAATAATTCCGGGAAGCCCTTTTTCGGTTCGGAATGCGAAAAGGTCTATGAAATCGGAAAAGCTTTCGGGACGGGAAGAAATCAGAAGCGTTTCGGGGACGATGAGGTTTTGCTTCAGATAATCGTATAGCTTTACAAGCTCGGACGGGGCGGATTGCTTCGTTTGAAGAATCAGACATAGGTTTTTCTTTCGAATCAAGGAAGCCGCTTCGATTGAAAGCGCTGTTGAAAACTGATAGAGGTCATTTTTCGTGAGCGAGGTTCCGGATTGAATTTTTAACAGGATGCCGTCAATCTCTTTTTTTCTGGAGTTACGCTCATAATGATAATCCGAGAGCGTGATTCGCACTGCTTTACAGCCTTTTGACAGAAATTCGTTCAATTTTTCGCTGAGAATCGATACAAAGTCACCGAATGTACGGGAATCCTTGCTTTTCGCTGCAAGACGGCAGAGAACGGCTTCGGAGCAAATTTCTCCGAGATCAAAAACCGGATATAAATTAACGCTGCTTTTTTCAAAGGCAGGGAGAACGTCAAACGGGAGATATCTTAAAAACATTGTCTCGACTCCGAGCAATTCTGCGAGAGACAAAGGGGTAATGCTTTCTTCATCTATGATGTTGTTGCAATGCCGCCATATATTTTCACAGCGGCTGCTCCCTGTGCCGTAGGACAGGAAATCGGGTATTCCGAATACCTTTTTCATAATTTCGCATACAACCGTTGTTACACGGTGTCCCGGCATAAGCGGGAGCGTTTCTATCAGAGCGCGGAATTTTTCATAATCAGACGCTGCGCCGCTTACCGTCTCCTCACCGATTCCACAGAGACGCATCGCTTTTTGGGCGTTTTCGGAGTGCACGACAAGCATCTCTCCGATATTGCGGTATTTTGAATCAGAGGTGATCTGCTGAGGCTTGATATTGTTGTCCCATGAAAAAATGGGAGCTGAAAGATTCTTCTTACTTTTGTCCATATTCGTTTCCCAAAGCTCTCCGTTCGTTATGATCGGTTTATTATAGCATTTTTTCGGTGAAAAAACAATAATTTTGCTTGACAATTTGATTTTATGATGATAAGATATTGTATATGAGCTGTGAAAGCGTGTAAGTAGATACGGAAGACGGGCTTCAAGAGAATCGGCGCCGTGGGCTGAGAGCGCCGTAAGACCTTTCCGAGTTGAATTTCAGCGCCGGAGCTTTTCCGCGAAAAGCAATTTTGCGTTAAGCGGAATGTCGCGCCGCATTAAGGCGAAGAAAGAGCGGAATTTTTCCGAACACGGGTGGTACCGCGAGCTTGCTCGTCCCATGATTTTATGGGGCGGTTTTTTTGTTTTTCGGTAAATTTTTATGCCGAAAAGCACCGTATTTTTCCGGCGGAGAATACGGCAAGACGAAAACGCCGGAGAAACGGACAGATAAATGCTTGAAAGCACACAAAAAATGAAAGAACATTTTTCCTCGCTTCTTGATAAAGCGTCTTCAACCTTGGAGCTTGAATCGCTGAAGATTGAATTTCTCGGGAAAAAGGGACATATTTCCACGCTTATGAGCGAGCTTAAAAATGTTGCCGCCGACAGGAAGAAAGAAGCGGGACGCGTAATCAATGAGACGAAGCAGTTCATTGAACAGCGGATCAAAGAAAAAACGGAGGAGCTTACTCTTCTTGAAGAGAAGCGTCTTATCGATTCCGCCGAGTCGTATGACGAATCTCTTCCGTCGGAGCTCGGACTCGGCTCTTATCACCCGATTACTTTGATTCAGAGAGAGGTTGAGGAAATATTCTCTGCCATGGGCTTCTATATCGAGGATTATAATGAGGTGGTTGACGATTATCACTGCTTCGAGGCGCTCAATATTCCAAAGCATCATCCCGCAAGGGACATGCAGGATACCTATTATCTTGATAACGGTCAGCTTCTGAAAACTCATACCTCCGCGGCACAGAATTATATTATGCGTAAATACGGCGCTCCTGTCCGCGCCATCTTCCCTGGAAGATGCTTTCGGAACGAGTCGACCGACGCCTGCCATGAGAATACCTTCTTCCAGCTTGAAGGAATTATGATCGACGAGGATATTTCAATATCCAATCTTATATATTTTATGAAAACAATGCTTTCTGAGGTGTTCCGTCAGGATATCACGGTAAGGCTTCGTCCCGGTTTTTTCCCCTTTGTTGAACCGGGCTTTGAGCTGGATATAAAATGCACTATCTGCGGCGGAGCGGGATGCCCCTCCTGCAAAAATTCCGGATGGCTTGAGCTTTGTCCCTGCGGAATGATTCATCCGAATGTTTTGACATACGGAGGAGTTGATCCTGAAAAATATACCGGATTTGCCTTTGGTCTCGGTCTTACCAGACTTGCCATGATGAAATACGGCATAAAGGATATTCGCATTCTGAACAGCGGAAATCTGAAAGCTCTTTCACAGTTTACCGATAAATAAGGCTAACCGAATACAGAGGCTTCGGAACAGCGTATGCTATCGGAGCATTATGTGCTTTGAAAAACGCCGAAGTCCTTGATTTCGAATGTCCGGTATTTATACAATTATCGGAAACAAATACCTTTTCTGAGAGGCATATCCTCCGGCAGGGATGTGCTTTATAAAATAAATTCAGCCGAGAAACGGAAAATATATGTTTGTATCAATGAATTGGATCAAGGAATACGTTGATCTGTCAAATGAAAATATTGAGGATCTGATACGACGTTTTACCCTGTCAACGGCAGAGGTAGAGGATATATACTATAAAGGCCGCGATATTTCGGGCGTTATTGTCGCACAGATTATATCGGTCGAAAAGCATCCGGATTCAAAGAAGCTCCATCTTCTAAAGGTCGATACCGGTTCGGATATTCTTGACATTGTTTGCGGAGCGCCTAACGTATCGGTCGGACAGAAGGTAGCCCTTGCAACGGTCGGCGGCAGAGTATGCGCAGGTGAGATCGGTAAAGCGAAAATTGCGGGATATGATTCGTATGGCATGTGCTGTGGAGCAGACGAGCTCGGAATTGCAGACGGACATACGGGACTTATGGAGCTTGACAGAGACGCTCCGCTCGGAACCGATATTAAAGAGCTTTATCCTCTTATCGAAGATATCATTTTTGAGGTTGACAATAAATCTCTTACGAACCGCCCCGATCTTTGGGGCCATTACGGCATTGCAAGAGAATTTGCGGCGTTGACAGGCAAAAAGCTGAAACCGCTTGATCTTTCGGAAATCGTCTATGGCGGAGAGCGTGAGATAGCCGTTACCGTCAGCAGAGAGGATCTGCTTTACCGGTATTCCTGCCTTGAAATATCGGGTATATCAAAGAACAGAAGCCCTCTTGATATGCAGATAAGACTATATTACTGCGGCATGAGAGCCATCAATCTGCTTGCCGATCTTACGAATTATATTATGCTTGAATTAGGTCAGCCGACGCATGCCTTTGACGCACGGAAAATTGATGCAATTCATGTCGGAACGCCCGATTCTCCTATGAAGTTTACCACTCTTGACGGAAATGAAAGAGAGATAAACGAGAATACGCTTATGATATATAACGGAAGCGAGCCCGTCGCGGTAGCCGGCGTTATGGGAGGGCTTGATTCGGAAATCGTTGATAACACCGATGCGCTGGTGCTGGAATCGGCAAATTTTGACGGAGTTTCAGTCCGGAAAACCTCCTCTCGGCTCGGTCTCCGCACCGACGCCAGTATGAGATATGAAAAGATACTCGATCCCGAGCTGACAGTTACCGCTATCAAACGCTTTCTCTATCTTCTCTCTGAAATTGATCCCGGAGCATACGTATCTTCAAAGCTGACCGATAAGTATGTCAGAAAATACGATGAGGTTGTTATATCCTTTGATAAGCGCTTTGTTGACCGATATACGGGAATCAATATTTCCGAGGAGCAGATTGTAAGGACGCTGACGCTGCTTGGCTTTGATGTTGAGCAAAAAAGTCATGACTTTGTTGTCAGAGTTCCCTCATGGAGAGCGACAAAGGATGTAACCATAAAGGCAGATATCATTGAGGAAATAACCCGTATATACGGCTATGATAACTTCGATATCTCTACGACAAGGAGTCTGCTCAGACCTGTCAGAAAGTCTGTCTCAAAGGACGAGGACGGAAGTATAAAAAACCTCCTTGTTCAACGCTTCAGTCTTCATGAGGTTCATTCATACATCTGGTGCGACGGAAAAAAGTATAAAAAGCTTGGAATTGATGTTGAAGACAATATCCGTATTCTCAATATTCCGATGCCCGAAAACGGTACGCTCAGAAGCTCTATGCTTCCGACTATGCTGACTTTCCTTTATGAGAACAAGGGCTTCTCGGAGGATTTCGGTATATTTGAGATTGGAAGAGTCATAAAAGGACTTCGTGAAAACGGCGAGTGCAACGAAAGACGTACTCTCGGTCTTGCTCTTTACAGTAAAAGCAAGAGTGAGAAGGAGCTTTATTTTAAAGCGATTTCGATACTCCGCACTCTTACGTTCGAAATTAAGCATACCGAACCGGAATTTTCAAAGATTTCGCCGCGGTACGATTGGCAGCATCCGAAAAACACCTCCGCAATATCGGTAAACGGTTCCGATATCGGAGTAGTATGTACTTTGCATCCGCAGAATCTTTCAAAGCTTGATAAAGCCGCCGCCGTTGTCTGTGCCGAGCTTGATCTTGATGATTTTTATGCGGTTTCTGCCGATTCGCTTTCCTACACAGAGCCGTCGAAGTTTCCTTCTATCGATTATGATTTATCGATTGTGCTTCCCGACGCTTTTCGTTTTTCCGACGCCGCTTCCGCATGGACGTCGCTCCATTGCCGAGAACTTACATCGGTAAAGGTGATTGATGTTTATGAGCTTGAAGCGACTAAGAGTGTAACGGTAAGATTTACTTTCTCCTCAGAGGACAAGACGCTTTCTATGGAGGAAATTCAGCCGGTTATCGACGCCGTAATATCCAATCTCGGACATAACGGCATTCTTTTGAGAGCTTAAGACGTTATTGCGGAAATACGACGGCGCGGAAGCATGGTTTTCCGCGCCGTTTCCAAAGGGTATCTTAGGGTATATTTATGAATGTACAGGATTTTATTCAAAAGCTTGATTCTTTTTTTGATAAGGATGATATGGCGGGAGCGGGAGAATTTCTTCGTTCTTCCCGACGCGACGCAGCAGCCGAGGGCGATAAAAAATTTCTCCTTACCGTCTTGAATGAGATGATGGGATATTATCGCAAGACGAGAGAAGAGGAAAGAGGACTTGAATCGGTTTACTCCGGGCTTAAGCTGTCGGCAGAACTCGGTCTTGATTCTTCCTCTGCCGGCGCTACCGCTATGCTCAATGCTGCAACGACCTTAAAGGCGTTCGGGAGAGCGGAGGAGGCGATTCCATACTATGAAAGAGCGTCTGCCGTCTATGAATCGGTGTTTTCTCCCGACGATTACCGTATCGCCGGACTGTGTAACAATTATGCGCTTGCTCTTGTCGATGTCGGAAAATATCAAGAGGCGGAAGAAAAATACAAGAGAGCGCTCGGTATCCTTTTGCCATGTCGGGAAAGAACTGCCGACGTTGCCAATACCTATGTCAATATGGCGCATCTTTATGACCGGCTCGAAGATTATGGGAAGATAGAAAACTGTCTTGACGCCGCGCTTGATACGCTTGAGAAGGATAACCTGCGAAACGGATATTATGCCTATACCTGCCGCAAATGCGCGCCGTCCTTTGGTTATTTCGGATATTTTATGACGGAAAAAGAATTGAACGAAAGGGCGGATGCGATTTATGAAGGGAATCGAACTGTCTGAACGTTTTTTTCTCCGATACAAAGATGAATTGCTTGAAGAATATGCGCCGTACGTTTCTGTCGGTCTTGTCGGAAACGGCTCGGAATGCTTTGGCTTTGATGATGAAATATCGCGGGATCACGATTTTGACGCGGGCTTTTGTATATGGGTTGATGACGGTGTTTCAAGCGAACTGCCTGAGCTTTTGGAGAAACGGTATGCTTTGCTTCCCCGATCGTTTATGGGGGTGGAGAAGAAAGCAAACTCCCTGTCCGCGGAAAAGCGCAGAGGCGTTTTTCTCTGTTCGGCGTTTTATAAAGGGCTGATCGGCATCGGGAGAGCGCCGTCTTCGCCTGAGGAGTGGCTGAAAATCCCCGATTATGCGCTTGCAGCGGCGACAAACGGGAAAGTTTTTACCGATAACGCCACGGATTTTACCTATGTAAGAAATACTTTAATAAACGGCATTCCCAACGATGTGATATTGAAAAAGCTGTCTCGCGCGCTGGTTATCATGGCGCAGTCGGGGCAGTATAACTATACACGCTGTATAAGACACGGAGAAGCTGCGGCGGCAAGGCTTGCTCTGAATGAATTCATCCTTCATTCGGCAGCCTGTGTATATTACCTGAACCGCCGCTTTCCTCCGTTTTATAAATGGCTTTTCAGAGGGATGCGCGAGCTTCGGCTCGGACGCGAGGTGGGAGAGCTGCTTTCGTCATTGCTTCTGAATACCTCTTATGCCGAGTGTGCCGACAATATCGAGAGAATCTGCGGAATTGTGCTTGCGGAGCTGAAACGGAGAGATATTACCTATGGTAATGAGGACTACCTTGAGCCGCACGCGTTTCGGACGGCAGAAAAAATCAGAGACGGGACCGTCAGAAACATGCATATTATGGAATAGCGATTGACAAATTTGTCTCATTATATTATAATAATTACGTTATAGTAAACGATTACAATAAAAAGGAGCTTCATATGAAAGTAATAATCGGAATCGATGTCGGAACCTCCGGTGTAAAAGTGCTTGCGGTGGATGAGAACTGCAAGGTGGTAAGCAGCAACGTAACGGAGTATCCGATTTATACGCCGAACCCGGGTTGGACGGAGCAAATTCCGTCAGATTGGTGGAAGGCGATCTGCGCCGGACTGAACAAGCTTGTTTTGGAGCTTTCGGAATATGAGATATGCGGAATCGGTCTGTCGGGACAAATGCACGGCATGGTTGCTCTTGATTCGGATTGTAATGTTGTCCGGCCGGCTATTCTTTGGAATGATCAGCGGACAAAATCGCAGTGTGACAAAATTATTGAGCTTGCCGGCGGAGTTGAAAGCCTTGCTTCGTATACCAACAATAATATGCTTACCGGTTTTACCGCCGGAAAGATTCTTTGGATGAAGGAAAACGAACCGGAAAATTATAAAAAAACCGTGAAGGTGATCAATCCGAAGGATTATATCGCATATATGCTGACCGGATCGATTGGTACCGATGTTTCGGACGCTTCCGGTACCGGCTTCTACGATGTGAAGAATAATCGCTTCAGTCAGGAGCTTATTCGTCTTTGCGGAATCGATCCGTTTTTATTTGCCGAGCCGCACGCTTCCTCCGATGTGATCGGAGCGGTTACGGAAGCTGCCGCCAAACAGACAGCGCTGCCGCTCGGAACTCCGGTATGCGCGGGAGGCGGAGATGCGGTTCTTTCTACAATAGCCATGGGAGCGGGCAGTGAGAATACCGCTGCGGTTATGCTCGGAACCTCCGGGGTGGTTTCGGCGCATACTACGAAATTTATGGATAATAAAGACGGTGCAGTGCAGTTTTCAAGAGCCTGTGCGGACGGTATGTATCATGTAATGGGAGTTACTCTTGCTGCGGCGGGATCCTATAAATGGTACGGTGAGAATTTCGGAGGCGGCGACTTTAAGGAGATGGACAAGGAGGCGGAGACTTCCTCGGCGGGAGCCGGAGGCGTTATCTATCTGCCTTATTTGTACGGAGAGCGTTGTCCGGTAAACGATCCTTATGCCAAAGGATGCTTCGTTGGAATAACCGCAAGAAACACAAAGGCAGATTTCAACCGGGCAGTCCTTGAAGGAGTAGCTTTTTCGCTTCGTCAGGTGTATGAGAAAATTTCCGGCGGAAAGGCTGCAGAACGGATGATACTTGCCGGCGGCGGTTCAAAGAGCCCGCTTTGGAGACAGATATTTGCCGATGTATTCAATATGCCTGTCGTTACGCTTGACGGTGCCGGAGAGGGAAGCGGCTTCGGAGCAGCGATTGTTGCCGGAGTCGGCTGCGGTTTATTCGGGAGCGTAGCTGAGATTTCCGAGAGGCTGAATATTAAATCCGTGACAGAGCCGATTGGAGAAAATGTTTCTGTTTACGATGACGTATACGAAAAGTATTGCGGTCTGTACGCACGGTTAAAGGGGATTTAAGATAACGCCGCCGGGTTCACGGCTTGTACCCTGACGGCAATCTGCTTGTCTCTTTCCCGTCATACTTCACAAATTTCATCGGCAGAGAAGTCGCTCCTGCCTCCTCAATTTGTATCGTTTGACGAAATATGACTGCGTACCTCTACCGTCAGCATTCGGCGGTATTGCCTTAAATCAAAGATAATAGAATAGAGGACTGACGTTTTGAAGCGCGTCAGTCCTTTCTGCTTTACCAATATTTGCAAAGAGGTGTCTGCGGGGCTGCGGAAAGGAAAAAAATTTGATGTTTGTATGATTCAAAATGGGATCTCAGAGGCAGTATTTATGAAAATTGTATCGGATTTTAATAAATTGTTACTTTTTTGTCATTGATTGACTTTCGGAAACTATGATAGTATAATTAATATGATATACTAAATATAGGTAATATGATATCGTGAATAGTATGGGAGATGCAAAATGAAGTTTTTAAAGAAAATATCCGTCTTTCTTGCAGGACTGATGCTTGTGGGGATAATTGCTGGTTGCGGAGCAGCAGACAGCTTTGTTCCGAAAGGATATAAGAAAATATCTGCCGATAAGGTGGGATATAGACTGTATGTGCCGGATAACTGGATTGACGATCTTTCAACCGGTGTGGCGACCGCATATGTCTCGGAGAAGGACCGTTCCAATATAAGCTTTATGGCTTTTGAGGTGGATGATACCATTATTCAGGCGGAGATTGGAAGCGGTACTTCTGGAAGTGAAAGAAACGAAAAATCGGACTCCGATGGTACAACGGAAGCCGTAACAACGCAGGACCCCGTTGATACGGAGGATAGCTCCTCGGATGTCAGCGAAAGCGTCACGGCAGCTGATTCTGCCGCCTCCGTTCCTGATATCACGACAGTGGAGGATTATTGGGAATATTATTCGGCAGATTTTCAAAAAACTTTTCCTGATATGGAATATGTTGTGAAGGGCGAGAATATGCTTCTTTCGGGGAAGGCAGCGGAAAGATACGTTTATACCGCGACGGTTACAGGTGAAAAGTATCAATTTATGCAGGTAATTATGCTGAATGCCGGAACAGTTTATATATTTACTTATACTGCGCTTCCTGACAATTACGATAAGCACCTTGAACAGGTGGAGGAGATTATTGGGTATATCGATATCGATTTCTGACGGTTATGAACAACATCTATTTTGACAACAGCGCTACAACCAGGGTATCGGAGGCTTCCGCTGCGGGTATTATGAAAGCTCTTGCGGAGTGGGGCAATCCGTCTTCGGTACATGGAAGGGGAGTCGGTGCGGAAAAGCTGGTAACGGAAGCCGAAAATAATATAATTAAAGCTCTTGGTGTAAAGAATCCCCGTTCGGGAAGGCTGATTTTCACAGGAAGCGGTACAGAGGCAGATAATCTGGCGATTTCCGGTACGATATATTGCAGGAAGTATCGGTTTAAGCCGAGAATTATCACTACCGACAGCGAGCACCCAGCGGTTGCTAATACCGTCAGAGAGGCGGAGATGAACGGATTTGATGTCGTGCGTCTTTCAACAAAGGGAGGACTTATCGATTATGACGAGCTGTATTCCGCTCTTACTCCAGAAACGGTGCTGATTTCCGTAATGAGAGTCAATAATGAGACCGGAGCGGTTTATGATATCGGAAAAATTTTTGCGATGGCGAAGGAGCGCTGTCCCGATGTGATTACGCACTGCGACGCCGTTCAGGGATTTCTGAAAATTAACTGTTCGCCGTCAAAGCTGCTTGCCGATCTTGTAACGGTGAGCGGACATAAAATCGGTGCTCCGAAAGGGATCGGTGCTCTTTGGTGCGATAATTCGCTTATGGTTCATAAGCGAATTAAGCCGATTATTTTCGGAGGAGGTCAGGAGGGCGGTTATCGCTCCGGCACGGAGAATGTCTGCGGTATAGCCGGAATGGGAGAGGCGTCGAAGGAAAGATTCACCGTTATGTCCGAAGATTATGAGAAGGTATCTTATCTTCGTTCGCTTTTGATATCTCGGCTTCCTGACGGCGCGGAGGTGAACCTGCCGCAGGGGGAATATCTGCCGAATATTGTAAGTCTATATGTTCCCGGTATTAAAAGCGAAGTTCTTGTTCGCTGTTTATCGGCAAAAGGAATCTATATCTCTGCGGGTTCCGCCTGCTCAGCCAAAAAGCTTAAGACAAGCAGCGTGTTGACTGCTTTCGGACTTACACCGGATAGGGCTGATTCAACCGTAAGAATCAGCTTTTCTCACGAAAATACGTCCCGCGAGATCGAAATTTTTACAGATGAACTTTCCGATGCAATGAAGAGTCTTGCCGCAAAAAAACGGTGACGGAGAAGAAAAAGCGGGCGAGCGCCTTTTAGCTCCGAAAGATGAACATATGAAAAGCGGACAATTCGGCAATGGTTCGTTTTTCAGCAGGTTTTTTATATGAGGAGCAGCTTTTGTCGGAAATAATTCGGAATTTTGCCGGTAAGGACAGTGTCGGGAGTTATCGCAACGATTCCGCAGCGCAGGGCAGAAACCCAATGCTTCATGTTCAGGAGAATAGACTATGCGTGATTTTAACAATAAAAAGGTATCGGTAATTGGGCTCGGCATTTCTAATACTCCGCTTATCAAGTGGCTTCTTGACAGGGGAGCCGTGATAACGGCAAGAGACAGAAAGAGCTTTGAGCTTCTCCCCGAAAAGGTTAAGGCTTTTGCGGATGAGGGAGTGAGCTTCGTTTGCGGCGACGATTATCTCCAAGATATAGACGACGATATTATCTTTAAATCTCCGGGAATACGGTATGATCTTCCGGAGCTTTCCTCTGCAGTGCTGAGAGGATCGGAGCTTACCTCTGAAATGGAGTTGTTTTTTGAGCTTTGTCCGTCGAAAATAATCGGTGTAACCGGTTCCGACGGAAAGACGACGACGACGACACTTATATACAAGTGTCTTGCTCTTGAATATGGGGAAGATAAGGTATTTGTGGGCGGAAACATAGGCAAACCGCTTCTGCCGGAACTCGAAAAAATGAATGAAAACACTTTTGCGGTAGTGGAACTCTCAAGCTTTCAGCTCCATACGATGAAACGGTCTCCCGATATTTCTATTATCACCAATATTTCTCCCAACCACCTTGATTACCACAAGGGAATGGAGGAGTATATCGAAGCAAAGAAAAATATTTTTCTGCATGCAAAGCCCGGCGCCGTTACCGTGCTGAACGGAGAAAATGATATTACCTCAAAACTCGGCGCATCTGTTCCGGACGGCGTTGAGGTAAGATATTTTCTCGGAGGCAGTACTTTGATTCGTGACGGCTGGATAGAATATTGCGGGGAAAAGGTGCTGAAAACCTCAGATATTCTAATCCCCGGCAGACATAATCAGGAGAATTTTGCCGCAGTGATTTGTGCGCTTCACGGTATCGTTTCCAATGATACCGTCAGGAAGATTGCGGCTTCCTTCGGAGGAGTTGAGCACCGTATAGAATTGGTGAGAGAGCTTGACGGAGTGAAATATTATAACAGCTCGATTGATTCCAGTCCCACAAGGACAACAGCGGCGCTGAATTCTTTTTCTCAAAAGCTGATTGTTATATGCGGCGGTTATGATAAGCACATCCCGTTTGAGCCGCTTGCGAAGTCCCTGTGCGAAAAAGCAAAAACGGTTGTTCTCACGGGAGCTTCCGCAGAAAAGATCAAGAGCGCGCTGATTTCATACGAGGGATATTACGGGGAAAGTCCTGAGATAATAGAAGAACCCGATTTCGGTCAGGCTGTTATCAAAGCGAGACAAGCGGCAAAGCCGGGGGACATTGTGATTCTTTCTCCTGCCTGTGCCAGCTTTGACGCTTTCCCGAATTTTGAGGTGAGAGGAAATACCTTCAAGGATATCGTGAAAGGTTTTTAGCCTGAAAAAAACGATTATTTTGTATGGAAGCATAGTTGTTTCACGCTAAATTTTCCTCCAAAAGGAACTGTCTCATCTTTATTTTCTTCGGAAACACAAGAGAATTTCATTGCTGTTTGTGCCCTGTTTTAGCGGAAGAATGGAGATAAATATGAAAAACGAGCTTATCACAGACCTGAAACGGCTGATAAAAAGCAAGGCGCCGGATTCGAATAAAGGTACGAACGGAACGCTGACTGTGATTGCAGGCTCGGCTTATTACCGCGGAGCGGCATTTCTTGCCATCTCCGCGGCGGCAAGATGCGGAGCGGGAATAGTCAGGCTTGCTTCAACGGAAAAGGTTGTCGCCGCCTGCGCCGCGAAGCTTTCGGAGTGTACGTTTCTTCCGATCGAAGAAAACGCGGCCGGCTCAATTTCGGCTGTTTATTTTTCGGACAAGCTTTCGGGAATCGTCTCATCCAAAGCCGTACTTGTCGGCTGCGGAATGACCGATTGCTTTGACACGGGAGAAATTGTCTCTCGGGTTGTCCGGGAAGGGAAGGGCTCTCTTGTCATAGACGCCGACGGCTTGAATGCAATCAAGACTGGACCTCAGATTCTTACGGAAGCGCAGAGCTTTCCGATCATTACTCCGCATGTCGGAGAAATGGCAAGGCTCAGCGGTCTTGCTGTTTCCGAGATTAAGAAGGAGAGGCTGAAAATTGCTTCGGATTTTTCGAAGAAGTATCGTTCTGTTGTAGTTCTGAAGGACTATGTGACAACGGTTTGTTCACCTGACGGCGGAAGCTTTGTTTGCAATAATCCCAATCCGGGACTTGCCAAGGGCGGAAGCGGTGATGTTCTTGCCGGAATGATTGCCTCATTCGCCGCCCAGGGATACGGGCAGTTTGACGCGGCGGTCTGCGGAGTGGTATTACACAGTCTTGCCGCAGCTCTTGCGGCAGAAAAGATGACGGAATATGCCATGCTTCCATCGGATATTATTCGTTTTATTCCGAATGTCTTTGCCGGATTGGGCAGAAAAAATAAGATTGACGGTGAAAGGGGAGCGATTTATGAAGCTGATGATAGCGTCTGATATTCACGGCTCGGCATATTGGTGCGAAAGGCTGATGGAGAAATTCAGAGAGGAAGTCCCGGGCAGATTATTGCTGCTCGGAGATATCCTTTATCACGGTCCGAGAAATGACTTGCCGAGAGAGTATGCCCCCAAAAGAGTAGCGGAAATACTGAACTCGATCTCTGAAAAGCTGCTTTGCGTAAGAGGAAATTGTGACTCTGAGGTTGATCAGATGATGCTTGATTTTCCGATTATGGCGGATTATTGTATGATATACGACGGAGAACGGGAGATATTTGCTACTCACGGTCATAAATACAGCCCGGAGAATCCTCCCAAGCTTTCGGAAAATGCTGTTCTTCTCTGCGGTCATACTCATATCAGCGACGACAGATCTGTGGGAAATTTTCGGTATATGAATCCCGGCTCGGTATCGATACCCAAAGGCGGCACATCTCACGGATATATGATATATGAAGACGGAAATTTTGCATTCAAGACGCTTTAATTTATGCGTAAATTTCTTCGTCTCAGAGGGAAACGGTATACAGCCTCCCGATAAAAAACGATTTTTTTCTGAATCTTTGTGCCGATAACTTCGGAAATTTTTTACTTGAGGAAAGCAGGATAATATAATGGAATCGGACAAAAAGCTTAAGAGAAAGAAAAAACGAGAGATGCTTACGGAGCAGATCAAAAAAAACAAGAAGGTGTTTGCGGTATATGCAGTATTACGGTTGATTGTGCTGATATCGTTTGTAACTGCTTTGATTCGCGGCAATTTTGAAAACGCTATGCTCTGTGTTGCGACGCTGCTGTTATTGCTTGCTCCCTCTTTTATTGAGAGAAAATTCTCGGTAGAGCTTCCGACCGTGCTGGAAATCATCATTATGTGCTTTGCTTTTGCTCATGCCATACTCGGTGAGATCGGTTGCTTTTATGTGAAGGTTCCGTGGTGGGATACCATGCTTCATACCTTGAACGGTTTTCTCTGCGCGGGCGTAGGCTTTTCTCTTATTGATCTTCTTAACCGGAATAAGCGATTCAAATTCGAGCTTTCTCCGATCTATGTTGCAATTGTCGCCTTTTGCTTTTCTATGACGATCGGAGTACTGTGGGAGTTTTATGAATTCGGAAGCGATATGCTTCTAAAAACGGATATGCAGAAGGATACCGTGGTGAGATCAATCACTTCTGTTATGCTGGATCCGACAAAAAGCAATATTCCGGTTACCGTCAGCGATATAAGCAGCGTTACGGTAAACGGAAGCGAACTCGGAGTCGGCGGATATCTTGATATCGGTCTGATTGATACAATGAAAGATTTGCTTGTTAATTTTGTCGGCGCGGTAGTATTCAGTGTATTCGGATTCTTTTATATTAAATACCGCGGAAAGAAGAGCCGTGTAGTGGAAAATTTTGTGGTAACGGTTGCCGACCGAAATGAAAGAGGGGAGAAATAAATGAACAGTGATTTTATTGAGATGATAAAAACGCGCAGAAGCGTACGCTCTTTTTCCGAACGTGAAATTCCTGCCGAGGTACTCAGGATAATAGCCGAAACCGCGGTGTATGCTCCTTCTGCGATGAACCGCCAATGCTGGCATTTTTCGGTGATAAGCAAGCGTGAGGATATCGACCGCCTTGCGGAGGCGGTGAGGCTTGCCTGCGGACGTGACGAGAGATATAATTTTTATCATCCCGCTGCGATGATTATTGCCTCTGCCGAAAGAGAGATAGAAATGGGCAGAGACGATTGCGCGTGTGCGCTTCAGAATATTTTTCTTGCGGCTCATGCCCTCGGAATAGGCTCGGTCTGGATCAATCAGATACGGGATGTCTGCGATGTGCCGGAGGTAAGAAATCTGCTTTGCGGATACGGAGTTCCGGATGCGCATGTGGTATACGGAGCGGCAGCTCTCGGCTATGCAGCAAAGCCTCCGAGGATTACCGAAAAAAAGCTCGAAAATATTTCCTACCATTGATATTAGAAATTAAGGCAATACCGCACAAAAATCATTGTGCGGTATTGCCTAAGATGTTCCATACGCCGGATTCCGAATCAGACGGGAAAATAACCTTGCTTTTCAGACAACGTATCAATATTTCATGCAAAATGTAAAGGCTTTTCTCAGGGGACGCTTCCGGTGAAACAGGCGTTTGTTCCATATTGAATATTAATAAAACCGAAAATCCGTTTCGCTGTTCGGTGCGACGGATTTTCGGTTTTATTTTGCGTATCTGCTTTTTTGAACAAAGAGCGATTGTGTAATTTTGTATATATAACTCATTATTTTTATTTATTTAAAGTACTTTTTGAATTATTAATAAAAAATAACTCATTTTGTTTAAAAAAACGAAAAAATTCGCGTAAACGAATTGACATAAGGTGAAATTGGTGATATAATATTAACTAAATCATTCTATATGCATTGTTTACCTCCTCTTTTGGAGTAAACGAGTTTGAGGTAAACCGAAGGTGAATAGAATCACATTTAATATTTCATGAAGGAGAAAAAACATGAGAAAAAAATTGCTGATGCTTCTTGCTTTTGTTCTTGCAGCTACCATGCTGTTCTCATTTGCGGGATGCAAAAAAAACGGACCTGACACCGAGACCGGCTCCGGTTCCGGTACTACCGGCAACGTGCCTTCCGATAAGGGATATGTAGACGATGGAAAACAGTATACTTATCGCATGGCTCCGGCAGATCTTCCCGAATCTTGGAATTTACACACATATCAGTCCAACTCCAGTACATATGTGTTAGACTATTCCTCCGACGCGCTTTATGCTTTCGAGTATAATGACGATTTTACCGGTTACAAGATCGTTCCGGCTATGGCTACCGATTATCCTGTGGATGTCACAAAGGATTATGTCGGTAAATACGGAATTGTCGAAGGCGACGAGAACAAGGCGTATAAAATAACCTTGAAGGACTATCTGACCTTTGATAACGGTGAGAAGCTTGATGCGAATTCCTTTGTCGCTTCGATGAAGCTTTTGCTTGATCCGAAGGCCGCGAACTTCCGCGCTGATAACGTATATCAGTCAGGTCAGCTTAAAATTTATAATGCGGAGAATTATGTAAAGCAGAACAGCTATTCTCTCGGAGAATTTGTTTCGGCAAACTATGGTGCCGACGAGTATATTGCTCCGTCCGATTTTACTGTCAGCAGCGATGGTATTCTCCAAGCTAAAGGGCTTGATATTGTTATAGATATCAACAGTGGCGGTAACTGGGGAAGTGCCGGAATCGTTGATTATTGTGCCCAGCAGGTATACAATGACGACGAAACACAGATTGCGCTGATTGACGTGGCAACCGGCGAGCGTATCGCATGGAGAACGACTGCTAAGGTGGGCGAAGGCGATGACGCTAAATATCTGTTCTATGATTTGAACGGAAATCAGATCGAAGTTGGCCTTAATGAAGAGAAAACCGCTTATATCTACGGTGATAAAACGCTTGATTTTGAAACGGTATATCCCGCTTGCGCTCAGGCTCTTATCGATGCTGCTGATGAGAACGGTTGGGTAAAGCTTACCGCTGAACACCTGAAGAATATTCAGGATGCGATCGCTATCCTTCACGGTCATGAGAACGTTGAAGCATATGCTGCCGAGAAAGGTGATTATGCATATCAGGAGTTTGAGGAAATGGCTTTCCTCGGACAGTATTATGATACGATGGAGTATGACGGCAACGTCGGCTTCTTTGCGGCAAGCGACAACGAGCTTGTAATCGTTCTCAAGAACGCAATGGAGGATAACTTCTACCTTCGTTATGAGCTCTGCACCAGCTTCTTCCTCGTTTACGCTCCTCTTTATGAGCAGTGCATTAAAAATGATAACGGTATTTATACCAATACCTACGGAACCAGTGTCGACACCTATGTAGGCTATGGTCCTTATAAGCTTACTCAGTACACCGAGGGTGCTACGCTTCGCCTTGACAGAAACCCCAATTGGCGCGGATATAAAGCAGGCGATTATATCGAAGGCACTTACATGACTGACAGCATTAATTATCAGAAGGTTACCGAGAATGCAGTGCGTCTTGAAATGTTCCTCAAGGGAGAGATTGATTCCTATGGTCTGCAGACAGAGGATATGAAGGACTATATCGGTTCCAAGTATACATACTTTACCGATTCCGAATCGACATGGTACCTTGCCATGAATCCCGATCTTGATAATCTTACCAAGCTTCAGGCTACGACTGATCCTGTAAACAGTGGTTATACTGTTAACAAGACAGTGCTTACTATTCCGGAGTTCCGTCAGGCTCTGTCTTATGCTCTTGACCGCAAAGAATACAATCAGTTGCTGTCTCCGACGTCCGGTGTGGCAAAGGCTCTGCTTTCTGCCATGATCGTTGCTGACCCGGAAAGCGGATATACCTATCGTTCTATGAATGAGGCAAAGGATGCAATCCTTGATTTCTGGGGACTCTCCGATCAGTGGGGCGAGGGCAAGGAATATGCTGACCGCGATGAGGCTATCGAATCCATCACCGGTTACGATCCTGCCGGAGCCAAGACACTCTTTGATCAGGCTTATGATATTGCCGTAGCTCAGGGACTTATCTCTGAGGCAGATATCAAGAGCGGCAAATGGGAGGTTCAGCTTACAATAGGAAAACCTGCCGATGCAAATTATTACACCAAAGGTTATGAGTTTCTTAAAACTTGCTGGACCAGTGCCGTTGAAGGTACGAAGTTCGAGGGACATCTGACTTTTGTTCTGTCGCAGACGCTTGGCTCTACTACTTTCGGTACCTATTTGCGCCAGGGCCAGGTAGATATCCTCTTCGGAGTAGGCTATGGCGGCTCTCAGTTTGATCCGTATTCCATGATGGACTGCTTTACCGGTTCGTTGCAGTATGATCCGTTTACCGATAAGACAAAGGTTAGCCTTGATGTAACGCTTGACGGTAAAGTTCTCCGTGCAAGTCTCTATGATTGGGTAAGCGTTGCACTTCAGGGTGATGAAATTGAAGCAGTCGTTGTGGATGCGGAAGGAAATGCTACTTCCGAGAAGGTTAAGCTTTCTGCAGGAGCTAATGATGATCCTGCCAAGAGAGTTACCATCCTTGCTGCTGCCGAAGGCAAGATTATGACTCTTGCGAATATATTCCCTGTTTCTACTGACGCTTCTGCTTCTCTTAGATGTATGAGAGTTCAGTATAAGACTGAAGAATATATAACCGGTATGGGACGCGGCGGTATTGAGTGGTATACTTATGCAATGGATGATACCGAGTTTGCAAATCATGTTAAGAGCCAGGGCGGCACACTTGATTATAAATCATAAATAAATGGTTCGCGTGAGGACCGTTTTAATCCCGTTCTTCACGTCTGTGAAATTCTATGTGACATGCCGATACCGAGCTTGAATGAGACGGCGGGACATCGTTCCGATGTCCCGCCGTCTTGTCTTGCAGTTCAATGACGTGTTCCAATGGGGAAGAGATTGCTGCGATATTAACACGGATACGATGCCGTACGTTCGATTGCTTGAACGGTGGGAGCGGATATCGCGAAGCTTTTGTGTTTTTGCAGCAATTTTTTGTCATATGGTGATTTTCTTATACAGCTTTCCTTTTTTGGGGGAAACGGATAAATTGTATAAGGGCATTATGTTGTTCATGAAAAATCTTCCGCGTTGTAAAGCGGCATTGCGGTAAATGTCATATATACGCTGCGCCGTGTGGCACCTGACTTATAAGGAGGAGAAAAGGCTTGTATATATTTAAATACATTCTCAAAAGATTAGCGCTTATGCTGTTTGTTTTTTTTGTAATCATCACAATGTGCTTTGTGCTGGTAAAATTACTCCCGAGTATGCCTGTCGAGAGCTTTGGAAAAGATATGGAACTTGTTCTTACCAGAAGGGAGCTTTTGGGGCAGATAACGCTTCACCGTGAAAACGGGCAGATTCTCTATGTTCGTCATGACAGCAACGGAAATGTTCTGAGAGACGAAAATGGCGAGCCTGTTCTTACAACCAAAGACGATGCCCTCGGTCATCCGTGGTATGACGAAGTGCCGATATTACAGCAATATGGAACGTTTCTAAAACGTGCTGTTAAGGGAGATTTTGGCGTCGGAGAAACATATAAGCTCGGAAGCGAAGTATGGACTATATTTAAAAATAGGCTTCCGTATACGATAGTGCTTAATCTTGCTACTATTCTTATCTCCATTCCGCTCGGTCTTATGCTTGGCATCTTTGCTGCTCTTAAGAAAAATAAATGGCAGGATCATTTAATATCGACCGGTGTTATGATATTTGTTTCAGTGCCCTCCTTTATTTATGCCTTTTTGGTACAATATCTTTTCTTTTTTAAGCTCGGATGGTTTAAAGCGACGGTTGATGTGACCAACGGCGCGTGGAGCTGGTCCTATGTGATATCTGCGATTCCCGCGATTATATCTATGTCGTTCGGAACGATAGCCGGCTTTGCCCGCTATACCCGTGCCGAGCTAACCGAGGTTCTGACCAGTGATTTTATGCTTCTTGCCAGGACAAAGGGGCTTACCCGCGCACAAGCGACGGTTCGCCATGCGATGAGAAATGCCATGGTTCCGATTTTTCCGATGATTCTCGGAGAATTTATTTCTATTATGAGCGGTTCGCTTATTATTGAGAGAATGTTTACGATTCCCGGTGTCGGTGAGTTGTATATCGGTTCTATTCAGGCACAGCCTGCACCGGACTATAATTTCTTTATGCTTCTGACGATTTTCTATACTTTTATCGGACTTGCCGCGGGAATCGTTATAGATATAAGCTACGGTATCATTGACCCGAGAATTAGAATGGGGGCGAGATAATATGGATAATAGGGATTATAATCTCGAAAACATTCCGGCGGATGAATTTGTTTTTGCCAACAGCACCGAAAATCTTCACGATAAAAAACTGAAAACCAAGCAAATGAGTTATTTTCAGGATGTTTTTAACCGTTTTGCAAAGAATAAATCTTCTGTTGTTGCGGCTATTATTATCCTTGTTCTCTTATTGTTTGCAATTATCGGACCATTTCTGGCAAATCAGAATTATGTAAATTCCTACCTGACGGATACTATGCTGGTAAATTATCAGTATCTTAAACCGAGAATTTCTTTTATGAAGGGAACCGGAATATGGGACGGTTCTAAGGTGATCGAGGTTTCACAGAACAGATATGATGTTTACCGCGGAATGGAACAGGAAATCGGATATCCGATTATTGAAGATGTTATTTCCGTTACTACCTCTACCAACGTATTTAATGAAACATCCACGCTGTATAAGATTCGGATCGATACCTATACCGCGCTTGATACTTTTACACAAACCCTTACCGCAGACCAATATCGGGCGCTGCAGGCATGGCAGGATGAAAATAATATACAGGTAATATTGCCGAGAGTTCAGACAGATGTCGTGGGGACGAACAATATCTGGTATAAGAGCGATATGAAGGGAAACGCCAAGCTTGATGCGGAAGGCAATTTCGTTCCTTCTTACTATACGACCGGAAGCGACGATTATACGAGTAAAATGCGTATTGAAAACGATCCGTGGACCGAGGAGGATCCCACTGCCGGCTGGAGATATGCGCAAAGGACGGGGACGGCAGAAACCGGATATAACTATGTTGTTCGCCTGAGCGCTTATAATTATTTTATGTATCGCTATGGCTTTGAACCCAATTTTGTGTTCGGTACTGATGCGCGCGGATTTGATATTTTCTCTCGTTTGGCAAGCGGTGCACGATTCAGCTTTATGCTTGCCATAACGGTTTCGCTTTTAAACCTTCTTATCGGCGCTATATACGGCGCGATAGAGGGATATTACGGCGGTGTGATTGATATGGTAATGGAACGTATTTCTGATATTCTGAACGGCGTACCGTTTACTGTTGTAACCGTTTTGTTCAGTCTGCATTTGGCAAGTAAAATCGGTATCGTGCCGTCCCTGTTATTTGCTTTTGTCTCAACAGGTTGGATCGGTATGGCGAGCCGAGTCAGAATGCAGTTCTATCGCTTTAAAAATCAGGAGTATGTGCTTGCCGCGCGTACTCTCGGCGCATCGGATTTCAGAATTATGTTCAAGCATATATTTCCGAATAGCTTGGGAACTATTATCACGGGCTCGGTTCTTGTTATTCCGGGCGTTATTTTCAGTGAAACGTCTCTTAGTTATCTCGGTATTGTGAATCTCGACAGCGCCTCTGTAACCTCGATCGGGGCGATGCTTTCTGCCGGACAGAGCTGCATGACTACCGCTCCCCATGTGGTGTTTTTTCCTGCCCTGTTTATCGCCTTACTTATGATAAGCTTTAATTTGTTTGGAAACGGACTCAGAGATGCCTTCAATCCGTCAACGAGAGGAGTTGAGTGATAATGGAACATAAGCTTCATGTAAAAGGACTGACAATATCATTCAAAACCCGTGAAGGAAAGGTGCAGGCTGTCCGTAATATTAATTTTGATCTCAATCAAGGGGAAACGCTTGCAATCGTGGGCGAGTCCGGTTCGGGAAAATCTGTTACATCCAAGGCAATACTCGGCATTCTTGCGGGTAACTCGATTGTTGAAAACGGAGAAATTATTTATGACGGCAAGGATCTTTTGAAGATTTCGGAAGATGAGTTTCATAAAATTCGCGGCGATAAGATTGCCATGATATTCCAGGATCCTATGTCAAGCCTTAATCCGATTGCGAGAATCGGAAAACAGCTTACCGAAGCCATGATTTTAAAGGGGAAAGCTCGCCAAAGAGAAAGTAAAATTTCCTTTAATACCTATCTCGGCAAGCTTAACAAGGAGATGGGAGAAATCCTTTCTCCTGACGAAGCGGCTGAAAAATGTAAGAAATTTGATAAATTTGAGTATAAGCACCTTGAGCTTGAATCTGCTTATAATCATGCCTATGAAGCGGCGGAAGAAGCGATTTCCGATATTGACGCTCTTTCCTTTGAGCTTGATAAAAAAGGAGCGAAGGATGTTGTATACCGTGTAAAGCGTATCAAAAAGCTTTCTCTTGCCGCTATTCAGGAATATGTGGTCAAAAATGACGCAGAGGCTTTAAGGAGCAATGTTACCGGTCTTGTACGTCTTTCAAGAGCTGCAAAGCATAACAGGAATACGGAACCGTTGATTTCAGCGTTGAATGCTGTCGGTGATATTTTGAAAAAAGCCGTTGCTTTTGAGAAGCCAAACTTCTTTGCTCTCGGTTACTATGCAGCTTTTTCTAAGCAGAATATTCCCGAAATGCCGGTTTCAGAATTGAATCAAAAAATGAGAGGGTATCTTGATAATGATTTCATGCTCGATTTTATTGATAATGTGAAGCAGGCGCTTGAAAAATCTGCGAAGCGTTCCGCAGAATCCAAGAAAAACGCGATTCAACTGTTTGAAGCCAAACGGGATATTTTTACCGTGGAAAAACTCGATAAGGACAAATCCTATCAGGCTTTGAAAGAAATGGCTCAGGCGGTTGAGGCGTCGATTGATTCGCTTGCTATTGTGAAAGACAGTATTAGCTATACCTTTGAATCAGCTTTCCGTTCTGAGCTTGATAAGTATTTCTCGGGATTTACGGGAAATGTGAAGGAACAGAAGAGATATGATAGACAGATTGCGAAACAGAACAGGCAGCGGGCAAAGGGAAAAGAACCGAATTGGACAGTAGTGGATCCGTCTCTTGTAGATTTTGATCTTGTAAAATCTAATTTGCTTGCTCAAATCGATCGTGTGACAGAGCATTACCGCGAGATGCTTGACTCGATGGATTCCCGCCATTACGAGAAAGAGGCAGTTGCCGTTATTGATTATCTGAAGAATTGTGCGAGTGGCGTCGTTTTGAAGGTAACCAAGCAGATGGCAAAGAATAAGGCAATCAAGCTGATGGAAGAGGTGGGAATTTCCGAGCCGAGAAAGCGTTTTAACCAGTATCCGTTTGAGTTTTCCGGAGGAATGAGACAAAGAATTGTTATCGCGATAGCGCTGGCGGCAAATCCGGACATTCTTATCTGCGATGAGCCCACCACTGCGCTGGATGTTACGATTCAGTCGCAGATTCTTGAACTTATTAATAAACTTAAGGAGGAACGGCATCTTTCGGTTATTTTCATTACCCATGATCTTGGTGTCGTTGCCAATATGGCTGATAGAATCGCAGTTATGTATGCGGGAAAAATTGTTGAATACGGAACCTCGGAGGATATTTTCTATCATTCTGCGCACCCGTATACTTGGGCGCTACTTTCCTCCATGCCGGATCTTGATTCAAGCGATAGACTTGATGCAATCCCCGGCTCTACTCCCGATATGCTTTATCCTCCGGTAGGAGATGCCTTTGCCGAGCGCAATAAATATGCGCTGAAGATCGATTTCGAGCGTCAGCCTCCAATGTTTAAAATCAGCGATACGCATTATGCCGCCACGTGGCTGCTCCATCCGAACGCTCCGAAGGTAGAGCCGCCTAAGGCTGTAACCGATCGCATTAACAGAATGAAGAAGAAAAGGGAGGCGCACAGTGATGGAGAATAATCAGGAAACCTTGCTTCGCGTTGAGCATTTGTGTCAGTATTTTGGCAGTACCAAAGCCGTTAACGACGTAAGCTTTGATGTGAAGAAGGGCGAGGTTTTCGGTCTTGTAGGAGAATCCGGATGCGGGAAAACCACGATCGGGCGCTCTATCATAAAGCTTTATGATATCACCTCCGGAAATATTTATTTTAAAGGAATCCGAATCGGGGCAGGACTTCGTTCCTACCGCCTCGCAATCAAAGAGGCTAAAAGAACATACGGGGAAAAAGCGAGGAATGCAGACGCCGCTGCCAAGAGACTGCTTAAAGCGGAGCGCGACGATATAGTCAAGGAACAGAAAAAACAGATAAAAGCTGCAAAATATGACCGAAAGAACTGTGATAAGCAGTATGCCCGCCAACAGGTAAAGCTGTTGGAGGAAAAATACCGTCCGATGCTTGTATCTGCCAAGGGAAACGAGCTTGTAAAAATTCGGAAAGAATATTCAAATGAGTTGAGAAAGGCAAAGAAAGCACGCCTTGTTACTAAGATTCAGATGATATTTCAGGATCCTTCCGCCTCTCTCGATCCTCGTTTGACCGTTCGCGAGATCATATCCGAAGGCTTGATCATACAAGGTGAAAAGGATAAAGCGGTTATCGACCAAAAGGTTGATGAAATGCTGGAGCTTGTAGGACTTGTTCGCGAGCATGCAGGACGGTATCAGCATGAGTTTTCCGGAGGTCAGCGTCAGAGAATCGGTATTGCGCGCTCTGTCATTATGCAGCCGGAAATGATTATCGCTGACGAACCGGTTTCGGCGCTTGACGTTTCCATTCAGGCTCAGGTCATCAATCTTCTCAATGATTTAAGGCGTGATCTCGGTCTTACCGTGCTTTTCATAGCTCATGATTTGTCTGTCGTAAAGTATTTCTCCGACCGAATCGGAGTTATGTATTTCGGAGAAATGGTTGAGCTTGCCCCTTCGGATGAGCTTTTCTTAAATCCGCTTCATCCGTATACCAGATCGCTTCTTTCCGCTATACCGCTTCCCGATCCCGAATATGAGAAAAATCGCAGAAGGATAACTTATAATCCTTTAGCAGAACATGATTATTCTATTGATAAGCCATCGATGCGAGAAATAAAACCCGGTCATTTTGTAAAATGCAACAATGCCGAATTTGAAAAGTATCTCGCTTTGATAAAGTAAGCGGTCGGCGTTGTCAATGAAAAGAAAGTTTAACGGTTCTCATTGCATGGGATATGCAGTGATTGGTGTTGTAATATTCTTTTTCTGTGCCTTTCAGAATAATTTGTTCGGTCAAACTCTGACAAGGGAAGTTTTGCGAATTCTTTCGGACTGCTTTACTATCACCGGGATATTGCTTTCCGGTGTCGCTGCCGTTTCATGGGCGGGCTCTCTCGGTACTTTTGATATGATCGGATACGGAATGAAAAGTCTGTTTTTCTTTATTCCGAAAGTGAACTCCAGGACTGAGAAAAGCTTTTACGATTACAGAAAACGTAAGGAGGAAAAGGGAAGAAGGTGGCTTCCCGAAATGCTCGTTATCGGCGTTGCTTTTCTCCTGTGCGGCGTGATTTGCGTCGTCGTTTACTCCTTAATTTGACTTCTGACTGATTGCGGGATAAAATAAAGAATAGGAGCGATGTCCTCCAAAATATTTTGTGTATTCTCTTGCCATAAAAACCTCCTGCGGTAGTTCTTTTATACTGCC
>ERZ1106976.515-NODE-515-length-43280-cov-9.846177_pt1 | contig 43280 bp, 43 predicted proteins | sample MGYA00403687_ERZ1106976 | MGnify/ENA primary metagenome ERZ1106976 (study PRJEB35170, sample SAMEA104062446) | human gut metagenome | biome: human gut; feature: human-associated habitat; material: faeces | place: Denmark | collected 2013-02-22 ... | reverse complement strand
GAAGTTCGTTGGCCAGACTGTGCCGAAGTGTGTGCATCCCGTGATTTTTCTCCGGCGTGACCTCAATGCCCGCCTTATACAGATACTTGTTAAACATACCGTAGAGGTGATTGTTGTCACTGAATTTTTGAAATGGCGGTTTATGTGTAATGAACACCAGCTTCAAATCAGATGCGGGACGCCCATTCTTCACATAGTCAATAATTGCCTGTCCGACATCTTCAAACAAAGGAAGAACCAATGGCTCATTTGTCTTGTACTGCGAGATCTGAATACAATTCTTTTCCCACTTTATATTGTCAAATTCCAATCGAATCACATCGCTGACCCTAATTCCAAGCCGGGCAACCAGCAGAATGATTGCGTAATCCCGTTTACCGACGGGACTGGCTAAATCAATGCAAGCCAGGATTTTATCAATATCTTCTCTGGTCCAAGTAGACGGAATGTGTTTCCGCTTCAGCAGTACGTTGGACTTTGGAATAAAAAGAGACAAGTCATCCTTTGTAAATTCATTTAGGTAGAGATACCGAAAGAAGACACGCAGATGGCAAAGCGTGGCGCGAAGATTTCTGACAAGATCCGGAATAGATGTAGATAAAAAAGATGAGATATGCTCTGGCGTCATATCTCTAAAAGAATCCACTCCTACGCTATGCAGATGGTTGGTGATGCGTTTTAGTGTACGTTCGTAATTGACAATAGTTTCTGGCTTGCTGTTCTGACTCCGCAGATGCGAGATGAAATCTTCTGTTATAGCTCGGAAAGACTCAACCCACGGCAAATCCTTGAACCACGGCGTATGATAGTTTCTGATTTTTCCATAACGGCGATATTCCAGCAAGTTGCGAAGCGCGGCTCTTACCTCATACTGCCGTTTGGAAACATTGATATTCCCACTCTGAATATCGTAGTTTTTCAGCAGAAACTCATCCATTGACGCTTCATCAATGTCGAGACTTCCATGGAAAAAGCAATACTCTTTCCAATAGCGTTGACGCAGCCCGATGGTGCTGTCAGTGTACCCCAAATCACGTAATGCATCTGAAATACCCCGAAGCTCTTTGTTGAAATTGTTTGTAATCATAGACACACTCTCCTTTCAAGGTGGTGTGTCTATTGTCGTTGAAAGGAGACATCCATGCAATTATTATCGCAAGTTTTTTCCATAAAAATGCTTTATAGACAGCTAATTACAATCACTCTTTCCATTTATAAAAACTTTTCATTAGGCTTGGTGGTCATCAGACGGTACAGCTCTGTGTCGCGGGGCAGCTCATTGATAAACGGCACGAGGCAGGAGCCAACCTTGATAAGCCCATGGCCTGCCGGTGCGTCGCTGACGTAATCCATCTGCGCGTCGCTGGCATCCAGCAGTTTGGCCAGCTCCGCACGGTCGGTAGGGGCTTGGTTCAGCAGTACCAAGAACTCGCTGTTGGCGAACATCAACCGCGCCGTGTCGGACAGCAGGCACTCCTCCACGTTCTGCGTAATGCCGGTGAGGGTGGCGTAGTATTTACGGAACCGCTTCCAGCATTTGTAAAGAAATTCGCTGGAATAGTTGTTGATGGCGCTCTTACCGCCCACACCAGGGCTGGCGAAGAACAGATAGATCTCATCAATATAGACGTGGGTGTATCGCCCCTGCTGTCGGTTGCGAATGACGCGGTTGAGGATGCTGTCCAGCATCACCAGCAGGCCGATGGGCTTGAGGTTTTCGCCCAAGTCCTGAATGTCGTAGCAGATGATACGGTTGCGGGTGTCGATATTGGTCTGATGGGCAAACACGTTGAGGCTGCCGGTAGTGAACAGCTCCAATGCCAGCGCGATCTCATGGGCGACAGGCTCCTTCTGCCGCATGAGGTCGTCATAGAGGTCTTTCAGCGTGGGCGGGTCGCCCTCGTATTTACGGATGTACTTGCGGTAGATGTTGGCGGTGCAGCGGTCAATGATGGACTTCTCCTTTGCGCCGATCTCGCCCGCGCCCATGAGCTGTTCGCACAGGGACATGATAAACTCGCTTTTCAGCACCAGCGGATTGCGCCCGTCGCCATACTCCTTGGAGATGTCCAGTGCGTTGACATAGCTGCCGTTGGAGGCAGAGATTGTAATCACCTCGCCGCCCAGGGCACGAATCAGCGGGCCATACTCCCGCTCAGGGTCTACCACAATAATGTCGTGGTCGGTGTTCAGGCCCACGAAGCCGATCTCCTGCTTTGCCATCATGGACTTGCCACTGCCGGACACGCCCGTATACAAGCCGTGACCGTTGAGCATCGCGTCGCGGTTGCAGATGATGAGGTTGCGGGACACGGCGTTGACACCGTAGTACAGCCCGCCGGTGTCCATGATCTCCTGCGTCTTAAAGGGCAGCAGCACAGCGGTACTCTCCGTGGTCAGCGTCCGCATGGCGTCAATGCGCCGCAGGCCGTAGGGCAGCACCGTGTTCAGCGCGTCCTCCTGCTGGTGCTTCATAGTGGCGAACTGGCAGCCGTGGGAACGGCCAATGGCGGACAGAGCCTCCGTGTCCTGCTCCAACTGCTCCTCGTTGTCGGCAAGGTGGGTCAGCGTCACCAGCGCGTACATCATCCGCTGATCGCGGGCGGTGAGGTCGTCTAAGAACTCCCGCGTCTCTTTTCTCATTTGCTCCAGATCATAGGGGATATTGGCAGAGAAATTGTTGTGGTGGTTCTGCCGCTGCTGCCAGCGGGTAATGTCGCTTTCCACCGCCATGATGCGCCGGTGCATCTCCGATACAGCCTCATCGGTGGCCACCGGCACAATGTCGATGGACAGCATCATGTTCCGGGGATAGTCCATCAGCTCGGTTATCATGGTGTCCTTGATGAAGCTGGCGTACTCCCGCAGGAACAGGGTGCGGCCCACACGCTCGTCCACGGCGTAGTGGTCGTGGAAGAATTGCAGCGTTTCCGGCGCGATGGCATCGCGGAAGTCGTGGCCGCGCCGCTGGGCGGTTTGCAGGTCGAAGGCGAAGGCCGATTCCTGTCCTACGCGGAAGAAGTCATGGAACAGCCGCAGGCGCTCGTTGAGGGTGATTTCCCGTATACCGGAATCCATGCGGCCGAGGCCAGCGGTCAGGTCGGTTCCCACGCGGGCGAAGAAGGTGCGAGCCTCCTCGCTGCTGCGCTTGGCCACAGACACGGTGATGTACTTCTCCTGCACCAGATTGTTGCTGCCGCTGGCCTTGTCCAGCAGAATGTCGTTGTACTCGCGGCGCATATAGTCGCGGCCATCCTGCCGGTAGGCCATCAGGAGGTTTCGGCTGAACTCCTGCCGGTTGAGCTGGCGGTTCACCAGCGTCAGCTTGATGCCCGCGTCGATGGGCAGGCTGTTGAGAACGCCGCAGTAGCCCAGAAACAGTTCCATTTGCTTTTCCGGCGAGGCCACGGCGTAATTGACATCAAAAAAGCGCCAGGTCTTGGAAAACCTGCCGCTTACTTGAAAAATACCGTCTTTATAGATGCGCTTGATGGGAATGGACTGCTGCACGCTGCGGGGAATGCGGAAAGTGTCCCGTTCTGTGCTGCGGCCCTTGAATAGTTTTCTCACTTCTTGTCCTCCTCCCAAAGGTCGTATAGGTAGTTTTCGCTGTGCCAGAGCCGCCGACCGGCCAGCAGAAAATTGGTCTTGCACCACGCCCACAGGAATTGCTCCAGCGTCAGGCCGTTGTAGTGAAAGAAGCCTGCCGCCGCCATAGGTGCAGCACCCACGATGCACAGCCAGCCCAGTGTCTCGCGGTCTAACACGCCCCGCAGGGCGAAGTACAGCCCCACCGCCGTACCCACCGCCAGCAGCGAACAGATCAACTGCCGCGCTGTCAGGCCGAAGTAGACAGTTTCCTTGTAGCTGCGTATTTCTTTGTTGATTTTGATTTCCATGTGTTCCTCCATAAATGTCGAAACCCGTCTCAATTGAGACGGGTTTCGGAAATTGATAGTATAGCCGTTTCAAATTCAGCTACTTAAGTGTATAGCATTCTTTGTACTCGCTAATCACAGCCTCAGCAAATGCATATGCCTCTTTGTTATAATTGTCCCCCTCCCTTACCATTCGTTTTCTGAATTATCTTTCCGATTAGTAGCCTATAAGTCCGAATGCTTGATCTAAATCCACAGTCAATCCATCTGTATGTTCATTCCAGAAATTAATCAACTCCGCTTGGTGATTGGCAATCATCATTTGAATCTTACGCACATCAGAGGTCTTAATTTTCCCCTTTGACAATTTCTTTCCTGTGATGATAGAAAATGATCCTGATGTTTCGTGCCGTATATCCACATGAACGTGTGGTTCATTGTGTTTTCCGGCCTCTCTTGAATTCATGTAGTATCGTATACCATCATCTTCAAATACGCTTCCTGCATCCATACACAGCAAGAGTTGAATTTCGATAGTATCTTCTATCGCGTGTCCCATTCTATGAAGGAAGTATGCTATCGGCTTTTCTGTAGCACCAATCGAATATCGTAGCCCATTAAATATCAGATATTTTTGGATAACGCTAAACTCATCAGCGAGAGTTAGTACTGAGTCAGTCTTGAATTTAGCTCCAATTTCATATATTCTTTCGTCGACCCAATCCCACAGATTTATGATTGAAAAGTCCGCTTCAACATTTCTGATAGAAAAACTCTTCCCATTGATTCTCCTCAGCGATGCAACAATCTCCTTACCGAGTATTCCGTAGTTGCCGCTATGCGGCACAAGCACTTCATCATGGAGTTGTTCTTCCGCATAGGCATGGACGGTTACATGAATCTTCAAATCCATAGTTTTAACCTCTCATATCATTTACCACAACTTAGTTTTTATATTATTGTGATTATTTTCTCATATCTACCACATAGTGTCAATGCTCCCGTCACATCCCAAACATTTCCCTTACCACGCGGTCGGCTCCTTTCACCAGCCCCACCAGCACCAGCATATTGAAAATTACCTCGCCCAGATAGCCCCACACCTGCGTAACCACCGAGCCACTGCCCAGTACCACCGTATCGCTGGCGGCGAAGGCCGAGAACACGATACAGGCCAGCACGATCACTGCGCCCTCCAGACACACGCCCATATAGCTTTTGAGAAAGGCACGTCCCATCTGGGACGTGCCTTCTCCCGCAAAGGACGCCAGCGCCACCGGCGACAACGCGGCATATAAATAGAGCTTGAAGAAACGGCCATATACGGTGAGGATCATCAGAAACGCCAGCACCGTAATAAGCAGACAGCCCAGCAGCGTTACCAGCCACAGGGGGATACTGGCGAGAAAACCCACGTCCTCAACGGCTGACGCTATCTCCGCAGGCAGCGACACAGCTGCACCGTCGATGTCGCCTACGCTGCCGGCAGCGGCGGAGATGATACCGGCACAGACCGCGAAGATGTCCACCATCAGGTCGATACCGTAGGTCACAGCCAGCTTTGCCATGACGAAGTAGATAAAGTGCCGCAGAACGTGTTCAGGCCGCTGAAAATCCCGGAAGCTGGCGCTGCTGCGAAAGATGCCGATGGCCAGAAACAGCACCAGCAGACCGTAACCAATGCCCTGCATGGCTCCGTTGACGGTCTGGATCGTCTGCCAGATGGTGCCGCCCTTAAATGCCTGGGGCGATTGGGTCAGCAGCGACCACATCTCCGTCAGCTTGTCATTCCATACACCAAAGGCATAGTTGAGATTGTCAATGATCCAGTTGTTGTCCATACCTTACACCGCGCCGATCAGCGTCAGGATCTCCTTGGCGAAGGTAATAAGCAAGCCACCAAACAGACACAGCAGCCCCTGCGTCCGCTGACTGGCGTCGTGACTCTGGATGCTCATGCCCACCTGCACGATACCCCAGCCGAGAATAATGATGCCGATGGCCTTGATGACCGAAAAGATGAAGTCGGACAGGTTATTGACGATGGTCAGCGGATCACCGCCAGTGGCATAGGCGGTGGTGGCCGTCAGCATACAGATACACAGGCTCAAAAGTAATATGCGGCTTATACGCCGCACCACAGATCGTTTCATTCCATAAATCCCTCCAGTAAAATTAATTCCTCCAGCGAGACGAATGCCGCGCTCATATCGGCACGGGCATAGTCCGCCAGCTTATGCACATAGGGCGCGGCTCCGCCGTCCTCCGTCCGGCTCAGATTCGGATGCCGCAGAATGTCGTATTTCTCGTCCATCACAGGCCGTTCACCACGGATGAACAGCAGCGCGTAGCGGTTGTCCATGGCCCGCACCTCGTCCGGTGTCATCAGGTCGCGGGCCAACTGCTGGCGGCTGACGGAGGTGGAGCCGTTCCGTCCCTTGGTGGTACTGGTGTGCCGCACATCCAGCGTCTCCTTGCCCAGCAGCTCCGAAATGTACTTGTGGGTAGACTGCTCGTTGCCGCCCAGATACAGCAGCGTATCGGCGTTGCCCAGCAGTCCCTCCCAGTCATCCTTGAACAGCGCCTTCAGACCGGATATACTTTGCAGAACGATGGTGGACATGATGTTGCGGGAGCGCATGGTGCTTTGTATCTTTACAAAGTCGCTGGGCAGCGCCACGTTGCAGAACTCGTCCATCATCAGCCGCACAGGAACAGGCAGCGGCCCCTGATGAATCTTGTCCGCCTGATAGTACAGAGACTGAAATGCACAGGTATAGAGCATCCCCACCAGATAGTTAAAGGTGCTGTCGCTGTCGGGGATAACGGCAAAGACAGCCTGCTTGCGCTCTCCCATCAGGGAAAGCTCCATTTCATCGTGGGAGGTAATGTCCCTGATCTGCGGGATGATGAAGGCCGACAGCCGCACCGCGGCGGTAATGAGGATGGAACGCGCTGTTTTGCCCGCGGCCTGCTGAAAAATATGGTATTCCCGTACCGCGATGTGGTCAGGCTCCTCGTCCTCCAATGCCTCAAACAGCAAATCCAGCGGGGAGCGATACGACTCATCCTCCTCGCTTGCACCGCCGTTCTCCAGCATATACAGTACCGTTTCAAAATTCTGCTCCTCCGGTGGCGCTTCATAGAGCAGGTACAGCATCAGGGCGGTGTCCAGCGCCACCTCTGAGCGTTCCCAGAACGGGTCGCTCTGCTGGGCGTTTTTGGGCGTGGTGTTCTGAATCAGGTTATTTACCAGTTTCATCACGTCCTTGGCGTCCCGTATGTAGGAGAAGGGGTTGAACGCATCGGAGTGCTGCGGGTCGATGAGGTCGAATACCCGCAGCACATACCCCTCCTTCAGCAGCAGCGGCGCGAGGGCGCGCAGCATCTCACCCTTGGGATCTGTCACAAGGAAGCTGCCGTTGGCCTGCATGATATTGGGTTTGCAGAAAAACCGTGTCTTGCCGGCACCGCTGCCGCCCACGATGATTTGCAATAGATTCCTCATGTGCTGCCGCCCGTTCAGGCTCATAGCCACATGACGTGTCAGCAGTGTGTTATTTGCGGGGTCTTTGTCTGCGTACTTTTTGTTGAGCTGCCACGGGCTGCCCCACTGGGCAGAGCCGTACTCCTGCCCCGGTCTGCGGTTCTCCCTGCCGGAACGGTACAGAAGAACACCGCCGCCGTAGAGCAGCAGAAACACCAGCAGAAATCGTGGCGTATATGCTGTCCAGCGGACGGCAAACGGATGGTTTACCGCAGAGGTAAAGCGGCTCACCAGCTCAGACACATTCATGCCGTTTTTATACACACTTGCCGCGATAACCGCCAGCCACAATACGGGAATTGTCAGCGCCATCCACAGTGCGGGCGGCACAGGCTTTTTACGCATGGTCGTTCTCCCTCCTAATCCGTCTCAAGTTGAGACACATTTCGACAGCGCTTTTATCCCGTTCTCTCACAGTATACTACATACCGCTGCTTGCCGCCGCTGGCATAGGGGTGGCAGGTAATGAGCGTCAGCAGGTCGCGGCCTTGCTGTATCTTGATCTTATTTACCTCGTGCGGCTGGATGATCTGGATGTCGGCCACGGTGTAGGTCAACGTTTCCCATAGGTTCGTCAGCGTAACGGTATCGCCCACAGCCAGCTTGTCGATGTGCCGGAAGTAGTCCGCGCCTTTCCACCCACGGTGGCCGGCGATGACGCAGTTGGTGCTGTCCCCGCCGATGGGCGCTGACGTGTTGCCCAGCACCGCCGCACCTGCGGCAAGGTGATTATCGGACGCGCCCAGATAGACGGGCATGGTCAATTCCATAGCCGGTATCTCCAGCACGCCGATGATCTCGTCCTCGACGCCGTAGGCGGTCAGGTCAGCGGCGGGTGTCTCGCAGGCTTCAAGGTCGGTGAGATTGCACTGCTTTTCCGTGTAAAGCCGACAGTTGTACTCTTGTAAGGCTGCCAGCAGTTCGGGATACTGCTGCTCCGGATCGTCACGGTCAGCTAAGAACTCCTGCACGGCAGCTGTGGCGCTGCTCTGGAGCCTGTGTCCCGTAAACACCGGCCACAGTATAACGCAAACACCCGCCACGGCCAGCAGCGCAGCCAGCACAAAGGATGTCCTACGCATGGCGCTTCCTCCTTACCAAAAAGTAAGCACCGCCGACCACAGCCACCGCGCCAAGGCCGATGGCAAGGCCGGTGAGGTAGTGCTGTGTCCACGAGGATGCCGTTGGCTTTTCTGCAACGGAAGCCGCTTCCTGCTCTGGCAGGTACGGCACCCTGTGCCCTCGCACCAGCAGTCGGTGGGTGTTGACGCCAAACGGCGTACAGGTCACCAGCGTTACATAGTCCTTGCCATCCTCGATTTGCAGCAGCGATGTGTCTGTGGGCAGTACCGTATTGATGGTGTCCACTTTGTAGGCCAATGTGTCGCCCAGCACATGGATGTAAAACGTGTCGCCCACTGCAAGCTGGTCGATGTCCGAAAACAGCTTGGAACTCGCCATGCCGCTGTGTGCCGACAACACTGCATGGGTGCTGCTGCCGCCCACCGGCAGGGAAGTCCCTACTACATGGCCCACGGCACGCTCCAACGTGTCTGCGTCCGTGCCGTGCTGCACCGGCAGACATACGTTGATTTTGGGAATGTCCACATAGGCCATGACACAACCCACCGTGAGCTGTTCGGCATAGGCCAAGGGAGGGGCTTCCGCCCCTCCCTCTGTGATGGCCGCCTGGCCGGACAGCATAGCGTTGTACTGCTCCGCGGCCTGCCGCTGGGCAGTCAGTTCGGTATCGTCGGTGTTTTCAATAGCGGCGGTGTAGACGGTTTCTATGTCTGAGTGGTATTTCTCACTCAGAAGTTCTCCCACCAGCGGATAAAGCATCAGCCCCAGCGCTGCAATACCGCAAGCCGCCGCCAGCAGCCAGCGCTTCACTGTTCACTCTTATGCTTGCGGGACTTGACGACAATGAAGGCCGCCGCGCCCAGCAGCAGAACGCCGCCCACCGTATACATCCAAACGCCATAACCGCCGGTCTTGGGCAAGTCGAATCCCGGATTGTTGATGATACGCAGCGGCACAACAGCGTTTGCGTCCGTCATGCTCACCGGCTCACCGTTGACGGTGGCGGAGGCGGTCAGCAGGGCCGCACCGCACCGTTCACAGGCACCATCCTCTTTGGTGATGACCATGATCTTCACGGGATCGCGGAGCAGCACATAACCCTTATCGGTGGCAACCTCGGTCAGTGTGTAGGTATCGTCCTCAATACCGCGGAGAATAATGTGGCCCTTGAGGTTGGGGATCAGCATGGTAGCCTCGGACTTGTTGGAGGTGAAGCCGGTAACGTTGTAGACCTCACCCTCCATGTTGGCCTTGATATAATATCCGTCCGTATCGTTGCAGGCGATAAACTTTACCTTGCCGAAGGTGCCGTTATTGTCGCCGAACTGTTTGATAAGGTCAATGGCATAGACATAGACGTGGCAGCAATCCTCCAGCGTGTCATAGTAAGTCGTGTTGGTACGCTTCCACGTCAGCTTGACCCTGTTAGGATTGTCGCGGTCGCCGTAAGTGGCTGCGTCAGCGGTCAGGGTGGCGGCGTAGGTGATTCGCATGGTGCAGTCGGAGTATCCGCGTTTCACGCTGTCGGTATACATGGTGGCCGCCTCGTTGATTTCACTCAGGCCAGCCTCGGTCATGCGGATGGTCATAATCTTCTGCGCGTCGTCGTAGGCCACGGTGAACTTGCCGGAATCTTCCGCCCATGTGGTGATCTTATCGGTGCAGCCGCTATCCTTGAAGAACTCTATAGCCACATCGTTCTTGTTATACTTGATACCCTTGGACATGGTATCGACGTAAGCATACTCGCTGAGAGCAGATGCTTTAGACGTGATGGTGGGCAGGGTGCTGATAATCTGATAGGCCACCGTATCACCGATAGAGGCGGATGCGGTATGAGCGTACCCATCGGTGATGTCGGTCAGGCTGCCGGTATTCTTACCTGTGGAGTTCTTGTCCTCGCGCACGGTCTTTTCGAGGTCAGGATTGCCGGTCTGATTTTTGGGATATACGGTAACATCGCAGTTCCATGCCGCGCCGTCAATGGTGGTCATGGGCAGGGACACAAAGAAAGGATTGCAGGTGCTGGTGAGATTTTCAGGGACGCGAGTTTCTACAACGAGATAAAGCCCCTGCTCCATATCAGATGCGAAAGTGTGGCCGGTAACATCTGTCTCGGTCATGGCCACGCCGCCGTTCTTCACGGCGGCCTCCAGCGCATTCTTGACAGTAGTGGCATTGGCTGCCAGAGCCGCAGACAGCTTGCTGTTCAGAGTATCGCTGGTGAAGTCGTTGACACCGCCCTCGGTCTTGTGAGCGTCTGCGGCAGTCAGACCGATAGCGGACAGCACGGCGTTGGAACGCTCGGAGCTGTCAAAACCATACAGCACACCGACCGTGCGCTGACCGTCCACCAACTCATTGCTCATGGCAATGTCGGCAACGCGGAGGTAGGTAAACTCCACGCCCTGAATGGCGTACTTGCTCAGCTTGTCGATAACCGCATCGTCATGCAGGCCGGTGGAAACGTAGGATTCCGCATCCCACGCGCCATCTTTGCCGGCTGTGGTGATGTCATACTTGTAGATAGAAAGGGATGCTTTCTTTGCAGGGTCGATTGTCGGCTCTGCGAACGCTGTGGTGATGAGGCCCAAAGCCATAACAACGGCCATGAGCAGTGCGAACACGCGATGGATCTTTTTCATGTTCAGTTCGTCTCCTTTTTGATGTTAGATTTTTTGCAAAAATAAACACCCGCCATGAGAGCGAGTGCTACAAACATAATGGATGCGATAAATCCGTTGCCGCCCGTGAAAGGCAGCACAAAACCTGCATTGTTACAGGCGGTGATGGTAATACCGCGGTTGCTGCTGTCCAATACTCCCGTGAACAGCGGCTCGGTCAGCAGCGTGTACCCTGCGGGAGATTTGGTCTCCGTCACACGGTACTGCACACCGATCTTGAGGCCGTTCCACTTGGCGATGCCGGTCTTGTCGGTGGTCACTCTGCTGACCTCCGTCCATGTCTTGCCGTCTGCGGAAGTCCCCAGCAGCAGCTCCGCACCGGCAAGAGGTGCGCCTGTCGCATCCACCTTGCGGACAGTGATGCTGCCTTTCGCCAGCGCGTTCGTCCGCTTTTGCGTAATGTTCAGTGCCGTGGCCGTGATGGTGATCTGATACTTAGTGCTATCCACCACATAACCACTGGGGGCTCTAATCTCTTGGTAACTGTACTTGCCCTGGGGCAGATCCTTGAACACCGCTTTACCGTCCGCGCCGGTGATGGCGTCTGCCACCTTTTTGCCAGCGTTATCATACAGCCGGTAGGTCACGCCCGCCAGCGATTTACCAGTCTCCGCATCGACCTTATTGATGGTCAGGCCGCCTTTCTCCTCCACGGCTTTGATTTTAATATAAGCCTTCACGGGATCGCGCCCCACGCCGGTGTAACCGGCCAGCGCCTGATACCGCCCAAACCGGTCATACCAACAGACTACTGCTCTGTCCGGATTGATCTCATACGCGCTGCCGGTAGCAGAGTAGGTCTTTTCCGTGGTCAGAGTCTTGGCCACTGCTGCCGTCGCCGTGATAGTCAGGGTGTTGCCCTTCCGTGTGAAGGTGATGCCGCTCCCGCTGTTGGCGGCGAAATTGTAGTCACCCAGCACCTCGTTATCGTCCGTGACCGTGGCCGTATAGCTGCCCGCTGCGTTCCTCCTCAGCTCGATGGTGTCGCACCAGCGCGGCGTAAACGCCGAAAAGCTGGGGATCATCGTGGCCGCCTGCATTGCCGCTGTTAGCTTGTCATACCACAGGTCATAGGTGGGATAGCGGCTCTTTGATACACAGTTATAGAACGGGCTGGCACCCCAGTCCTCGTAGGAATAGGCACTGCGGTACTTGCAGATCAGTTCCCAGATAACGGTCTGCGTAGCTGCCCACTTTTGTGCTTTGATGATGGTGCTGGTATTGTTGTCACCGGGTGCGGTGCCGTAGTCCACGCTGGGGTAGCCGAGGGACATCGCCAACGCGATACCGCTCTGCACGGACGCTGGCAGGTTATACCAGCTGGCGCTGGAGCCCTCCCTGTAGCTGCCGCTGTCGTCCGAATGAACGCCCGGCTCGATGCAGTAGGCCACCGCGCCGTCCGCATATTTCATGTGGTAGAGCGCACTGCCGCTGCCCAGACTGCTGGTGGCCGAGATGGTCATGGTCGTAACGGTGGGCGTTGTGCTTTTGCTGTAATCGTGCTGGTCAAAGGTGATCTGGCTGGAGTAGACGTAGGCCCGATAATCCACTGTTACAGATGTGGCGTAGGCCGTCACCGCCAGTGCCGCCGTCATTACCAGCGCCAGCACAAGGGCTGTCATGTGTTTGAATACTTTCAAACGGATTCCTCCTTCGTAAAAGATAAGACCTCTCTGTTTCCAGAGAGGTCTTGCGTATAGTTTTTTCTCAGCCCGCGTACAGGACGTAGATGAGCAGGCTTGCACCGTCCTCCACGATGCAGACGTTGCAGCGGAGGCCCGCATCGGCCAGCGTGTCCACACCTGCCTGCATCATGAGCTGGCAGAAGGTGTAGTCCACCATGTCCCGCGCCTTGGCCTCCAATGTCTCCTGCGAGGCATCTGCCGCTACCGATGCAGGGAAGCGGTACGCACTGTTACCCAGTGTCAGGCCGCTGTCCGTAGTGACACCGTACTGTGCGGCAGCATAGGCATTGGCCGTCTCAACAGCCGCCCAGCGGTCTGCCGGTTCGAGCTTCGGCTCCGGTTCAGGTTCGGGGGTAGGTGTAGGCCCCGGCTCCTGTACCGGCGCAGGTGTAGGTTCGGATTCGCTCGGTGCGGGCTCCGGCTGCGGCGTAGGCGTCACCGCCTGTTCGGGTGTGGTAGGCTGCTCCGGCGTAGTGGGCTGTTCCTCACCGGTGGGTTCGGGGTTTTCGGGAACATCTGTCTTACTTTCGGGTTGCTGGGTGTTCTCCTGCGTTTTGACATTCTCCGCGGGGTCAGCAGGGTTCTCCACATCGGGGGCATCTGCCGATACAGGGACATCCCGCTTTTCATCAGCCGCCGCTGCACTGGTCACGGCAGTGGCTGACAGGACGCCGATCTGTGCGCCACCCAGCGGCACCGCTTGTTCAGCACAGCCCGCAAGCAGTGCGGTAAGGCAGACTGCCAACAGGAATACGGGTACTTTTCTCATGTAATTCCCTCCTTAAATATTAGGTTACTATTATTTTATCGCACCATTTATATGCCGTCAAAAAATCGGCAGTGTCAGCTTTTGCCGAAAATTGCGTCTCAAGTTGAGACGCAATTCCCGCCGCAAACGTACCATCTGCCGCGGGTGCGCCGCTGACCATGATATGGCTATCCGCGCCCTGCGCGGATAGTAATGGTTTCCCCCTTGTATGCCTTATAAGCCGCTGCGCGGCTCCGGTCAAGGCCCGCCCAGCGCTCACGTTGGGCGGCTCGTGGGTGGCTGCCGTAAGGCAGCCGCCCAGCCTTGACGGGTGTTGTGCGGCGGCTTACACTCCCCCAGCAGGGGGAAACCCTAACGTCCGTTGTGCTGCATCGGGACGCGGCTTCTCTGTGGCGTGATGCTCTTTTCCACCGATGCACCGATCTGCTTGCTCATCTTCTGTATCTGGTCAAGCGCCTGCCGCCGTTCCTGTGCGTCCCAGCCCTCGTACAGGGCGGACAGATCTGCGGTATCCGGCAGGTCGCGCTCCACACCGAAACGGCGGCACAGCAGATACGATACGCTCTGCGCGTCCAGATCGGACTCGGCATAATCGTACTGCGCGTTGTATCCTTTCCCGTGCAGCCGCGAATGTGCCACCGCTGTGGCGATAGCGGCAAACATCTCATGGTCAGGATAGTCAGGATTGATGGCCAACTCCATCCGCTGCGGGTCGTAGACAGCAGGGGTATCCAGTTCCTTGTCGATGACCACCTGACACACGGCGTAGTTCAGCAGCGTGGTCATGGCCGATTCCATGTCCCGTGTGTCATTTTCCAGATGCACCTCCTTCAAAGGCCGCCCCTGCGTCTGCCGTACATCGTAGGCGTCCGCCAGCGTATAGCCCTTGCCAAAGGTGGAGCGGGCGAAAATGTGGATGCCGTTGCCGTTCTCACTGACCAGTACGGAGCGCCCCAGCATTTTCCATTTCTCCTTTGTGCCGAACACGGTCACGTTCGCGTCCTGCACCATCGCCAGCGCAATATTGCCTGCACTGTATGCCGGATTGTCACCTTGCAGCTCCAGATAGCGGGTGTACGCCTCGGTGCTGCTGGTGATCTCCAGCACACCCGCGTCCTGCAAGGCCATCAGGTTCTCCCTGTCGGCCTGCTGACGCGCTTTCCACTGGGTATCATTTTCTGTTTTTCTCGATACGATGGCTTCCAGATTTGCCATACTGAATAACCTCCTATTCTCGCATTTTGGGCGGTGTCCGTCCGTTGGGCAGCTGCGGCTCTACGTCCTGCGCGGCACGCTTCAGCGCCGCCAGCCGCCCTTTTACCGAGGGCTTGCCCTCAGTAGTCGTCCTCTCTTGCGGCAAGCCATTCCCGCGCTGTGGTGAGAAGTTCCCTTGTGGAGCGCGGGCATCTGCTTTTTTTGCCGCATCATCCTCCCGCTTCGGCGCGGCATAGCCGTGGCGTTCCAGAAACAAATTGACCTGCGATGCAAAGTCCACGTTGGTGATGAGGTCTACCAACCCATCACCGGCGTTTTTGTCCTTGACCACCGCGTAGAGGATGCCTTTCTTGGCATAGGCGCTGAACGCGGCCAGATCGCTCTCCCGCAGCTGGAACACCCGCAGTTCCTTACCCTCCCGCAGCAGACGCCCCATATTGGTCTTGCCGGATACGCGCTTGTTGTCCTTTGCCAGTGCGTAGAGAAATGCCGCCAGATTTTTGCTGCCGGCGGCCAGCAGCTTAACGGTTGCTTCCGCGATCTGTAAGCCTTCCCGTACCATCAGGTCAGCGGCTTCGCTGCCTGCATCCATGTTCCCGACCTCCTTTTTCCGAAATTTCCTGTTCCCGCTGTGCGGTAAGCTGCTGCTCGATGCGCTGTGCGTCCGTCTCGATGCAGCAGCACTGTCTCCATTCTCTCCGTAATACCCGCAGCCTGTCCGTATACGCTGCGATGTCCACATCCAGTCCCGTCCCACCTCTGCGCCGCGCCAGATACAGCTGCCGCCGCTGCTCGGTGAGCGCGTCCATCTCCGCTTGCAGCGCATCCCGCTGCATGGTGAGCTGCTGCCGCGTCTCGATACGGTTTGTCCGCAGATACCGGAACTGTGCCTGATACCTGTCCAGCTTCAGCACCTCTCGCCGCAGGGTTGGCGAGGTGCGATACACCTTCCGCCGCGGCGAACCCAGCAGGTACAGGTAGTACAGATACAGCCGTTGGAAATACGACAGCGGCTTTTTCTGTACCGGTTTTCGCCGTATACGATAGATCTTGCGGGGCAGCTGTACCGGCTGCGGTGCCGCCTTTATCCTGCCGCGTATGGCGGCCTCGTCGTACCCATCGCCCAGACTATCCAACCGGATAAACCTTTGACCGTCAGTCGGACGCACGGCGGTGTGCTTCACATTGGCGGCGCTTTTCACCTGATACCCCATGCGCCGCAGTTCCCGCAGGAAGTCTGCATAGCTGTACGACCTGCGGATGGCCTCGTCCACATCGCGGCGCACCACATCCCGCAGGGTAGTCCTGCCGTGGCGTTGCGCTTGATACTGACCCTGCGGCACAGCGGCCTCGGACGGTTCGATGATGGACAACCCATGCTCACAGCACAGGGCGTCCGACACACCGCGGATGCCCTCGTAGTAGTCGCGGAAGGTATCGCGGTACATCTTCCCGTCCACAAAGGACACAGCGTTGAACACCACATGATTATGCAGGTGCGCCCTGTCCAGATGGGTGGCTACCACCACCTCATACCGCCCGCCCAAAAGACGCTGCGCCAGCTCTACACCGATGGTATGGGCCTGCTCCGGCGTCACCTCGCCGGGGTGGAAGGACTGGATCACATGATAGCCTTTGCGGACACGGTTCTGCTTGCCCCAGCGCCGCGCCGTCTGCATCATGTCCTGATAGGCGGTGTCTCTGCCGCAGTTGATAGCCGTCTCGTAGCATACGCGCTCCGTCTTGCCGCGATCCAGCGCGTAGTCCACTGCCGTTTCCAGATAGGTCTTTTCCTCGTTGGCGGCATAGCTGAGACATTTATCCAGCCTGCCCCGTATAACGATGATCTTCGTATAGGCCATTAAAAGCTGTCCTTTACCAGCCGCCACGCCCTGCGGACAAGCACCACGGCGTGGTCGATCTGACTGTCTGCCGCATATTTCTGTCCGTTGACGGTGTGGGCGATCTGATTGATGTTGTTGCCGATGGCGGACAACTCCCGCAGCAGCGTGGCGTATGTATCGGGTGGCCGTGGCCGCAGCTGCACACCAAGTATCAGGCTGCGGAGAAATGGGTCGATGCCCAGCCCTGCGGCAGTGGCCTGTTTCCGCAGGTGGGCAAGCTCGGCATCCGTCAGCCACACGCTGACGTGCCGGTTTCGCGTTCTCGTCGGCATCACCTCCATAAAAATGCGTCTCAAATTGAGACGCGAAGCGTAAACGCGGGGTCTTAGGGGCTGTGCCCCTAACAAGCGGCATTTGTGCTACCAAATGCCATGCTTGCGTGGACAGCACCGAAACGGTGCTGTCCCCTCTATCGGGTCGGGACAGTCTTTGCGTGGCAGCGGGGCTTGATATACAGGCCGTGCCGCTGGGCGAACTCCGCGATGGTCGGCCTGTCTGTGGAACAAGGCCAGCTGAAATCGCCTGCGGTCAGATAGCGGTATCCATTTTCCGGCAGGTCGATGCGCTGGCCGGTAAGCACTGTGCCGTAATGCTCCACAGTGATATGGCAGGCCAGCAGGCACGGCTGTGACCAGTCTTCCTCGGAGGTCTGCATATCGTAGGCAAAAATACCGTTTGGCAGTTCGGAACGGCGAACACGCTTCACGGTGAAAAGGGCAGGCACACCGCATATCTCCACCGCTTCAAAGCGTGTCTTGTGAATATCCATGGCCATCATGTCGGTTCACCTCAATGCTCTGGCGTGTCGGGGCGCTCTCTCTTGGGTGCATCACGCTTTTTGAACGGTTCTACCCGTATGGTCACTGGCGTGTTGTCCTTGATTCCCAGCAGTATCTCTGCGTGGTGGAACTGCTTTTTATAGACCTCCATCTGCTGCGGGGTCAGGGAGGTAAAGTCATCCTCACCCAAGCCGCAGACAAAGAACGGGCCGAACACGCCGCCGTAGCCGCCCGGCATACTGCGGTTGAACTCGTTGGGCTTCAGCATCCCTTCATCGTCACAGACAACGGCCACCTTGTCCTCAAAGGGGTAGATGGCCTGTATCAGACCACCCACCGCCGCCTGCATCTCGTGAAGGCCGTTGAGTTCCTTTTCATAGGGCGCTGCCCCCGGCTCTACCATCAGGACTTTCATGCGCTCCCTCCTATCGTGTCATATCATGGTTTCGCTTTTTCGGCTTAGACTCTTTCTTCGGCGGCGCGTCGCCGTCCTCCAAAAAATCCAGCAGCTCCTGCGGTGACGGCTGGTGCGGCTGGACGGTATACCCCGGCAGCAGCTGCCCATTCACGGAAAACAGGTGCGCGTGATTTTCCGGCAGAGGCGGTGACAGCTCTTGAAACAGATGGGCATAGGCGGCGATGCGCCCCTGCACATACCGTTCGGCGGCAGCCCTGTCCGTATACCGCTTGTTGTCCTGACTGGCCAGCGGCGATGGCGTACTGCTGTATGGGTCTTTCCTGCGCGGGACATTGTAGCTCACGCTCCATGACACATACCACGCCACCGGCACCTGCTTTTTCTGCTTATGATCGTAGGCAGTATCCTCGCGGATGCGGTAGGACATCTGATAGACCATATTGCTGATCTTACGCCAGCCATAATCGGTATCTTCCCACCGGTTGCCGCTATGCTGCACCTCCGGCGTTTTCACATACTCAATGGCCCTGTCCAGTATCATGGTCTGCGCCGCCTGCTCCTCCCAGCGTTTGGCGGCCTCCTGCAAGTCGCGGAACACGGCCTTTTCCGTCTCCACGCTCTTATTCCGCAGTGCTTGCAGCCGATCAAGGGGCATCCACGTCAGCGCGGACAGGTCGGCATGGCGTTGATCAAAAGAAATATGATGCTCCAGCGTCAGCTTATGACCCTCCTCCAGCTTGTCGCCGTAGGAATAGGCGGTGTAGAACGAGTCCTCCCGCCGTTCCATATTCATCACCTCACTTTACCCGGCGTCGCTTTTTTTGCCGCTTTTTCCTGCTCGGCTCTGGCCTTTTGCCTGTCCAATGCCTTCTGCCGCAGATCCAGCGCCTCGAACACCACACGCTTCACATCGCCTACCGTGGTATCCTTCTTGGGGAAGTAGGCGCGCAGTTCATCCTCGCTGAACGTGACTTTCAACGGCGGTGACATCTCACGCTTGGTGGGTGCCACGATCTGCTCGATCTTTGCCGTGGTCAGCTTACCCGCCTGACTGTCCTTTTTCAGCTCGGCGGCCTGCGTACCGGAGGGGACTTTATCCTCCCGCTTGATGGCGTCCGCCAGCGTTTTCTGCTCCTGTGGCTTCAGATAGGAGATGTCCGCAGCGGTGTTCACCGGCAGTTTCTTTTCCTCCACCATATCCTGCAACTCCGGCTCCAGCTTGGTCAGGCGGGTCAATCGCTGGATGGTGGCGCGGCTCTCGCCGGTCTGCTGCGCCAGCTGCTCATCGGCACGCATGGGCTTATACCCCGCCTCCAACTGCGCCTTGGTGGGACGTCCCGCCTTACGCTTCATGGCTTCCAGCTTCATAGAGTAGGCACGCGCCTTGACCATGGGCGAAATATTCTCCCGCTTGAGGTTGGAGTCCACCATGTAGATGATGGCGCTGTCCCGATCCATGTCGCGGACGATGGCGGGGATCTGTGTCATGCCAGCCAGCACACAGCTGTGCTTACGGCGATGGCCTGCCACCATTTCGTAACGGTCGGGGTCTTTGCTGCTGCGGATGACCGTGACAGGCTCCAGCACGCCGAACTTCTTGACGCTCTCCACCAAGTCCAGCATATCCTTGTCATCCTGCACGGGGAAGGGATGCCCCTCAAAGTCGTCGATCTTGTCCACCGGCAGCATGACCACGGAACCCAGCGCACCTTCGCCCACGATGTTCAGCTTGAAGTCCTTGGGAATACCCTCTGTGTCCGTCTCCTGCTCCTTTTCGGGCGGCTGCTCTTTTTTCTCCGCCACCTCCGCCTTGGACGCAGGTTTATCCTCGGCAGGTTTCTTATCCTCCGACTTTGCCGGTACATCCGCTTTCTTTTCTTCCTGCTTTGCAGGCGGCTTTTCCTCCGGCTTCTTGTCCTCAGACTTTTTTTCGGCAGGCGCTACCACCGGTTTCTTGTCCTCTGCCTTGGCCGGTTTTGCATCCACTGCCGCAGCAGGGGCAGGCTTCTCTGCCTTTTTCTCCTCCGGCTTGGCGGCGGTTTTCGTATCTTCCGTCTTAGCGGGTACAGCCGGTTTTACCGCAGCCTTGGCATCCTCGGCCTTGGCTGGTACGGGCGGCTTCGCCGCAGGCTTTTCCTCTGTGGGCTTTACCGGCGTCGCCGTGCCGTTCGGCTTCGGTGCAGCTTTGGTTTCCTCTGCTTTAGGCGGGATCACCGGCTTGACCGGCTCGGCAGGCTTCTGTGCCGCAGGGATGGGTTTGTCAGCAGTGGATGGTTTCACTGATTCTGCTACCTTTGCATCGGGCGGTGCTTTCGCGGCCTCTTTCGGGGGCGGGCTGCGGAACGCGCCGATCAGCGGATTTTTCTTTTCTTCTGCCATATCCGTTTACCTCCAATTCGTCGTAATATGTCAAAACCCGTCTCAACTTGAGACGGGTTTTGCACAGGGACAGGGCGGCTCTTGCCGCAAGTCTGCGCGGGAACGATGAGCGTGACCGGCACCTGCACGGTCACGTCCGCAGTCAGCGGGAAATACTCGGTGTGCATGGGATGCTCCTCCTTTTGTCGGTGATATGATAAAGCCCGCCTCCACGGGAAGCGGGTACTATCCGGTGTCCATATCGTGCTGGACTTCGGCCTGATAGAAGTGGTTGATGGTGACGGGTGCGTTATACAGGATGGTCAGCAGATATGCCCGAACGTTGAAAACCTGCGCCGTAGAACGCCGCAGGCTTTCAATGACATATTCCAGATGGTCGTTCTCCAGCTGTCGGAAACGCTCCTGCACCTGCTGGGTGGGCAGCAGTTCACCGCCGATGCGGAGCGTGGGGCGGGTGCTGCACAGCACATCGGTGATGGCGGCGATCAGTTCATCCACGCTCTCGCGGTCATAGCGGCGGCACAGCTGGTCATATGCAACGCGGGTGCATACTTCTTCCGCCGCCTTTTTCCTCTCCCACCAGCTGCCTGCCAGTGAAGGAGGGGATGATGGATAAAGCTGGCTCATATCCGTTTGGTTTATATCTTTATAATTCGCGTCCCCTTTTGGGAAGTCTGCACTTCCGTTTTTGGGAACTCTTGACTTCCCATTTTCGGAAGTCTGGACTTCCGTATTTGGGAAGTCAGGCGGTACAGCGGGCGGCGCGGGTATCTCCCGCGTGGTGTAGCGCTTGACGTAGATGCGCGCCGGTCTGCCCTGCCCCTGCTTGGTTCGCTCGATAAGGCCGATGCCTTTGCCGGTATCCAGTTCCGCCAGCAGCCGCACAGCCTTGCCGTGGCCGCAACTCATGCTTTCCTGTATCTCCTCCAGCGTGTAGTAGATGTAGACGCGGCCTGCATCGTCATACCAGCCGTTCCGCGCCGACAGGTTCATCCTGTCCAGCATTAGGCCATACAGCAGCTTGGCGTCTATGGACAGGCCGGAAAACCGTTTTCCCACGATAAGCAGCCTCGGGATGCGGTAAAAGGAGCAGCTTTCGCTCTCCTCGCCGTAGTAGTAATCAAACACACCGGACACAAAAACACCTCCTTTTCCTCGTAAGCTTGACTAACCACAGATAAAATTAGTTATGGATTGCTATTTTTCAAAAAGCATGTATAATTGGTGTGTATATTGTACTCTCAGCCATGCTAATGTTCATTTTATAATCACAAGTTGGAGGTATTGCTATGATAAAAAGCATTCAACTTCACAAGCTCTTCGGGCGCTTCAACTACAACATATCTATGAAATCTGGCGGTGTCACCATTATTACGGGTCCAAATGGTTTTGGCAAGTCTACAATACTCCGCATAATTAACGCGTTGAACTCCGAGAATATTGAGTTCTTCATGGATCTGGACTTTTCCAAAATCATGATTGTATTTGACAACGAAAAAAAAGCCTTCATTCAAAAAACAGGCAAGAATCTCTCCGTAAATAATGCCTCTATTCCTTTGCTCGACAAGGATCAGCTTCGCTTTTTCCAGCGCAGATCACAGGCCCAACAACGTAATACGTCCAGCCCAAACCGCAATGATATTGTAGACTACGAAATGCTTTACAGCGTTACTCTTGATGACTATCGCTATGCACCAAGTCTTTCTACTAAACCCAAAGATTTCCAGGCGTTTTGTGGTCTACAAAAGGAGTTCAAACAAATCAAAGGCTGGTGCGGTGATGTTCGGTTTATCTCAGATCAGCGCCTTATTCGTGAGGCAAAAAGACGCAGTGGCCCAGACAGAGGTCGTGAAATAGTCGACGTTATTCAAGAATTACCCAATCGCCTAAAAGGTGAAATTAGCAAAGTATCCGAAGAATACTCCCGCATAGCAAACACCTTAGATGGTTCATATCCTACTCGCCTTTTTGCAACGCGAACAGGTATAAGAAACCAGGCAGAATACGAAGCAAGGCTCAGAGAGGCCAATGAAAAGTTTAAGAAACTGCGAAAATATGACTTGGTGGAATTGCCAATGATTAAGGGAGAAACGTACAACGAATCATACTCCACTGCATTGAAAATATATTTCGACGATTTTGCTGAGAAGTACACCGTATTTCAAGACTTAATTTCTAAGCTTGATCTCTTTACTAAGATAATAAATAGTCGCCTTACATTTAAGCATCTTCAAATAACACGAGATAACGGATTTATAATCGTAGACAATGATAATCCCAAGAAGGTATTAAGCTTGTCTCAGCTTTCTTCTGGAGAGAAGCAAGAGATCGTTCTTTTCTATGAACTCATTTTTGACACTCGGAAAGAGCTTCTGCTATTGATTGACGAGCCAGAAATATCTCTGCATATTACATGGCAAAAGCAGTTCCTTGGTGATTTGTTAGAAGTCTCTAAGCTAATTGCTTTGCACGCCATTGTCGCTACGCATTCTCCGCAAATTGTTAGCAGCCACTTAGATATACAGATTGATTTGGGTGAACTATATGGGGAAGAACTCGATACAGAGCAATCTAACTAAGGATGACTTGATTGCAGAAATTAGATTAACATTGGGTGCCGACTTTAAGCGTGAGCATACGGTTATTATCGTCGAAGGCGAAGATGACATTTCTTTTTTTAACGGAAAGCTCTCTTCAAATGTGGACATCCGTGAGTCTTTTTCCGGAAAGCGTGGTGTTTTGGAGATCGTCAGTCTTTTCTCGGACAGCAGAGTCATTGGCGTATGCGATGTTGACTATGATACGGGTACCCCTTCTCCGCAAATACTGTATTACGATTATTCGTGCTTGGAAATGATGCTGATTTCCAGTGACTCCGCATTTACTCCCTTCTTTCACACCTATTACCGTGGCAAAGCAGGCTTTGCAGAAATACGTCTCAAATTATTGCAAGAATTGAAATGGCTCTCTTGCTATCGGAAGTTAAACTCTATTTTCGGCTGGGCAATCTGCTTTAATGGTCTTTCGATGAAAAAGGCCTTTGAAACTGAGACGCAGAATATAAACACGGCGAAAATTATTAGCCAAATTAGAGAATTAAATCCGAGTCTTACTGAACATATTCGCCGTCAAGTCGACCAAGTACACATAGAATACGACAAAAAACACGACCTTCCGGAGTTGCTGTCGATAACACAAGGGCACGATTTTTTGGATTACTTTCGTGAACTCTGCTCAACTACATGGCCTAAATGCGGCAAATTCCCATCAAGTCGAGAGTTATCCCGAGCTTTAGTTACCTCTTTCCGTCAAGATGACTTTAAGCGGACAGTTTTATACCAACAATTAGATAGCTATCAAAACGCATACCATCTCAAAATTCTCCCAGCATAGCAGGTATCCCAATTCTATCATTTGTAAACTCGATTCCCCCAATAAGCGGTAGACTCTCATACAATGAAAGCAGGTCTTCCCGTGTATCTCACGCGGTATATGCCCACGCTACACCACAGTCCTTTACGTCGTTGCATAAGGAAAGCACTCCCCATCTGTTTACAGAAAGGAAGTGCTTTCTTCATCATATTCATTTCATCTGCGGCCTCCAGAATGGCCAGCAGCTTATTCGTCCCGCAAATCAAACCGAGTCCTCAGTATATCTCTGACCTGCATCACGAATGGCTCCATGTCATCGAAGATCACATCCGCGATCAGCGACCAGTTGATACCGTCATAATCGTGTACCAGCCGGTGGCGCAGTCCGGAAACCACGCTCCACGGGATACCTGGATACTCCTTTTTGAACTCCGGTGAAAGCTGATAGACCTGTTCACCTATGTTGTAAATCGGCGTAGTCACCGCCCACTGGGAAAACTGTTCGGTCAGCAGCAGTTCCCGCGTAATGCCGCGCTGCATAATTTCGCCGCTCAGCGCCTCCCACAGGGACACGATCTTCTTCAGCCGTTCTATATCCGATTTTTTCATGCGATGCGGATCCCCTCCCTCATCACAGATTCATAGAAGGGAGTTCCCGTATTGACCTCCCGTATCTCAAACACATCGGCATCGCGTCCGGTCATCTCACGCAAGTCCTCTGCCAGCGCAAAGATATTGCGGGGCACGAAGTTCTTCCCGCCTATAATAACGATGTCGATGTCCGACTCGGGCGTGGCCTCGCCACGCGCATACGAACCGAACAGCAGCGCATACTCCGCATGGTAGCGTTTCAGCAGTTCTTTTACAACGCTTTTGATCTCATCAAGCGCCAGCGTGCCCATAGCGACACCTCCCTACCCTTTGTTACCATTATTATATCTGCCGCTGCCCAAAAACGCAACCGTCAATTACGACGACCGCTCCTGGCTTCGCAATTCATGCATCCCTCCCGCTATTTTATGTTGTTTTTCTGTTTTCACGATGTAAATGAGTGGTTCCGACCTGATTTTCTTTTTATGTCATATTTCGTTTTCTTTTCGATGTTCCGACCTTTCACCGTCAAAATCATCAAATCTTTGAGGTGAATACACACCGCAAGAGGTGGGCGTCAACCTGAAGAACGGTTACAACGGTGACCTGACCAGCCGCGAGGCCGGCTCCGTCGGCGGCCAGATGGTCAAGAAGATGATCGAGTCCTACGAGAAGAATCTGTAACGGTCCTTCCCGCACGGCAAAAGCTGGCAGGCACAGATGTGCCTGCCGGTTTTGTATGCTCTTACAGTTTGATTCTTCCGGCGAGGAAGTCCTCGTACCGGTCGCAGATGTCCTGCACGTCATCGCCGAAGGCGATCTGCCGCCCCTTGTGGAGCCACAGCACCTTGCTGCATAGCTCCCGTATCTGCCCCAGCGAGTGGGACACCAGAATGCTGGTGGCTCCGGAGGACAGTATCTCCCGCATCTTGGCCTCGCTCTTTCTGCGGAACGCGCCGTCACCCACCGACAGCACCTCGTCCAGAATGAGGATATCCGGCTGCACCAGACTGGCGATGGAAAACGCCAGCCGGCTCTTCATGCCAGAGGACAGCTGCTTGAACGGACGGTTCTCGAACTCCCGCAGCTCCGCAAAGTCGATGATCTGCTGGTACATCTCATCCATAAATTTCCGGGTGTAGCCCAGCATGGCGCCCCGGAGATAGGTATTCTCCCGCACGGTCAGATCGCCGTCAAAGCCGCCGGCCAGCTCCAGCAGCGCCGCGATGGTGCCCTCCCGCCGGACAACGCCGTGCGTAGGCTCCATGATACCGCTGACAGCCTTCAGCAGCGTGGATTTTCCCGCGCCGTTGGTGCCGATGATACCCAGCATGTCGCCCTTTTCCAGCTTGAAGTTGATGTCTCTGTCCGCCCAGAACTCCTGCACATGGTAGTCGCGCTTCAGCTTCCGCACCACGAACTCCTTCAAGCCGATGTCCTTGAAGTCGCCGGTGATATACCGGACGGAGACGTGATCCACCTCTAAAATGCTCATGTCACGCCTCCTTACACATAGTACAGAAAACGGGTGTTGTACTTCTTATACATGAAGCAGCCCAACCCCAGCACCACCAGCACGTCCGCCAGCATCAGCAGGTGGAACCACACCGTGGGCACGGCGGCGTCGATGACGATCTTCCGGAAGTACCGGATGAACAGGTAGATGGGATTCGCCAGAAACAGGCACTGGACGTTGTAGCTGTAATGGTCAATGGTGTAGAAGATGGCAGAGGCGTACATCAGCAGCTGGGTAAAGATGCTCCACAGGTACTGGATATCCCGGAAGAACACAAACAGCGCCGAAAGGATCAGCCCTACGCCGATGTTGAACAGCACCAGCAGGCAGGTGGGATACAGCAGCAGGAAGAACCGCCATGTGAACGTGATGTGGTCAAAGGCACAGAACACGAAGAAAATGCACAGCGTCAGGCCAAAGTTGATGAGGGTCTGCACGTTCTTAGAGAACAGGAACAGATACTTGGGCACATTGACCTTGGTGAAGATGCCCGCGTTGCTCATCAGGGACTGCATGCCCTGCGAGGTGGACTCGTTGAAGTAGGAGAACACCAGGTTGCCGCAGAACAGATAGGTGGTATAGTGCGCCATGTTCCGCCCGAAGAACTGGGTAAACACCAGCTTCATCACCAGCAGCATCAGCAGCGGTGACAGCAGGCTCCACGCCATGCCCAGCACCGTGCGCTTGTATTTCTTTTTGAAGTCGCGCTTTACCAGCTCCTCAAAAAGGAACTGGTAGCGCAGATATTTTTGCAGCATAAAACCTCGATCTCGCATGATATCCCGCAGGATACCGGTCGTTTCCGTGACGCCCCGCAGGGTCACTGCACCTGCTGGGCCAGCGCCAGTGCCGCAGCGATGACCTGATCCATGTCGTAGTAGCGGTACGCACCCAGCCGCCCGCCGAACAGCGTGTGCGGCTCCTGCGCCGCCAGCGCCGCATAGCGCTGGTACAGCTCGGTGTTCCGCTGGTCGTTGACGGGATAGTACGGCTCGTCCCCCGGCTGCCACGCGGCGCTGTACTCCCGGGTGATGACGGTTTTGGGCTGGGCGCCGAAGGTAAAGTGCTTGTGCTCGATGATACGCGTCCACGGTGTCTCCGCGTCCGTATAGTTGACCACGGCGTTGCCCTGATAATTGTCGGTATCCAGCACCTCCGTCTCAAAGCGGAGGCTGCGGTACTCCAGCGCGCCCAGCCGGTAGTCGAAATAGGCGTCGATAGCCCCGGTGTAGACCACCGTTTCCGCCAGCGCGGACAGTTCCCCCCTTTGCCGGAGGAAATCCGTGTGCAGCCGTACCGGGATCCCCGCCAGCAGCCGCTCCGCCAGCGCGGTATAGCCCTCCTCGGGGATGCCCTGATAGCGGGCATTGAAGTAGTTGTTGTCGTAGGTGAAGCGCACCGGCAGACGCCGGATGATGAAGGCCGGCAGCTCCGTGCAGGGACGGCCCCACTGCTTCTGGGTGTAGCCCTTCACCAGCTTTTCATAGATGTCACGCCCCACCAGACGGATGGCCTGCTCCTCCAGATCCCGCGGCTCGCCGTCACCGGCGGCCGCCTGCTGGCGGCATATCTCCTCCCGCGCCTGCTCCGGCGTGATGACACCCCACATCTGGTGGAAGGTGTTCATGTTGAAGGGCAGGTTATACAGCTCGCCCCGGTAGTTGGCGATGGGGCTGTTGGTAAAGCGGTTGAAGCGGGCAAAGCGGTTAACGTAGGCCCACACCTCCTCATCGTTGGTGTGGAAGATGTGCGCGCCGTAGCGGTGAACGTCGATGCCCTCCACCGTCTCGGTGTAGGCGTTGCCGGCAATATGGCCGCGCCGGTCAATGACAAGGCATTTCCTCCCCGCATCCGTCATTTCGCGGGCAAACACCGCGCCGAACAGGCCGGCGCCCACGATGAGATAGTCGAACTCCCTGCTCATATCACTGCAGTGCCTCGCGGACGCGGCAGGCGCTCTCCCGGAAGGCAGCCAGCTCCTCCGGCGCCCAGTTCTCCTGGATGCGGCGCTCCACCCCGTGGCCGCCGATGATAGACGGTACGCTCAGCGCCACACCGGACACGCCGTACTCCCCCTGCAGCGGGGTGGACACGGAGGCGATGGTGGGGCGCTGGTTCAGCACCGCGTCCGCCAGCAAGCACACACAGGTGGCGATGCCATAGTGGGTCTTGCCCTTGGCGGAGATGATGGACGCGCCCATGGTGCGTACCTCCTCCGCAATACGGGCACGCTCCTCCGCCGTCCACGGCAGGCCCACGCTGGCGCAGTACTCGCCCATGGTGATGCCGCCCACGGACAGACGGCTCCACAGCGGGATCTGGGAATCGCCGTGCTCGCCCACGATATAGCCGTTGATCACCGCCGTGTTCAGCCCCACATAGTCCGCGATGACGCGGATCATGCGGGAGGTATCCAGCGTACAGCCTGTGCCGAAGACCATGCCGTCCGGCAGCTCCATGCCCTGCGCGCACAGGGACACCATCACGTCCACAGGATTGGACACCACCATGATGACGCTGTGGGTATAGTACTTTTTGATCTCGGCCACCACGCCCTCCATGATCTTGCGGTTGTCCGAGATCATATTCAGGCGCGTCTCGCCGGGGCGGCGGTTCCGTCCTGCGGTGATGATGATGAGATCACAGTCCGCGCAGTCGGCATACTCGCCCACCCGCACCGAGCACTCGCCCATATAGGGGATGCCATGCTGGATGTCGGTGGCCTCGCCCCACGCCTTGTTGGTATCCAGATCAATGAGTACGATCTCCTGCGCCAGATCACGCAGCGTCAGGGCGTAGGCGATGGACGCGCCCACATAGCCCGCGCCCACGATGGCCACCTTCTTGCGTCCGATGGGATAGTAAAACTTTCGTTCTGTCATCTTATACTCCGTTCCTTACTCTCCCCGTAGGGGCTTCGCATGCCTGCCGCCGGCGGGGCGGCGGGCCTCAGGAATACATTTTCCCATAGTAGGTCAGATAAGCGCCGGACGTAACGCCGCGCATCCACTCCTCGTGGGACAGATACCAGTCGATGGTCTTGGCCATACCCGCCTCAAAGCTGTAGGCCGGCTCCCAGCCCAGCTGCGTGGTGATCTTGGTGTTGTCGATGGCATAGCGGCGGTCATGACCGGGTCGGTCCTTCACATGGGTGATAAGGGACTCGTCCTTGCCCATGCGGGACAGAATCAGCTTCACGATCTCGATATTGGCCTTTTCGTTGTTGCCGCCCACGTTGTATACCTCGCCCACGATGCCCTTTTCCAGCACCGTGTCGATGGCGGAGCAGTGATCCTCCACATACAGCCAGTCACGCACCTGCATACCGTCGCCGTAAACGGGCAGCGCCTTGTCGTTGGCGGCGTTGTGCAGCATCAGGGGGATCAGCTTCTCCGGGAACTGATAGGGGCCATAGTTATTGGAGCAGCGGGTGATGTTCACCGGCATGCCGAACGTCTCGTGATAGGCCCGGACGATCATGTCCGCGGAGGCCTTGGCAGCGGAGTAGGGGCTGTTGGGGGACAGGGGCGTCATCTCGGTGAACATGCCCGTGGCGCCCAGCGCGCCGTACACCTCATCGGTGGATACCTGCAGGAACTTGACGCCCTCCCGGTAGTCGCGGCAGTACTTGTCATCCGGTGCCGCCGACCAGCAGCGCCGCGCCGCGTCCAGCAGCGTCTGGGTGCCCAGCACATTGGTGGTCAGGAACAGCTCCGGCTGGGTGATGCTGCGGTCAACGTGACTCTCCGCCGCGAAATTCACCACGGCGTCGAAGTCGTACTGCCGGAACAGATCGCCCACCAGCGCACGGTCGCCGATGTCGCCGCGCACGAAGATGTGGCGCGGCTCGTCCTTCAGATCCGCCAGATTCTCCAGATTGCCCGCATAGGTCAGGGCATCCAGATCCACGATACGCAGCTGGGGGTGCTTGTCCAGCATGTAGTGGACAAAATTGGAGCCGATGAAGCCGGCGCCGCCGGTCACAAGGATGGTTTTCATTTAATATCCTCCTCTGCGGTCTTGATGAGGTACTGGCCGTAGGCCGTTTTCAGCATGGGCTGCGCCAGCTCGATGAGCTGCTCTCTGGTGATGTAGCCCAGACGGTAGGCGATCTCCTCGATGCAGGAGACGTACAGGCCCTGCCGGCGCTGGACGATGGACACGAAGTCCGCAGCCTCCAGCAGACCCTCGTGGGTGCCGGTATCCAGCCACGCCACGCCGCGTCCGAACAGCTCCACCCGCAGGGTGCCCCGGCGCAGGTACTCGTTGTTCACCGCCGTGATCTCCTTCTCGCCCCGTGCGGAGGGCTTGATGCTCTTGGCGATCTCCACCACGTCCTTGTCGTAGAAGTACAGACCCGGCACGGCGTAGTCGGACTTGGGCTGCTTGGGCTTCTCCTCAATGGAGCGCACATTGCCGTCGGCGTCGAACTCCACGATGCCGAATTCGCTGGGATTCTGCACCTTGTAGCCGAAGATGGTGGCGCCGCTGTCATGGTTGACGGCGCGGTGCAGGATACCCGTCAGGCCCCGGGCGTAGAAGATGTTGTCGCCCAGGATCAGCGCGACGCTGTCGCCGTTGATGAACTCCTCCCCGATGAGGAACGCCTCGGCAATGCCGTTGGGCTGCTCCTGCACGGCGTAGGAGATGTCCAGCCCCAGCTGGTGTCCGTCGCCCAGCAGCTCCTGAAATACCGGCACGTCCCGGACGGTGGAGATGATGAGGATCTCCCGGATGCCGGCCAGCATCAGTGTGGACAGCGGATAGTAGATCATGGGCTTGTCGTAGATGGCAAGGATCTGCTTGGAGACCGCCCGCGTCAGGGGATACAGACGTGTGCCGGAGCCGCCGGCCAAAATGATTCCCTTCATATTTTCCTCTCCTCCCGCCGGATTATTTACAGGTTGTTGTTTTTGCCGAACTCGATGATCTTGTCGCAGATGTAGTTGACCTCATCGTCTGTCAGAGCCTGATGGATGGGCAGGCACAGCGTATGGTCGGCGGCATAGTCCGCGTTGGGGAAGCTGCCTGCCAGACCGTAGGCCGGTACACGGTGCAGCGGGAAGTAGCGGAACGTGGTGTACACATCGTTGTCCCGCAGGAACTTGGCCAGATTGTCGCGGGAGCCGCGCTTGGTCTGGACATGATAGAAGTAATAGGTACCGGAGCAGTCCGCCGGCAGCGCGGGGGGCAGATCCAGCCAGTCCAGACCGGCCAGACGGCTGTCGTAGATGGCGGCGATCTCGTGGCGGCGGGCAATGAAGCCGGGCAGCTTCTTCAGCTGCTCCAGCGCCATGGCGGCGGTGACATCGTTCATGATGCTGCGGTGGCCGAAGCAGGACAGGTCATACTCCCACCACTTCTTATCCACACTGTTGGAGTAGCCGCTCTTGGACTCCAGTCCGAAGTACAGCCACTTTGCGGCCTTCTCGCGGACAGCGGGATCCTTGAAGTACAGGGCGGAGCCGTCGGCGCACACCAGAATTTTCATGGCATCGAAGGACCACATACCCATATCGCCGATGGTACCCAGCGGCTTGCCCTTGTAGCGGGAGTAGATGCCGCAGGCGCTGTCCTCGATAACGGTCAGGTGATGCTCCCGGGCGATCTCCATGATGGGATCCATGTCGCAGGGGATGCCGCCGAAGTGCAGCAGCAGGATGGCCTTGGTGCGGGGGGTGATGTGGGCCAGAATGTCCTCCGGCCGGATGTTCAGGGTGCGGGGATCTACGTCCGTCAGTACCAGCTTGGCCCCGGCGGCGCACACGGCGTTGCCCGCGCCCACGAAGCTGATGGTGGGGACGATGACCTCGTCGCCCTCGCCGATGCCAAACAGATGCATGGAGGAGAACAGGCCCTCGCTGCAGCAGTTTGCCGTCAGGATGTGGGACTTGTCCGTGTCCAGATGGGCGGCATACTTCTCCTCAAACTCGTCCACCAGCTTGCCCTTGCCCAGCCAGTTGGACTGAAACACCTCACGGATGCGGGAGACCTCTTCCTCTCCCAGACAAGGCTGAAATACATTGATCATAATTGCACGTCTCCTTTTTTTAATAAGTCGTATTCGTGCAGCAGCTCTTGGCAGCGCTCCTGCGAGTTGAACATCATCACATCGATGATGGACAGGTTTGGCACAAATTCATTCCTGAACTGCGGATATTCTATCTGACGCATGACAGGGAAGCTGAGTTCCAGCCCCGCTGCCTCGAACAGATCCCGGTGCGGCTCGTACAGCGGCACGCCGCTGACGGAGTTGTAGTACTCCGTGCCGCCCAGCAGCTTGCAGATGGAGATGACCTTCTCGTGAGCGCGGAGGGAGCAGTCCTTCTCCATCCGCGAGGACAGGATCAGCTCCGTCCCGATGCCCAGATAGCCGCCGATGATGCGGAACGAATCGTACAGGTATTTGCCCAGATCCGTCTCGCCGTTGGTGACCACCTGCTCCACCAGCGGGAACACCTGCTGGTAGTACGGCGCCTTTCGGTAGGCCTCGCCGATGGTCTTGAGCAGCTTTTGCTGCGCCCGGGGCGACGCATCCACCGCCACCTCATTGATATGCTTGTTGGGACTGGCGCCGGACAGGATCAGATTGATGTTGTGGGCCTGTCCCTGCACCAGAATGGCGTTGCGGTTGATCCGCCCGCCCTTGATGAAATTCACATCGTCATAGACCACATAGCGGTCTACCGCATTCATCAGCTGCCAGTAGCCCAGATAGGGGAAGAAGTATGGCTGCATGATGCCGATCTTCATCCGCGCATTCCTCCTTGTCAAATGGTAAAATCACAATCGCAGTCCCGCAGCAGCGGCGCGTTTTTGTCCTTTTCCGACAGCACCGGCACCATTCCCTCCGGCCAGACGAGGCCGATCTGGGGATCATCGTACCGGATGGAGCGCTCGTTCTCCTTGGAGTAGACGTTGTCCACCTTGTAGTTGACCTCGCAGTTCTCCTCCAGCGTCACAAAGACGTGGCCGAAGCCCCGGGGAATGAACAGCTCCCGCTTGTTGTCGGCGGACAACTCCACCGCCACCCACTTCAGATACGTCTCCGACCCCTTCCGCAGGTCGATGGCGTAGTCCAGGATGCGGCCCCGGATGCAGCGCACCAGCTTGCCCTGCGCCGTGGGGTCTTTCTGGAAGTGGATGCCCCGCACGGTGTATTTGGGTACGGACAGGGAGTGGTTGTCCTGAATGAACTCCATATCCAGTCCGATCTCGCTGAATTTGGATTTGGTATAGCTTTCAAAGAAAAAGCCCCGATTGTCGCCGAACACCTGCGGCTCGATGACCAGCACGCCCGGCAGTTCCGTTTTCTGTATGTTCAAAATACTCTCCCCCAATGTCGGTTGATTGATTCAATTATTCGTACTCGCTTTTTGCTTCGCGATTATTTCTCGCGTATGTTCTTTTGAAACGGTGCTTGCGCACGGATAGCACCTATGATTTCTTCCTTATCAGCCGTTATCTTCTACCCGTCATTCTCCGTACCGCTGTTTTCCTGCGAAAGTCTTGTCCGTATACCTACAGCCCTGCTCCAATCGCTTAGTACACCGCAGGATGAGTCGTATGCCCGTACATAGTAATAGTACAGAACCCCGTCCAATACGTTATGATCCTTATATGCCGTGGTATAAGAGCTGACAGCTTTGATAAACTTGCGCTCCTGCCCCTGCTGCATTCTGTAAATGTAGTATGAGGACGCACCTTCAACCGGCTCCCACTGGATATAGCTTCCGTCTCCCCGCAGACCTCCGGAAATTTGTTCCACCGCTGGTACAACGATGCCGCGGTTATCCTCAAGCCAGGTGATTTCAGGCTGGTGCTCCATTTCTGCGCAAATATGGTCATCCCAAGATTTGACACACCCGGGGATGATGATTCTCTTGATCCGCTGCCCGGAGAAGCAGTTTGCCGCAATGTGTGTAACGGTTTTTCCATTGATTTTTTCCGGCACACGGATAGTTGACCTCTCCCAACCGTATTTCGTCAGAACAATGTGGTCCGCATACTCATTGTAGTCCCACCGCCAGTTGGCCCCTTGATTGAAAAACGCGATAAAGAGATACTCATCTATGATGGAAGCCGTCCTTTTGCCAAACGGAAGCCGTCCAATGGCTTCATATATACCAGCTTCGCCGCGAGGGTTCATCTCGATCAGCGTTGCCACGCCGTTTTCATCCACTGCGATATCCCACGACATCTGCCTGAACTGCGGAATACGTTCGTGCAGCTTTTTCGCCAGCGCTACCGCCTGATCTACACCGTAGAGTTTGTGACCCGCAAATCTGAATCCGCTTGGATGTACGTCATATCTGTTTCCCCAATGATCTACGCCATAATCCATGCAGACGCCGCCCTCGCTGACACCGCAGGCCACACCGCCCTGTGTAAAATTGTCCACCTCTTTCGACACGGCTCCCATACGAAAGAGAATAGCAATGACCTCGATCTCACCGTCATACATAAATGTCACAATTCGCAGAGAGTTCAAAGAGGTTGGGTTTGCCGCCGCGAAGCTCGGGTGTGCTTTCACAAAGCGTTCAATGATCAAGTCATCGTTTTTAATTGCATCCAGATGCTCTGATATCTCTTCTTTCGTATCCCCCCTCCGAATAAACGATATTCCGTTTCCTCCGCCGCCCGGCGTTGGCTTGACGATCAGCTTTTCCTCACGCCCTGCAACCAACTCCTCCAACGTGGACATCGCGCGATCATAGCTGATATGCTGGAAATTCTGATCATAATACTGCCCGCGTATACGATGGATATAAGCCGGTGTATATGGCACATCATGGAACAGAAACTCGCGATAGTTTTTGTCATGGAACGCCGTATGGTATTGGGCTTGGTCATAAAACCGCCACATATAGTATGCCATCAAGCCTATTTCGCAGTAGCATGGATCAAATCTGCCGGACAGAGCAGAAAAAAACGCCTGTGTGCGGGGGGTGTTTTTATACGCAAACGCATACTTATCCCAAAATTTATGCACCTCAGCCAACTGTGCATCTGTCAAATTGACATCAGGATCCTTTCTCATCCCATGCCAATACTGGTCAGCAGTATTAGCTTCTTGCATTTTTTTGTTGCTGGCCGCTTTCGCATTCTGCATAGCCGCAATTCGCCGGAACAGTCGATCGCGAAAATTCCCCATCTCTTTCTCCTTTATATCGTATATTGACATTCAGAAAGGCAGCTCAGTCCGCATAGTCCAGCACGATCCTGCTCTGGATCTCGTCCAGACGGCGGAAGCAGTCGTCCAGCGTGGCGCCGGTGACCACCACCTGCCCGATACGGTCTTTGCCGTCCTCAAAGCGGCGGACGGTGTCCCCCGCCTTGGCGTACAGCTCCAGCATGGCGATGTCGGACGCCGGGGCGTTGTTATTGGTGATGCCCCGCAGGACGCCTGTCCTGTCCGCCGTGATGAAGCGGGAGGCGTTGGGCGTCTCCTGCGCCGCGCGGCGGTCGAACACCTGACGGGGATCCTCGCCCAGCGCGTTTTTCACGATCATTTCATAGTAATTGATGCCATAATACAGCGACACCAGCTCCGGCAGGCAGGTAGCGCCCACCCGCCCGGTCAGCTCAATGATGTAGATCTGACCGTCGTCGGCCTTCAGCAGGTCGATGTTCACCGGACAGTTGTCCAGCCCCATGGCGCGGATGGCCAGCTCGCTCTGGCGCCTGACCTCCGCCATCAGGGCTTCGTCCGCCCGCAGGGGCGCGGAGTGGCCGATGGGCTTGTTGGCGCTGCCGGTATAGACCTCGTCGTTGTGCGGCAGGACGAACAGGATCTCCCCGTGGGACACGAAGGCCTGCGCGCCGATGTCGATGCCGGTGATGAACTCCTCCACGATGCAGTAGTCCTCCCGCGTCAGCGCCATGGCGCCGCGGAACGCCTGCTCCAGCTCCTCAAAGCTGCGGCAGACATAGATGCCTCGGCTGGCCTGCAGGTCGATGGCCTTCAGGATCACCGGATGCGCCAGCGTATCCCATGCGCGGCGCAGGTCGTCCTCCGTGGCGGTCTTGCAGTAGGCCGGGGTCTTGACGCCGCCGGCGATGAGGGCGTCCTTCATCAGCAGCTTCTGGTTGGACAGCAGCGCCGCGCGCTCCGTCAGGCCCTGCAGGCCCATACGGTCGCAGACGTAGCCGATGGAGCGCACGCCCATGTCCATGCAGCAGGAGGTAATACCATCGATCTTCAATTCCTGCGCCTTTTGCAGCACGGCGGCACTGTCGGTAATGTCCACATGGCAGACCTCATCGGCGTAAGCAAATGCCGGATAGTCGCCGGGGATGCTGGCGACTATGGTATGGCAGCCCAGATTCCTGGCAGCCTGCACCAGCGGCACCTGCGTCTGTGTGGCGCCGAGGATCATGACTTTCTTCATTTCAACCTTCTTTCCGGCCGGGAGGCCCATCTCTTTTTCAATCTCACGGAACATGTGGTCCCAGTTGTCCATCACGTCGCCGTTATTCAGATAGCTGTACAGCCAGTCGTAGTTGGTGTACTCCACCGGTGCCATGAACTCCTCAAATGTCATCTCCGGTATCCTCCGGGTGTCGCAGACCGGCAGGCCCTGCGACCGCAGGAACTCGTAGTATGGGCTGCCGGATGGGAGGTATATCTTCTTCCCCATCAGCAGCAGGATGCGCAGCGTGCCAAGCCCGCAGGGGCGGTCAAAATCGAACACCGCCACATCCACAGTCCACAGCACCTTCAGATACTGCTCGAAGGGGATATTCTTCTCCAGAATAACAGCCTTGTCGCCCAGTATCTGCCTGGCACATCTCTTGACGGTCTTACTGTACAGCTTACTGCCGTACTGTCCGTTGATGCCGTACATGCCGTAGCTGATGGGCAGGAAAAACCGCACATCCTCCTGAGCGTAGCGCTTCAGCAGGTTCATCAGGTAGACATGGTTATTGAAGGTAAAGGCGTTGTGGGCGATCTGCACCATAGGCGTGTACTTCGCACCCTCCGGCGGCTTCACCGCCCGGATCGTCTCGATCAGCTGGGACGCGCCCTTGTAGGGGTTGGGCATGGGCGTATAGAAGCAGCGTGCCTTCTCCCCGAACTGCCGCTTATACTCCGCGATGTCCACCGGGAATGTGCCGCCCATATAGCGGAACCGTTGGCGTATCTTGCGGTTCATATAATTCTTGATGCGGTTGCGCAGCGAGGTCTCTGGATACTCCCACACGTACAGGTCGGCGTTCCACTCGACCCACACGGATTTTTCCATCAGGGACGGAAAAGCGAACAGAAACCAGATATACTTCCGCGTGGTGAAGAACAGGCTGTGCCAGACGATGACGTCGGCATCCCGCAGGTGCCGCAGAAAAAAGGCAATGCGCCGGAGCCGCTTGGGGAACCCGCAGTGCTCCGGGATATACAGGTTGTCTGGGAACTGCTCCAGCTTGGGAAAGCGCTGCTTGCAGGACTCATAGGCCGTGATAAGGAAGCGGTGCTCCCGCATATCCTGCGTGGCGTGGATCTGCTGCATGATACCAAAGGAGTTCTTGGTGTCCGGCCCCACGACATGCAGGAATTTGATGTGTCCTTCATTCATGTGCCGCTTCCTCCGTTCCCTCCAGCCACTTGATCCACTTGGCGGCGATGGAACCGCCCTGATAGATCTCCGCCAGCTCTTCCGGCAGGCATGCCGGTGAAAAGTCCCGTATATGCGCCGCGTCCTGCCCCGCCAGCTCCTCCAGCGCGTGGATGCCCGCGCCGCACTGGTTCAGCTGCACCCGCACCAGTGAATCCGCCGGCATAAAAATGCGCTTTTTCCGCGCCAGCAGATGCAGGAAAAACTCCGGATGGCAGCTTTTCTCGTTGCCCAGCAGCACCGCGTCCAGCGCGTCGATGTACCGGCAGAATGCCTCGTAGGACACTCTCCGGCTCATGGTAACGGCGCGGATGCCGGCAGCGGCGGCCTTCTTGTCCACACGGCTGCGGTAAGTCTTACTGCCGCCGGACATGCTCATGCCGTCCATGCCGTAGTGATCCGGCATGAACAGCACTATATTTCCTTTGTTCTCCATAGTCTGCACCACCGACAGGATATCCAGATGGCGGTTGCGCACCAGCATGTTCAGCCCCACCTGCACCAGCAGTCTGCCGTTGGGCGCGTCCACGTCCGGACGGCGCGGCTCGTCCATAGAGCGGCGCAGCAGCGCCAGCCGCTCCGGCGGGATAGCCTGCGGGATGGCGGTCACGCGGGTGTGGTGGATGCCGTGGAGCCGCAGGTGCTCCTGATCCCCGGGGAACGGCACGATGATGCCGCCCACATGGTTGTATACATAGTTGTGAAGCCGGTCGCTGTCCATGCCCCGCAGCATCTTCTTCTCGCTTTTCAGGTTGTCGATCTCATCGTTGCTGACCACCCATGTGGACTTGGCCAGCAGCGCCGGATCCTTGGACAACAGCTTCAGGATGGCGCCGTCGCCGCCGCTGAAGGAGTGCCACACCACATGATCCGCCTTTGCGGCCTCCCTTTTCACATACCGATCACTCCGGATGTTGGCAAAGCGCTTGAACGGCGGAATGGTCTGCAGCCCTCGGATTCCCAGCATTGCAGGCCACTTTTTCAGCACCGTGGTCATGGGAACCGTGGTCAGAAAGCTGTGCTCGTTCTGCATGTCGTACTGCTGGTACAGCGCCGATAATGGCGCCAGACTTTCATCCCTTGAAAGGACATGAAGGACTCTCATTGTTTTTCTCTTCTCCCCTGTGATTTTTTCTCTTTACAGCGCGTCGGCGATTCGCCGGGCCACACCGGCCACAAATGCCGCCGGGTGGACGCCCCCGCCCCCCAGATGCCGCCCGATCAACGCCACCGTCTCCCTTCCCCCCTTGGAAGGGCTTCTGAGGTATCGGTACACAGCGGCGGCATACAACCGCTGGTAATACGGCTTGAACAGGCCGCGCTCCGAGGTGAGCCGCGCCGCCGTCTCCTCCAGACGCTCCGTGTAGGCCAGCTCCATCCGCGCCACATCGGGATTGTGGGTATACAGTTGGTCTGTCTGGCTCTGCGGGCCTCTCCGCACACGGCGGTAGGCGCTCATCACACGGGGTATCAGGCCGAAGTCCCCTTTTGTCAGATACAGCAGCGTGGCCGTCCGGTCTGAAACGTTCCGGTTCGCCTCATATAAAAATGACAGATCGCCGTTCTTATCCAGAAAAATGTTGCGCTTCATGATGGTGGCCGTTTGCCCGGGCAGGTAGATGCCCTGAAAATCCCGAAGCGTGAAGCGCGGCTTCTCCCGCACCCATGAGATCCGCTGCTTGGGCAGCGGGTCGCCGTGCTCATCCACCACCACGCAGCGGTGGGTGCAGCCGATGAGGTCGGGGTGTTCCTCCAGAAAAGCGTACTGCACCGCCAGCTTGTCCGGCGCCGTCCAATAGTCGTCGCCCTCGCAGAAGGCCAGATACCTCCCCTGTGCCTGACACAGCAGCTCGTAGGCGTTGCGGGAGGCCCCCAGGTTCTCCGGCCGTCGGAACACCCGTATCCGATCCGGATAGCGGCGGGCGTAGTCCTCCGCGATCTCCCCCGTGCCGTCCGGCGACGCATCGTCTCCGATCAGCAGCTCATACCGGAAGCCCGTCTGCTGGGCGAGGACGCTCTCGATAGCCTGTGCGATGTATGCCTCCTGGTTATAGGCCAGCATGATAACGCTGACCGCGATTTCCCTCTCCATCATGCGCCCCGCCTTCCCGCGCGCTTTACCCATGCGCGGCGCTTGCTGCCAGGCGGCAGCAGGTGGTACAAAAGCCTCGTCCTGCGGCGCTCCGCCGCCGTGCCGCCGAAGCAGTCGAAGTGTACCCGGGGCAGCTCCAGCGTCCGCAGCTCGTCCCTGCGGTGGGTGTAATATATACCGAACAGCCGCTCGGCCAGATAGCCGTCCACCCGCAGCTCCTGCGGGCCGTAGCCGGTGACATCGGCGCGGCGGTCGAACTCCGCCAGCACATCGAAGAGCCAGTGGCAGTAGTCGTCGAACACCGGCCGGGACATGATGAAAATATTGCCGAAATAGCACACGGAGCCGCTGAGATACCGCTCCATAGCCGGTACATAGGCAGGGTACAGCTCCCGGATGATCTGCTCCGTCAGCGCCAGATCCTTTACATGGTGAAACGGTGCGGAGGCGTAGTGCTCCCGCACGGAAACATGCATATCCTCGCCCATGGGCGCGATCAGGTCGTACTGTCCGATCAGCTGTGGAAAGTCCTGAAAGCCAAGGCGCTCCAGCTCCTTCTCCGTGGGCGCGGTGCGGATGATGTAGGGCCGCCGGGCGGCCGTATCCGGATACAGATACCGGCGGTAGTGGAAGAAGCCGCAGTAGTCTGCCTCCACATTTTTCCACACCCAGTACTGCCCCGTCAGCTCGCAGTAGCGGCGGTTCAGCGCGGAGATATTTTCCCCGCTGTCATCCCGCAGAAATTCCTGAAAAAAGTCAGCAGAAAGAGCCGCACCCACATGGAGGGGGTGCAGCAGCGTATTCCGGGGCACGGAGAACGCCTTGTGGCAGGAGACAAACAGGCGTATCTCCGGTATATTCGTCGTCATGGCGTTGTCCCCCCTTTTCCCTGCTGCCGCAGTTCTGATCACCCGGACAAGGCCGTTCCGCTCTCCAGCGGCGGTGTGCCTGCCGGCAAAAAAGCAGCCCTGCGGGTGCTGCCGCCACGGGGACAGCGCGCCCTTCGTGACATGCCTGCCGCGCCATAGGCGGCAGTACCTAAAATCCCGCATATAAGATATCACTTTTCGCGAAAAGTGTCAAGCAAACCGTTCAATTCCATACGCCACAGCGGCGCTGTAAAAAAAAGCCGCAAATGCCCGAAAAAGGAAAATCTCCGGGCACAAAAAGCCCCCGCCTGCCGGGCAGTAAGGGCATACTGCCTGACAGGCGGGGAATGATCCGTTCCGGCCGCGGGGCCGCTCACGGGGACTGCCGCTGTGCGGCTTAGGGAATGTACACGCGGGTGATGGCCGTCACCTTGCCGCCCGCGATGTGGGCGGTGCCGTTCATGGCGGTGCAGGAGAAGTCCACCGTGTCCTGCATGGTCAGCAGGTCGCCGGCCAGATAGGTCTGCTCCCCCTTCTCCAGGTCGGAGGTGTCGGTGTAAACGAAGCTGTCCCCGTCCACCGGCAGCGTCAGCTGCGCCGTCTCCACATAGTTGTAGGGGAACTCGGTCACGGCGGAATTGCTCTCATAGAACACGCCGCCGCTCTCTGCCGCCGCCAGATCCACGCCGCCCTTTTCCAGACCGCCGTTGACATGTACGACGCCGTCCGCGCTCTCCACAGCGGTCACGGCGATCTCCTGTCCCCGCACCACCAGCGTATCGCCGGGCTTCATGGCGGAGACCTCCGCCGCGTCAAACAGCTCGTACTCCCACACGGTCATGTGCAGGACGAGCACGCCCTCGTCGTTCAGCTTGATGTCGCCGTTGTCGAAGGACACGCTGACATCGCAGTCCTCCGGCGCCGCCGGGTCAAAGCCGGAGGGTATGGGCGCGATGCGGACCGCCGTTGTGCCGGTCTGACCGTCATCGGGCGTGTCAGGCTCTGTGCTCTGGCCGCCGCAGGCCGTCATGGCGGCTGTCAGCAGCAGGATCGCCGCCAGCAGGGCGGCAAGCTTTGTCATTTTCTTCATAGTCCGTTCCTTTCTCAGAAGCCGGGGGCTGGCGCCCGCCGTTGGGCGCAGGTGCCCCTCGCCTATATAGACGGCCCGCGGTGCCGTTTGGTTTCACAGCGCCGCGGCAGGCTTTTTCAGAATAAGGACGGCCCCGTCCATGTCTCAAAGGGATACCCGCTGTAATAGCTGTGCCGCAGCTCCGTATCGTCCGTGCGGAGCTGCACCGACGCGCTGTCCGGGCCCACGGGCGCGGCCTGCACCTCCGACACATGGTAATCGCCCTGCCTGCCGTAGCGGCGGCTGTAGAGCCGGCTGAAGTCCGCCGCGAAATCCTCCTCCCGCAGCAGCGATGCCGTCAGCGCCAGCAGCTCCTCCGTCTCCGCGTCTGTCAGGGACGGCGCGTCCACCGTGATCTCCAGGCGCTGCGGAAAGCCGTACAGTACCTTGACGCGGCTATTGTACCACACCGCGCGGAGAAATTCTATCTCATAACCGCCCCAGCAGCAGGTGCGTCCCCGCCAGAAGCAGCAGCGGCTCCGTCTCCCAGCAGCCCCACGCCGTCGGCAGCGGGATGTCCTGCGGCTCGATGACCGTACCGTCCAGCGCCGTCAGCTGCCGCTGGACGCACAGCACGCACCGCTGCGCCAGACTGGACAGCGTCAGGCTGCTCTGGGGCGACGGCCCGCAGGATACCACCTGCCGCGCCCGCAGCGGCTCTGCCCACGCAGCCTGCGGCAGCAGCACCGTGCCGCACAGCAGCCCACGGCCCTGCCCGGACAGACGCCGCGCCCCCTCCCTGTCCAGCACCAGCAGCTCCCAGCAGCGCCGCAGCGCCGCCTCGCCGCCGATTCTCTGTACCTCCGGCGGCAGCGCCCGCTGCCACGCCGCGCCGCTGCCGCGATAAAAGCCGTACTCCGCCATACAGTTCACCTCCCGCTTAGTCTGCCGCGCCGGGAAAAATCTTATGCCGCCGATTTTTTGCTGGGCATTTCCCGCCGGCTGTGCTATACTGTGTGCTATACTTGAAGTACGATTCTTCAAAGGAGGCCGTTCCATGCAGCTTCGCGCCCATCTCCATACCGTGAACCGGCACCGGCGTCTGGTACGCCGCTACTGCCTGAAGCTGGGTCTTGTATGGCAGGGCCTGACCCACGACCTTTCCAAATACAGCCCTGTTGAATTCTGGCGCGGCTGCAAATACTATCAGGGCTGGCGCAGTCCCAACGACCAGGAGCGTCTGGAAAACGGCGTCAGTCTGGCGTGGCTCCACCACAAGGGCCGCAACCGCCACCACTTCGAGTACTGGATCGACTACTGCCGCCGGGAGGATGGCACTATCTACATCGGCGGCTGCAAGATGCCGAAGAAGTATGTGGCTGAGATGTTCTGCGACCGGATCGCCGCCTGCCGCGTCTATCAGGGCCAGCAGTACACCGACGCCTCTCCCTACGACTATTACCAGCGCTCCAAGGATCTCAAGCGCACCGACGCCAGCCGTTTCATGCACGCGGACACGGCGGCGCTGCTGGAGCGGTGGCTCCTGCTGCTGAAGGAGCAGGGGGAGGACACGGCCTTCGCCCGGATCCGGCAGGAGCTGCGGGAGGCCGCCTATTGATACCCCGCGTCCAGAAGAAATCCAGCGATTTTTCTATGTTTTTCTTGCTTTTCCCCATCTTTTGATATATACTGCTCTGGTACATTCACATGAGAGGTTATCAACGACATGACCCATCCCTATAAGACCCGGGAGGGCGGCGCTACCGTGACGGTCTTTGTCCCCTACGACTGTCAGAACCACTGCCCCTTCTGCATCAA
>ERZ1106976.504-NODE-504-length-43851-cov-4.062449_pt1 | contig 43851 bp, 31 predicted proteins | sample MGYA00403687_ERZ1106976 | MGnify/ENA primary metagenome ERZ1106976 (study PRJEB35170, sample SAMEA104062446) | human gut metagenome | biome: human gut; feature: human-associated habitat; material: faeces | place: Denmark | collected 2013-02-22 ... | reverse complement strand
TTGTGGCAGCAAAGCTGATCCCAGGTCAATCTTGCTCTTATGCCCCTTATCAAAATAATAAGAAAAACTGAAAATTATTTTTGAATTTTTTATATAACACTTTCATTTTGAGAAAGCAGTGATAACTTTACGGTACAAGGGCACAACACCAGAATTTAAGAAACGAGCGTTGAAAAGAGCGGATGACTGAAAAGTTATCTGCTCTTAATAATTTTTGATAGAATATCTTAGTTATTTATAAAAGTAAGAACCCATTTTTCAACAAGTGAGTTTTCTTGAAGCGATATCAAAAAATGCCTATTACTTATACGGTAGAACGAAAAATTCTACACAAATCCATGTTAAAATGAAGGATCACGGAGGTATAAGTGATGACAAATCGAAAAGTTACAGACGAGATGCTGATTACATTTAAAACAAAATTGAAAGAAGAGGAAAAAACAAATAACACAATTGAAAAGTATATGCGAGATATTCGTTATTTTCTTCGCTTTACGCAAGGACGGGAAATCAACAAGAGTTTGGCAATTGAATACAAAGCGTTTCTCGAAGAAAAGTATGCCATAGTAAGTGCCAATTCAATGCTTGCTGCGCTTAATTCTTTCCTTAGGTTCTTAGAATGGCACGATTTATGCGTAAAGCAATTTAGAGTGCAACGGCAAGCGTATTGCTCTGAAAACAAGGAACTCACAAAATCTGAATATCGCTCTCTTGTACGGACAGCAGAAAGAAAAAATAACGAGAGGCTTTCTCTCGTTATTCAGACGATTTGCGGTACAGGCATCCGTGTCAGCGAATTACCATATGTCAGGGTAGAAGCGGCACGGAAGGGCGCAATGATTGTTTCTTGCAAAGGGAAAACAAGAACTGTTTTTCTGATATCAAAACTTTGTAAAAAGCTTCTTGCATATGCCAAAAAACAGAAAATAAACTCTGGAATGATTTTCATCACCAAAAATCGAAAAGCGTTGAATCGAAGCAATGTATGGTGTGATATGAAAAAGCTATGCAAAGAAGCAGGCGTAAATCCCGAAAAGGTTTTTCCGCACAATCTAAGGCACTTATTTGCTCGTACATTCTATGGAATCGAAAAGGACATTGCCAAGCTTGCCGATATTCTTGGTCATAGCAGTATTAATACAACACGTATTTATATTATGAGTACCGGTGCAGAACACAAACGCAAGCTTGAAAATATGCGACTGATAATATAAAACGGACGTCATATCCAACGGATCATGACGCCCACTTCATAATTTTTATTATGTTGTGAACTTGCATATATGCAATTATTATTATATCATAAAAAATCAATTTTTTCAATAGTTTTCGCACAAAAAATGCTCTTTTTTAAACATTTTTTTGAAAATCTGCACGTCGAAAAGACCAATGAACCGATATTTTTTCATTGGTCTATCTTGCTATGCCTATTTTTTTAGTGAAGTTAGTGCTTATATATATCTCTCGCGCGGACTATCATAACATAATAAAAATTATGTTGTATTCTTGACTGTGTCTAATATCGGTTATAAAGACTGATTTTAGGGAATTTATGCCGAATTTTTATCGTGGAGCATTTCATATGGTATAAATTCGTGAAAAAATACAGTTGAAGCGTAAAAATCTATTACCAAAAAGAAAAAGGAGCAGTCATATGAGTCAATGTTACAATTGTCGTTATTTTCGTTCTTCTGAGGGAAAGTGCGGATACAATGGGTATTCGCGTTCATCTTCTTCTGAATGCACCATCGCAGAGCATCGCCCTTACGGGGACCGTGTTTGCGGCAACTGCAAAAGCTTCCGTCCCGAAGAAAAGCGCTGTATGGAAACTGGTAATCGCAAGGATCCCTGGGAAAGCTGCGGCATCTACAAACATAATCCGGCGTGACGCTCGATAAAGTATGCTAAAATTAGGAGAAACAGTATATGGTTGAATTAGAGAAGGTAATTGAGACATTTAATACTGAAGAAGGATCAACCTTAGTTGCCGAATACTTAAAGCGCGTATTCCCGAAAGACGGGACTGACAAACCGAGCGACGATTGGATCAAGATGGCAACATTCAAGCTGATGGAATGCGTTTCTGAAAACGCCACTGTTCCGGAAGGAGCAGATTGTCACACGTTTTTGCTTGAATTCTTGAAAGGGCTGATCGACGCAACCGAACCTGTGGGCGAAGCAAAGACGGAATTCGCGGATGTTCCGCCCAGACCGTTGCCAACCGGCTCACCGTATCTAAATCCTGAGGAAGTCAATTGGCTGCTCAAATACGATGCAAAGGTGAAGGCATCAGCCGATTACTACGTAAAATGGTTTCGGAGAGAGCATGGAGATAAGTGCAGTTTAATGAACGACGAAATGATCATTGAAACGGCTTTGGATATGTTATATAAGCTGAATCGTCGAGACCCTTCCATCGTTTCCCAGCTTTTGGGAGCCGGACCTTCTTTCTTCAAGCAGTACGAAGAAGGCACGCCTGAAGAAATCGTTATCCGCTACTTGGATTCGTCGTCTGGCAGAAAAGAACGTGCTTCCGACACGTCAAGCACCGTTTCAAGACCGAAAGCTGATAGTTCATCGTATTCCGGTACCCGTTCCTCGCGTAAGTTCGATTCGGTACGCAAAGAAGAACTTCTGAAGGAGAAGAAAAAGAACACAACATTGGGAATTGTCTTTTTGTTTATTTTCTGGCCGTTAGCCGTCTATTTTTTCTACAAGGCCTCTCAAATTGGCAAGGAAATTGATTTGTTATAACGCTTAGAACATAAGTCTGTAGCGTTTTTGATGAAACAGATATGGACAATACACTCGCAAACAGCACAGTTTCCTCAACAAAAGATCCTGTTGCAGAAAAGGATGACAATATTCCATCTAAACACAAATCAGCTTTAAAAAAGGCAAGTCATATAGCGATATTATGCATATCAGACAAGGGGCGAAGATACCGTTGAAAGTAGCTTCGCCTTTTTTGATATTTAATAAACTGTTTTACGAGCACTCCTATTATTTATTATTATCGCAGTTTCGGAAAAGGAATACGGAATTTTTTGATGTTCTCGCGATATGATATAAATGAGGGTATTGTTCATAAGAAATGAGATAAAAGTTTTCGTTTCGGTTATCCAGATAAAAGAATATTTCATAGAATATTTTATCTTTAAGCTCGGATGATATTCCGGAAAGCATTTTAACAAGGATAATATTTACAGATTCTTGATTGCTTAATTTTCTGCAGGTAAGAATCACATTTTCCATTATGTTTTCGGAACAGAGAGTTCTGAGATATGTTTTGATATCGGACAAGGTGGAAAGCGAAAGCTCGACCGGTGAAAAATCGTTGGCGGAACGTATATTAAGCAATTCGGAGCGGTAAGCTTCTTCTTTTGTTTCGATAAGTCGGTATTTCAGGCAATATTTATCTGCATTTTCTGTATCGCCGATTAATCGAAAATAGGATATGAGAGCCATATATGCCCGGGGAGCTATATATCTGTTTTGTTCAGCGGCTTTTAAAACCATTGCGATACCGGATTCATCAAACTGTGAAAGAAGCAGCTTACCTTTTTCGAAACAGGCATTGGCATTATCGGGATTCCGGAAGAGTATTTCGTCGAAAATTTTTTCCGCACTTCGATATTCTGAAATCGTGATATATGCGATACCGATTTTCAAGAGATCGGATTCTTCGAGAAGAATACCGGTTTGTATATCCGACTCATATTTATCCGTTGTCTCTTTAGGGAAAAGATATTCGATGTTACGCATTTTATCATATTCCCCGCCAATAGAGTCAGCAAAAAGATCGTTTCCGAGCTTCAGAAGATTTTCTCCTTCGGAAATATAAGACTGATTTATCGAGGTGGAATCGAGTATAACTTCTTTCAGACCGAAGAAATCAAGCTTTTTCCTAAGTGGAGTTCCGAATCCTCCTTCCTCGGTGTTGAGAATCAAATTTTTGAGTGTCCCATCAGAGCGTAAAACCATTTTATTGTATTCTGAAAATAGGCGTTCCTGAAAGTCGCGGGGAGGCGCGGGATTCTCGTATAGACTGAAAGCGGGAGGTAATTTCAGAAAAATATGGTATCTCGTAAGCTTTGCTATCCCGTTTAGATAATCCGTTGGAATACCAAAACGGATAACGGCATTGTTTTTTAATTCTTCGTCGCAGTCTTCAGCTTTTTCAAGCATAGCAAGTATTTTGGATTCAATCAATCTGAAAGGGAAGATAAGAAAGAAATTTGGGAAAATATCCGTTTCGCTATTAAAAGCAAGCTGCCAATGAGTATATTTTTTTTTCAAATCGGTGTTGACAGATAGGGAATTGTATTTGATCAATCCCATTTCGGCGGTCAGCATTGCTTCAAGCTCGTACTCAGTAAGAAGAGCAGGAATGTGAGTTCCGATAATAATGCGCATTTCGCCGTCGATCGATGTTGCCGATAGCGGGAATCCCATTTGAACAAAAATTCTGATTTTTTCGTTTATTCCGATTGCGGATGCGGCATTTCTTGCTATTTCAAAAAGCTTGACATACTCGTTTTGATCAAGCTCAACACAGTCGGTTACCGCTTCAAGCCTGATTGTTGCCGCATAGATAAAGCGATAAATCATGTAAGCGGCAAATAAGGAGAATAGGAAATGAACAGCCGGCATCAATTGATACGAGAGTCCGCACAGAAAGAGCGTGACTGCAAACGTAAGGAAAAGAATTGCGTAATAAAAATAGGAGAGTGCGAAGACTGTTTTCAGTGAGAGCTTAGGGGCTGAAATATTTTTTGTATTAAAGGAAAATAAAAATGAAATCGTAAAGACTGCACACAGTATGACAATCAGAATATCTGTTAAACTTTCAACTGAATATCCGTTTCGGCTCAGATATATTCCGAAAAAGTATATAAGACCGGAAAAAAGAAAGCTTAGACAAAATATAAGAAATTTGTGAAGGAGGTTGTTTCTCTTCATTTTTATTACCTGTCCTTACGGTATGTGGATTTTCTTCTTTTTTGGGATTTATAGGAAATTTCATATAAAACTGATGATAGATGAAAATATGGATAATTTATCTCTGAAAAATTCATGTATTAAAGAAGCTTGAGTAAAGTGAGGCGGTTTCTTACATACGGTGAATATCGGAGCGTAGCTGCAAGAAAGCTGTTATCTGACGGAAGACCAAGATCACTGAGTGTTGTTTTCCCCCCTTTTGAAGCGAGAAATTCGCTTACAAATTTGGCATCGGGAAGCTCGGTCTCTGCGAGGTGCCGTATCTCTTTCCATACGGAATTAAGCTTTTCCTGCGTTATGGTGTCGGGAATAAAGGGGATGTTTTCTTTTATAATTCCATCGGTAAGAGCTTTAAAAACAGGGGAAAGAAATTCTCTTGTAAGGGGCTTTTTTGTAAGCTTTAAGTCGGAAACAGATTTATATAGGTCAAGGAGAATAATTGTCGATACCCCTACCTGTTCTCCGTGAAGTGCGTCAGTTTCCGGATTGGCACAGTGCATTTCCCAGAAATGAGAAAGGTGATGCTCTGCGCCTGATGCGGGACGGGTGTTACCGAATTGCTGAATCGCAATGCCGGAGAGAACAAGACATTCCATGAGCTTTGATACAAAGGCTTTATCATGATAATCGGTTTCTATAAGCCCCTTTATTGCATCGCGTTCCATTTTTTCTATATAAGGATCATAACGTTCTCCCGTCAGAAGATTGGCTACTTTCCAATCGAAAATGCACACATATTTTCCGAGAATGTCACCGATTCCCGAAAGTGAAAGAACGGAAGGCGCATCACATAACACCTCAGGTTCTGCAAAAAGCGCGACGGGAGCTTTGGCGGGAACCGTCAGCTTCTGTCCATTTATTGTCATGGCCGCCATAGACGATGCAAAACCGTCCACGCTCGCAGCGGTAGGAAATGATATGAGAGGAAGTCCTAGTTCTGCTGCGTTATACCGTGTAATATCATGTATCGAACCCGATCCGCAAGCAATCAATACACCGGATTTCTCTTTTTCTATTCTGCTTCTTGAAAGGGCGGCTGCTTCCGGAGTAGCATGTTGCCTATCCGGATAAACATATTTACTGTATTCATCAAAATATTCGTTTGCATATTTCTCGGTATTAACATCGCAGATTACGAAAGGTTTTTTACCGGAAAAGTCGTTTTGGATATAATTCATTAGCTTTTTGGCAGCTCCGATGCCTATAAAGACGGGCTCGGTTAAAATTTTATTCAGCATAATTTCGCGTCCATTCATATTTTATTTGTTTGGGAAATATATTGTATCAAGGGAATGCCAATAATTAAATTTCGGGAGGAAATACGGAATGTTTGTGTATTCAATGCGGGCTTCGACGCTGAAGCTCATCGGAGTGATAGGAGTATCCGTGATTGCGCTTGTGGTTTTGCTTACGATGATACCGACCTATGAGCCGACGGCGGCATCTCTTATGTATTCCGATGCCGCAACCTATAATTACAGTAAAATAAAAACCAATGATGACAGGTTAAATTTTCTGAATCAGTTTGGGTGGGCGGCGGAATCGACTCCAATCGAAGAGGAGGAAGTTACAATTCCGGGAGAATTTGACAAGGTTTTTGTAAGCTATAATGAGCTTCAAAAACAGCAGGGGCTTGATCTCTCAAAATATAAACGGAAAGATGTTACAAGATATACCTATAAGATAACGAATTATCCGGATTATGACGGTACCGTTTATGCCAACATACTTGTATACCGTGGCAAGGTAATAGGTGGCGACATATGTTCGGCAGACGTAAACGGATTTGTTCGCGGTTTTGACGGAAAAACCAAGCTTCCATAAAACAATTCGAAAGTAAATCATCAGAATGGCATTGAGTTTTCTTGTTCTACAGGATAAACCGTTTCGGCGGTATGTCAATAGCCTTTGCGAGTGAGAAAGAATAGAGTACGACTCTGTCTGCCGGGCGGCACATCAATTTTTCACAGGCCAAGAGATAATAAGATAATTGATTTATATGCTTATTGATCAGATATTCCTCCGCCGCTTTCGGATCAGTGCGGAGTTCATAGGGGATTCGATCGGTCTTATAGTCAAGAATGGTAAGCTTTTCGCGGGTATCTGTAAAAACGCAGTCCATGATTCCTTGAACCAGGACAGTCTCGTTTTTGAGCGATTCTTTCATCTCGGGTTCTGACGTGAAGATCGATGCAGGCAGTTTTGCGTTAAATCTGATCTCACGTTTGATAAATTCAGCATCTCTTAGAGAAAAGAAAATATCGGAGGAAAGGAAGCGATTAATCGCTTCTTTTTCTATAAGTTCTGATGTAAAGGCATCAAGGAAGCCATAGTCAATCAGTCTTTTGATTTCATGGTCAACACCGTACTTCTCAAGAAGAGCAAAATCGCAGAATTGCATAAACTGATGAGTGGCAGTTCCTCTGTCTGCCGCATCGGTGTCTGATTCTAACATAAAGGAAGGCTTCTTCATCTTTTCTTTACGTTTTGATGAGTATTTTACAGAATCGTCGTATTCGTCAAGTACCTCAGGATAAAGCTCTGATACCGAAAGCTTGGCAGGTATTAAATAACCGTTTCCGGGATAGCGGAAGTTGAATCGATTTCTGAACTCGTCTTCCAGTTTTTTTATCTCTTCCTCACAGCAAGCGACTTCTTTGTTTTCAGGAATGCTCTGAGTATTTCCGGTTGTCTTATCTTCCATGCTTTCTGATTTTGTTTCGTCTGCTGAAAGAATCCGGACGATATTAGGCAAATATTTTCCTATCGAAGAAATAAGAATCCATGAAATAAAGTTATCCCGAATTTGGTAAACATATCCGTTTGCACAATCGGAATACCTGGAAAGGTGGCGGCAATCTTCAACAAGCTTTTCGGGATCGTTGTCCGATGCTGTTATTATAAGCTTATTTACCGCTCTTGTCAAGGCGACATACAGTACCCGTATCTCTTCCTCACAGTTTTTTTCCGATATACCGAGAGCTTCCGCTCTGCGCATGAGTGTATCATATGTCGCAAGTCCCGTGTCATCTGACAATTTCATTGCGGTACCGAAATCTTTATCAATGAGCACTTTCTCCTGCGTATCCGCATTGGAGAAGGAAGCGGCACAGTCGCAAAGAAAGACCACGGGATATTCAAGTCCCTTTGACTGGTGAATTGTCATCACACGGACTGCTTGTTCCGCCTCGGAGGAAGCGGAGGCGGAATCAAAGCCGGCGCCCGATTCAAGAACATCGTTTATATATCTGATAAAATTGTAAAGTCCCTTGAAGCTGCCGGATTCAAATTTTCTTGCATAATCATATAGCATCAGGAGGTTTGCTTTTTTGTCGGAAAAGGAATTTTTCTCGTCAGTCCCGGTTGCCATTGCAAAAATATGAGTATCGCAGTAAATTGCCCATATCAGCTTATCAACAGGTTCAAAGGAGAGCTTTCGGTATTGCTCCAATTTTTCAAGAAAATACTTACCTTTTTCGAAATGATAATCGGCGGTATATTGCTTCAAGGCAAAGAAGAGAGAACCTTCTTTTGCATAATTTCGTATAGTGACAAGCTCGCTTAATGTAAAATTGAATATCGGGCTTTTGAGTGTTCCTGCAAGGTAAATGTCTCTTGACGGATTGTCAATGACATTAAGTATATTCATTACGAGAAGGACCTCGGGATTGACGAAAAGATCCTTTGATACCTGATTTTGGCAGGGAATGTTCAGCTTTTTCAGAGCATCTTCATAGATTGCTGCCGAACGGGAGGCGGAGCGAAGGAGGATGCAAATGTCACGGGGAGAATAACCTTCGGAAATAAGAGAAGAAATTCTTTCAGCGACAAATTCAGCTTCAACAGTGCGTCTTTCGGCAGACTTTCCTTTTTCGGAAGCAACAATATGTATTTCTACCTTGTCGTCTCCGGAGCCCTGTTTTCCGCAGATAAGCTCGTCGGAAGAATCATATGGTACGGTTTTTCCTGCCGAGGTAAAAAGCGAGCCGCATACAAGATTTACAAAATCGATGATCGGTTTATCACATCTGAAATTATGGCTTAAATATATTTTATCAATCCTGTTGTCAAGACGATAAGCGGCAAACAGAGCCGGTTCAGCTCCTCGAAAACCGTATATGCTTTGTTTGATATCACCGACCATAAAACGCGAGGACGCTGTTGAAATAGCAGTGAAAATCATATCCTGAAGCTTATTTACATCCTGATATTCGTCAATGTAAATCTCATCAAAGTCATGCGATACCGAAATTGCTGCTTTTGTAGGTTTTCCTGACTCGTCGACAAGAAGCTTATATGCTGTGCGTTCGAGATCATTGAAGTCCAGCAGGTCTCTCTTTCGCTTTTCAGCAGAATAGAGCTTTTCGAAGGATTTGAGAAATAAGTACAGCTTACGAACGAAGTCATGCGTTTTTACGGCGGTTTTTCGTACCGTTTCGTCATTTTGAGAGAAAAACAACTCGCATATTTTTGTGAGCTTATTTCCAAACTCAGTCCGCGCATTTCGATAAAAGAGACAATCATCGGTTTGATATTCTTTTTTCAACGGTTTGAGGGGAACCGGAGAGCGGCTTTCTAAAACTTTTTTTACCTTTTCGATATCGTGCGAACGGGCTGCTTCAAAAAGGCTTGCCGCATACCGGTATTCATATTCAAAAGAAGGATAATATTTATCGGCATATATATCATCGTTCTGAAAAAAGTCGCAGGCGTCAGAGAAAATTTTATTGTAGTAACTAAAAACGTCGCACAGATGCGCTGTTATCTGTTTTCCCCATACGGAACTGTAAATTCCTTCCTCTATAACCTTCTCAAGCTGATATGCCGAATCGGCAAGAAACTCTATACCGCGAGGAAAAGAGGCAACTTTTTCATATACGGATATGAGCATTTCCGATAACTTGTTGTCTTTCAGCGAAATAAAATTGTCTGCAAATTCCGCAAAATTTTCGATATCATGATAACCGGGGACCGAAGAATAGTAATTATCGATAACGAGATCGGCAACCTGTTCCATCATCAGTGAGGATTGAGTCTGATCCGAAACAGATACGGAAGGACTTAATCCGATCTGTTCGAAATTTTTCTTTATAAGGTCAAAACAAAAACCGTGTATAGTAGATATTTTTGCGTTTTGCAGGAGTATATATTGATGCTTCAGCCGTTTATCGTAAGGATTTTTTGCAATAGCCTCCGACACTGCCTTGGCGATACGTTCTTTCAGTTCATTCGCCGCTGCTTTTGTAAAAGTTACAATCAGCATACGCGAAATATCGGCAGGATTTTCTTTATCCGTCAGCTTTTCAATAATTCTTTTTGTCAGAACGGCGGTTTTTCCTGAACCGGCAGCAGCGGAAACAAGAATGTTTTTTCCGTTTCGGTGTATGGCGTCAAGCTGGGCTTCCGTCCATTTTCTTTCCGGCATCTTTATCTTACTCCTTTCATTGATTTGCCGAAAATGCCGCGGGATTACGGCATACGGCTTTGTGGGGACAATAACGGCAGCCGTCGTGCTTTATATCTTTGAGGGGAATTGCCGAAGCTTCTCCGGATTTGATTTCATAAGCAAGCTTTGAAACCGTTGAGCAAACGTTGTCCATAAGCTTTCCGAAGTCTTCAAGAGTTTCGAGAGAGAGAGAAGAAGAAAGACTTCCGTCTTTTTTCAGAGTAACGGGTATATATTTACCGGATAGTTTTCTTTCCATAAGGCGGAGTATTTCTTCGTCGTTTATAAGCACTCCCTTGCGCTTCAGCGTATCGGAGACGGCAGAGAGCACTTCTGCTTCCTGTGTATCGGGCGTTACGTTCACATCCGAAGTTTTGGCAGTACAATACAAGACGCCTGCGGGAAGGATATCGCCTGTTACCCCCAGTGTCTTACGGAAGGTTCCTTTTCTGTCTTTCCATATGGAGAATAGGTAGAGAAGCATTTGAAGATTAAGTCCGAGACTTATGTCATAAAGAGAAAATTCTTTATTTCCTGTCTTATAGTCAACAACGCGGACATAAACGTTTTCTCCCCTGCGGCAGATATCCACTCTGTCGACAATTCCGTAAATGTATGCGCGGCTTCCGTCGGGAAGAGGAATGTCAAGCGGTGCAACCGTATTCGGAAGATCGCCGTTTGTTATTTTCATCTCAAAAAATCTCGGTATAAATTCACTCTGTGAAAATTCATCGAGCAAATTATTGATCAGAATCATGACAGAGCGTCTGAGCCTCTTGAAAAGCTGAAGTGCGCGCTCCGAGATTCTTTTGGTTTTATCTTCCCCGAATATACCCGTTATATAATCGTCGATTATATCGTCAACAAGCCGTGTTTTTTCTTCCTCGGAAAGCTCCTTTATCTGTCCGTCTTTATCCGTTACGGCGGAAAAGAATCTTTCAAGAATACGGTGGACAAGATTTCCTGTATCGGAGGCGCGGAACTCATATCTTTCTCTTGGCTGAAGCTTAAGAACGTAATTACATTCGTATCCGAAAGCGCACATTACATAGCTGTCAAGACGGGATTGGGTAAGGGAAATATCCCCGTTGAAAAGTAATTCTGCGGTTTTCTGATCAAGTTTTTCGTCTTTTGTGATAAGCGGCTGCCTTTTTGAGGCAAGGAGAGGCGCGTATTCCGTATCCTCGGAATAAATTCTCCGCAAAGCCTTACCTTCGGATGTATCTGATGCAAGCGTACAGAGAGCAAACGCTGCGTTCTTGTTTTGAATTCTATCCGAAAGCGAAAGCTTTTCGGTAGAAATTTTTTCGGAATCCGGGAACATCTCTCGTACCCTTATAAATGCAGCAGAGGGCTTCTGTTCTTTTCCGGAAATCTCCGAAGAGGAGCATATTACCGTGACGCTTTCCGATGCACAGCAGGCTGCGGTGTAAAAATAGTAAAGCTCGTTTACGGATAAAAGATTACTGTCGGGAGAAAGAATGATTCCGCAGGTTTCAAGCATAGCCTTGTCATTATCGGTAAATAGTCCGTTTTCGGTACAGGCGGCTGGGAAAATACCTTCGTTTACCCCTAAAAGATAAACATGTTTTACATGATTGGTTCGTATTTTATCGGCAGAACCAACAGTAACTTCATCGATGACAGAGGGAAGATTTCCTACGTTGGTTTGATTCACGACAAGGGTAAACAGATTGGCAAATAAAACGGAGTCCGCTTTTATGTCCGGCAAGATGTTGACGAGAACATCCAGCGCACCGCAAAAGCTGTTCCAGATTCTTATCTCATCGTCGTCTGCGGTATCGGAAATTTTAAGATTCGCTCCGATATCGATGAGAAAATCGTAAAGTGCATAGCACAGTTCTTTTATTGTACGACTTCCGTCAAATGCCTCAAAAAGCTTTGAAAGAGGTAAAACAATTTTCTTCCGTATAGAATTGACTCTTTTCAGAAGCTCAAGGCTTTCCTCCGTCATTATATCGGTATATCCGTTGGGATTCATAAACCAATCGGAGTCTTCATACCAGCGTTTTCCAAAGATATTCCATTGATAGGCATAGGCTTCAAGCTCGTCGCACTCGTCGGGGGTTATAGGGGAAAGCCCGGTTTTCATAAATATAACAACGTCTTCTGTATTCCAGCCGTTGTTTTTGATATTAAGAGCGCTGAGCACTAATTTAAACAGTGGCTTCTCGCATAATTCCGCTTTGACAGAGATATGGCAGGGAATATCGTATTGAGCGAAAAAAGCGTCTATAACGCCGTAATAATTTTCAATGTTTCTGGCAATTACCGCAAAATCCCGATATAAAGCGCCGCGGCGTATCTTTGACGCTATGTCACTTGCAACAAATTCCGCTTCAGCGTATATACCGGTAGCAACAACGGTTTTTACAGCATCGGAATTTCCGTCATAAACTTCGCTGTCACCGATTTTCCATAGATTTTTTTCTAAAAAAGAGAGAGCAGGGGAGTCGAAACGGAACGATTTCTCCAAAAATGTAATTTTTATATCCTCGGAAACCCTTGAGGCGAGTTTTTTTAATTCCGTAAAAGTTTTTCTTACGTTATCGAACGCAAACTCTTCCTTGTCGCTTGAAAGGCAAAGTGATACCGTAATTTGATCGGCTTGTCGGAAAGCATAAGAAAGCACAGTGTATTCCTGCGGAGTAAAGCCGGAAAAAGAATCAATATATAGATTAATTCCGGAAAAGAAATTGTGTTTTTTTAAAAGCTGTGCAAGGCGTGTCAGATCATCGGAGGGATCACTGAAATCCTTTTTTGAAAAATATTCATACTGGGAAAAAATTACCGAGAGATCGGATAGCTTTTCGGAGAGAGATATATCCTCATCCTTAATTTCTTTTGCTGCCTCTGCGAGATGTGCGGGCGTTATATTGTAGGATTTGAATTCCGAGATCTCCGATAAAAGAAGAGGAATAAATCGTTTTGCGTCTTCCAGCTCACTCTTGTATCTTTTTAAAACAGGTGCAGAAGAGAAAAGCGCTTTCCATAAGATAAGCGCTTTTGCTCCTCCGGATATTGAATTATAGGCTATGCCGCCGTATTCTCTGAAAACGCGGTTGCACAAACGTTTAAAATTTAAAATTTCAAGCTCGGTTTGCGGAATATTCCTGTTTTGTGTTTCGGTGCATACCGCATCCTCTGCATTCATCGCCGTTTGCTCGGGGACAAGAAGAATCACCTTTTTACCGCAGGAAAGATCGTTCGCTATACGTTTTGAGATCAGGGTACTTTTACCGCTTCCGGCAGTGCCGAGGATAAATTCAGTCATATTGTTCTACCTTTTCATTTGAATAAACATTGTCTTACGAAGAAGCTTAATCGTCATCATAATCAAGGTCGGAAAGATATTTATAACCGTTTTGGGTAATAAAATCTTTTCTTGCCTGAAGATCATCGCCAAGTAAGGTATCGAATATAAATGCAGTTTGTGCCGCGTCGGTTTCGGAAACCCGTATAAGGCGGCGGGTTGCGGGATTCATAGTAGTTTGCCACATCATATCGGGTTCATTTTCACCGAGTCCCTTTGACCGTTGAATCGTATATTTTGCGTTGCCTATCTCTGAAAGAATTTTTATTTTTTCAGATTCATTGTAAGCGAAGTAGGTATTATCTTTAGAATTGATTTCATATAAAGGCGACTCAGCAATATATATTTTCCCGATTTTTATAAGAGTCGGTAGCAAACGGTAGAAAAGAGTCAGAATCAGTGTTCTGATTTGAAAGCCGTCCTTATCCGCATCGGTACAGATGATAATTTTGTTCCACCGCAGCGATTCAAGAGAGAAGGGAACGATATCGCCTTTGACCTTTCCTTTGATTTCTACTCCGCATCCGATAACCTTGAGCAAATCTGTGATGATATCACTTTTGAAAATTTTATCATACGGAGCTTTAAGACAGTTAAGTGTTTTTCCTCTTACCGGAATAATCGCTTGAAATTCTGCCGCGCGTCCCAGCTTACAGGAACCGAGCGCGGAGTTTCCCTCTACAATATATAGTTCTCTTATCTCAGGCTCCTTAGAACGGCAATTGACAAATTTATCTACGCGATTTGCAACGTCCATAGAACCACTCAGCTTCTTCTTTATGTCAAGACGGGTTATCTCCGCCTTCTCGCGGCTTCTTTTGTTGACAAGCACTTGAGCGATGATTTTATCCGCTTCAAGCGGTTTTTCCGCGAAATAAATTTCAAGATTGTGACGGAGAAAGGAGGTCATCGCTTCTGCGATAAACGAATTGGTAATAGATTTTTTTGTTTGGTTTTCGTATGAAGTTTGTGTCGAAAAACTGTTGGAAACGAGGATCAGACAATCCTCAATATCTGAAAAACTGATTTTCGATTCGTTTTTCAGATATTTGCCGGTAGATTTGATATATTTATCAATTTCTGATACAAACGCGGATTTAACAGCCTTTTCGGGCGATCCTCCGTGCTCAAGAAAGCTTGAATTATGATAATATTCTATAACATTGAGCGTATTGGAAAAACAGAAAGAAACATCGGCTTTAAGCGTATAGTCTTCCTTATCTTCTCTGTCACGTCCCTTTGCTTCGGTAGACCATGAAACGGGAGCGGTGAGAGAGGTTCCCTCTGCAAGCTCGGTAACATAATCAATAATTCCGTTTTTATAAACAAAATCGTATTCCTCAAAACCGTTTTCAGTCTCCCAATTAAGATGAAAGGTGATTCCGGAATTGACAACCGATTGTTTTTTTAACATATCCAGATAATATTCAAGGGGAATACTGATATCGGTAAAGACTTCAAGATCAGGACGCCATCTTGTTACTGTTCCGGTACGGCGCTCTTTTTTAGACAGTTCGGTTACAGAAAGCTCGCCGATCGGTTCCCCGCCTTTGAAGCTGATTTCAAAGAGCTTTCCGTCCTTATAGGATTTGACATTCATGTACTCTGAACTGTATTGCGTAGCACAGGCCCCGAGACCGTTCAGACCGAGTGAGTATTTATACGAGGATGCGTCGCTGTTGTTGTTGTATTTCCCTCCGGCATAAAGCTCACAGTATACAAGCTCCCAGTTATATCGTTCTTCTTTCTCATTCCAGTCCAGAGGAACACCTCGGCCAAAGTCCTCAACTTCTATCGAATGATCGGTAAAAACAGTTATGTTTATTCTATCTCCGAATCCTTCGCGCGCCTCGTCTACCGAGTTCGATATAATCTCAAAAGCAGAATGTTCACAGCCCTCAAGTCCATCGGAGCCGAATATGACTGCCGGTCGTTTTCGCACTCTGTCTGCACCTTTGAGGGAAATTATGCTTTGATTTCCGTAATCGTTTTCTGTTTTTCTGTTTGTCATAAGTTTGATTATGCCTTCCGAAAAATATGTTGCAAAAAATAATAAAATGATATATAATAACGGATATGGATACCGTAATAAGAAAACTTTTAAATGAAGAAAAAATTGAATATGCCGGAATAATACCGTTTAAAGAATGTAAAGTAATCAACCAACCACTGCTTGACAGGAGCTGGCAGGGGAAAGAACCGCGCAGCGTGATTATGATTTCTGTTCCGTATTTTTCCGGTGAGTACCCGGAACGAAACGTATCGCTCTATGCGATTGCGAGGGACTATCATTTGTATTTCAAGGAACTATATGAAAGAATGATTCCGAAGCTCAGTGAAGAATTTCCCGGCTTTTACTTCAGGGGATTTTCGGACAATTCGCCGATCGGTGAAATCGGTGCCGCCGCAAAAGCGGGACTTGGTATTATCGGCGATAAATTTCAGCTTATCAATGAAAAGTACGGTGCCTACACCTTTATAGGGGAGATACTCACTGACAAGGATTTTGACTGCTATGATCTTCAGGAAATAAAGCTATGCGACCATTGCGGTGCTTGCTCAAGAGCTTGCCCGGTAAAGGACGGCTGTCTCTCGGGGATGACGCAGAAAAAAGGAGAAATCGATTCTGATACTGCGTACTTGATCAGAAAAACAGGTATAGTCTGGGGATGCGATATTTGTCGAACCGCTTGTCCGATGAATAAAAAAGCTGCAATTACGCCAATCAGCTTTTTTCTCAAAAATCTCATGCCGCAGATAAGCGTTTCGGATATTCGGACTATGAGCAAAAAAGAATTTGGAGAAAGGGCATACAGCTGGCGCGGAAGAAAGACTATCTTGAGAAATCTAAGTATATATGAATCGGTATCTGAAATTGGGGCAATCCCCCAAAAGGATGATAACAACAGCTTGTGAAAACGTGCTTATATTGGGTAGCAGGACGTTGAACCTTTTTTACTGTTTGGAATCACTGACAAGAATTTTCTTCCGCTTATCATTATATCACACCCTAATTGGGTTGTCAACTTTATTAAAATGTGTTTTTATCAATCCAAGCTTCAGATATGCAATAAAAAACCTTTCTATGCGGTTGACAAAATGAATAAATAATTATATAATGTATAAATACAGAAAATTATGTATAACGGTATATTTCAAAAGATAAACTTACCGGGAATGGAACGTTGATGGATAGACGAAAGGCGCGTGAAACTGCGTTTGAGCTTCTTTTTGAACATGAGTTCAGAAATGATGAAGAGGCAGCGGATATTTTCAGAACCGCTGAGGAAATAAGAGATTTTGAATATGATGAGTACGTTGAGCGTATTTATTTCGGGGTTATTGATAATTTGAACGAGGTTGACGGATTAATTTCCTCCCGTGCGATTGGTTGGAAAACAGAACGAATGACAAAAGTGTCTCTTTCCATACTCCGTATTGCCGTTTATGAAATGAGATTTTGTAAGGATATTCCTTTTTCGGTTTCTATAAACGAAGCAGTTGAGATGACAAAAAAGTACGACGATGAAAAAGCGCCTTCTTTTGTAAACGGAATTTTAAACGGTATCGCCGAAAATCTCGGTCTGAAAACAAGCGAAAACAAGGAATAATCCGTATGGGACAGTTCCTTGGAGTTGATACAAGTAATTATACCACCTCGCTCGCGGTTTCAAATGCAGGAAAAATCACACAAAATCTTAAAACAGTGCTTAAGGTAGAGGAAGGACAGCGCGGGCTTCGTCAGAGTGACGCGGTCTTTGCGCATACGGTAAACCTTCCGCTCCTTTTTGAAAATCTCGGGAAAAATATTTTTTCTGCTGTCGGTGTATCGGCATATCCGAGAGATGTTGCGGGATCCTATATGCCGTGTTTTCTTGCGGGGATTTCCTCCGCTTCCGCGATTTCTTCTGTCAACGGTATCCCTCTTTACCGCTTTTCACATCAGGCGGGACATATTGCTGCCGCACTTTATTCGTGTGAAAAAGAGGCGCTTATTCACGGCGAGTTTCTTGCCTTTCACGTTTCAGGCGGTACGACAGAGCTTCTTCATGTCAAAAACATGGAGATATCTCTTCTCGGAGGCACAAAGGATATCAGTGCGGGAAAAGTTGTTGATCGGACAGGCGTTCTGCTCGGTTTGCATTTTCCATGCGGAAAGGAATTGGAGATTCTCGCCGGTGATGCGGTTTACACGGTCAAGCCCGCAAAAATTTGCGTGAATGGGTTTGACTGCAACATGTCCGGTATTGAAAACAAGGTGCAGAAGCTTCTTCTTTGCGGTGCAGACAGACAATATGTTGCCGCCTATGTGATATCTTTCATAACCGCTGCAATAGATAAAATGACAGAGAATGCTCTTTCTGTATATTCAGGTCTTCCCGTGATCTATTCAGGCGGCGTTATGAGCAACCGATATATAAATAAAACGTTATCCGACAAATACGGTGGTTATTTTGCGAAACCGGAATATTCGTGTGATAATGCGGCGGGAATCGCTCGGCTTACCGAGATGAAATTTACCGGTGAAATCTGAATGGAGGAATAGATGACTGTCGATACAAAAATTTTGACGGTAAGTCAGCTTAACGACTATGTGAAAATGCTGATCGACTCCAATCCCATGCTTGGAAACATCTGGGTAAGAGGAGAAGTATCCAATCTCACCTTCCATACCTCCGGACATTTGTATTTTTCGGTAAAGGATGAAAAGTCAAGAGTTTCGGCAATTATGTTCAGGACAAATGCCGTGAAACTGAAGTTCAGACCTGAAAATGGGATGAAGGTTGTTCTCCACGGCAGGGTTTCCGTTTTTCCTCGGGACGGTGTCTATCAAATTTATGTCACGTCGATTGAACCGGACGGTATCGGTGCACTTTATATTGCTTATGAGCAGTTAAGACGAAGACTTGAAGCGGAAGGACTGTTTGACGAGCGTATTAAAAAAGCTCTTCCCAAAATTCCGTCTGCGGTCGGTGTGATAACCTCTCCGACCGGCGCGGCGGTAAGAGATATAATCAATGTGACGGCGCGCAGGTTTCCTTTTGCTAAAATCATCCTTTTCCCATCTCTCGTACAGGGAGATGGTGCAGAATCCAATCTGATCGAGGGTATCCGGTATTTCAATTCCGCGCGTTCGGCGGATGTCATCATAATCGGACGGGGCGGGGGATCTATTGAGGATCTTTGGGCATTTAACAGTGAATTGCTTGCAAGAGAAATAAGAATGTCAGCGATTCCTGTTATCTCTGCTGTCGGTCATGAAACCGACTATACGATTTGTGATTTTGCAGCAGATCGAAGAGCCCCGACACCTTCTGCCGCCGCAGAACTTGCGGTTCCGGACGCGGTTGAGCTAAAGCGAAAGCTCGGAAATGTAACGGCAAGGATAGAAAATCTTGTCAGCAGGGAAATAAAGCATATCAGAGAGAGATTAAAGCTTTTGTCGGAAAGCAGGGTGCTTACAAATCCGACTGCATATATAGAGGACAAGCGCGTGCTTCTTGTTTCTCTTTCAAGAGATATCGAACGCGGACTTTCTGCCTCGGTTCGGGAAAAGAAAAACCAATATATCAGGATTTCCACGGTTCTTCAGGCGTTGAGCCCTCTGAAAGTAATCTCAAAGGGCTATTCGGCGGTATTTAACGACGAGGGAAAGCTTGTTAAGTCCATAAAGGATGTAGATAACGGTGATCATCTCTCCTTCAGAGTTTCTGACGGAGTTATTGGCGCCGAAGTAACGTCAATTATTCATGAGCAACCGAAAACCGAAAAGACTTCCTGAAAGGAATAAAATATGATTTCTGGCTTTGGAAAGGAACGATTGTTATAATGAGCAAAAAGAATCCAAGCTTTGAGGAAGCCTTGGCTCGGCTTGAGGAGATTGTACGTTTACTTGAAAACGGAGAAATACCGCTTGATAAGTCCCTTGAGCTTTTTGAAGAAGGGGTTAACCTGGTTAAGCTTTGCGGCAGTAAACTTGATGAAGCAGAGCAAAAAATAACCATACTGACAAAAAAAGAGGACGGAAAATATGAAGAAAAGCCTTTCGGAGAAAATAACTGAAAATTCGGCTCTTATTGAGAAAGCTATGCGATCTTATCTTGATGTATCGGATAGACAATATCAGAAGCTCCTTGATGCTATGCAATACAGTGTGTATGCAGGCGGAAAAAGGATCAGACCGTTTCTTACTCTTGAGTTTTGCCGTATTCTGCAGGGTAAAGACGAAGCGGCGCTTCCTTATGCCTGTGCGATAGAGATGATACACACATACTCTCTTATACATGATGATCTTCCGTGTATGGATAATGATGATTTCAGACGGGGAAAACCCACTAACCATAAGCAATTCGGAGAGGCGACGGCACTTCTTGCCGGTGACTCGCTTCTGACCTTCTCATTCGGAGTCGCAGCATCCAATGAATACGCCTCTCCGTCTCAGAATCTTGAAGCGGTTCGGCTTCTTTCCCATAATGCGGGATTTGACGGAATGGCAGGCGGTCAGATGCTTGATCTAATGGGTGAAACGGAGACACTTTCAGAAGATGTCTTTTTACTTATGAATCGTCTTAAGACAGGCTGTCTGATAAAAACCGCTTGTCTTTTAGGGTGTATTGCTGCAGGGTACGGAAAAGGAACTCCCGAATATTCAGCGGCAGAAAGCTATGCGGAAAAAATAGGACTTGCTTTCCAAATCGAAGATGACGTTCTTGACGAGGGAACAGAGGATAATAAAACCACGTTTCTCTCCTTTATGACTTCTTCGGAAGCGCATCAGAAGGTATTGAGACTTACGGAAGAAGCGAAGAAGGAGATTGTTTCTTTCGATAAGAGTTTTGTACTTTCTGATTTTGCCGATTATCTTTCAGCAAGAACGGTATAGGTGCTTTTGAGTGTTGTTAACATTATTTCGGGAGATCTGGTTTTATGTGGTTTTGCTTTGCACTTTTGTCCGCCGTATTTGCGGCGCTGACATCTATACTTGCTAAAATTGGCATAGATGGGGTTAATTCCAATCTTGCAACGGCAATTAGAACCGCGGTTGTGGTTATTATGGCTTGGGGTATGGTATTTTTAACGAATGCTCAAGGCGGCATTGCAGATATAAGCAAAAAGAGTTGGATCTTTTTAATTTTGTCAGGTCTTGCAACGGGGGCATCGTGGTTATGTTATTACTACGCCCTGCAGCACGGAGAAGCCTCAAAGGTGGTACCTATAGATAAACTCAGCGTTGTTTTTACATTGGTTTTAGCATTTGTTTTTTTACATGAGAAGTTAACTGCAAAGGCCGTCGTAGGTTGTTTGCTGATAGGTACAGGCACGCTTTTCATGGTGCTGTAACCCCTTCTCCTATGCGCGGTCGCTGTACAATCCTTTAAACTCCGCGAGTTTTGCAGTTTACCGGATCGGTACGGTTATGATATCAAAAAATATTATTAACTGAAGTAGCTGCTTGGATTTAATAAATTGTTTTGAGCGTTGCGAATAAATTTCGTTAACGAAGCCGAAATGAAAGAAACAGAACGAAGAAAAACGAAAATTTTTATTATTCTTGCAAAGAAAGACGGAAAGCATTTGAGAATTGATGTATATCTATCGGAGAACGGTTTCTGCACAAGCAGAAGCAGGGCGCAGGAACTGATTAAAAGCGGTGCCGTACAGGTTAACGGAAAATTTATTACCAAATCTTCTTTTCAGCTTGCGGGAGATGAAAATGTTATTTGTATTCCCGACGATGCCGGACGATATGTCAGTCGCGGAGGAATAAAGCTTGAAGCGGCTCTTAAGCATTTTGCTGTTTCTCCTGTCGGGCTTATATGCGCCGATATCGGCGCTTCTACCGGAGGTTTTACCGACTGCTTGCTCCAATACGGTGCTAAAAAGGTCTATGCCATTGATTCTGGTACCGCACAGCTTGATAAAAAGCTGAGAAAGAATCCTCATGTTGTATCTATTGAGAGCCTCAATGCAAGGTATCTTTCTGAAGAGGATATCGGTGAGAAATGCGCTCTTGTTGTGATGGATGTTTCCTTTATATCACAGACTAAGCTGTTTAGTTCTGTTATCCGAATTATTTCAAATGGCGGCATTTTCATATCTCTGATCAAGCCTCAATTTGAAGTTGGACGTTCGGGAATCGGGAAGGGTGGTATTGTCCGCGATGAAAAAAAGCGCATAGACTCGGTAAGAAATGTTTGTTATATTGCTTCAGACTACGGATTGCAGTGCAGAGGCACGATTCCGTCTCCGATCACAGGCGGAGATGGCAATCAGGAGTATCTTGCGTGTTTTTCATTCTGCAATCGGAAAGAGGTAGGGGATCCATGAGGATAGAAATACTTCCGAATCCTTCAAAGGATAGGGATTACAGATATACTAAAGAGGTTGTTGCCGTTCTTTCGGAATATGACTGTGAAATATGTCTTCCGCAAACAACCGGGATTTTGGCGGAAGGAAAGGTGTGTCATGCTTTGAACGGGTCTCCTCCCGATTTTATTATTGTGCTTGGTGGAGACGGTTCTATTATGAGAGCTTCGCATCGTGCTGCACTTCTTGGTATTCCGCTTCTCGGAATCAATCTCGGCAGAGTAGGCTATCTTGCAGAGCTTGAACCTTGCGACATAAAATTGTTGTCCGAAATTTTTAGTGCCGATTATTCAATAGAAAAAAGAATGATGCTCGAGGTACAGCATATGCGTGCGGGGAATTGTCGTACGGTTTCGGTTGCTCTCAACGACGCTGTAATATCCCACGGAAGGACACCGAAACTTGTTGAATCAGAGCTTTTCTGCAACGGAAGCTCGCTTGGCAGATACCGTTCTGACGGTTTTATCTTTTCGACTCCTACCGGCTCTACCGCTTATTCACTGTCGGCAGGCGGTCCGGTTATCGATCCGTCGCTTCGTGGAATTTGTCTTCTTCCTGTCTGTCCTCATTCTCTGACTTCACGTCCTATAATCGTACCGGATAGTGCCGTAGCAGAACTAAAATATATTTCAAGCGACAGAAGCGGCGCTTTTCTTACGGTAGACGGATGTACGTCCGAGGAACTTGCTCCCGGTGATATAATAAGAATTACCAGTTCAAGGCTTACGGCCGATTTCATCAGAATAAAACGAGGCTGCGACCGTAATTTTTATAAGATATTGCGGGATAAGATGTCGGAATCCTGAGTTGTTTGATAAGGTGGAAAAGTGAAATGAAATACAGAAGACATAATAAAATAATCGAAATTATCAGCGAATATGATATTGATACACAGGATGAGCTCATCGCGAAACTGAGAGAGGCAGGATACGATGTTACGCAAGCTACGGTATCCCGAGATATAAGAGATCTTAAGCTTGTAAAAATTTCTACTGAAAATCATAAATACAAATATGCGCTGTCGTCTCATGAGGAGATGCAGATTTCCGCAAAATACAGAAATATTATGAAAGAAACCATAATAAAAGTTGATTATGCAAACAATATGGTGGTTCTCCGAACTTATTCCGGAATGGCTCAGGCGGCGGCAGCCGCGGTAGACGGAATGGGGTGGGATGAAATTGTCGGAACAATTGCCGGAGACGATACAATTTTTGTTTTAATGAGAGATGCCGATACTGCCGTTGAATTTGTTGATAAAGTCAGGCAAATCAGTAAAGGAAATGAAAAATAAATCAACGATAACTAAAGAAAGGATCGGAATCCGCCTCAGGCGGTAATGGTGCTAATATGCTTTCATCATTGCATATAGAAAATATTGCCGTGATCAAAAGCGCCGACATTGACCTTGGTTCGGGCTTCAATGTACTTACCGGCGAAACAGGAGCCGGTAAATCTATACTTATTGATTCTATAAACCTGATTCTCGGCGCAAAGCCGTCAAAGGATATGATTCGAAACGGGGAAAGCAAGGCGGAGGTTTCGGCGCTTTTCTCAGACATTCAAGAGCCCCTGAAAAGAGCGGCAGAGCTTGAAATTTCAACCGATGAGGATGGGTGTCTCTATATTACCCGGGAAATATATGCGGATGGAAAAGCAAAAACAAAATTGAACGGAAGAGCCATTCCTGCTTCACTTCAAAAGGAGCTTTTGGCATACCTAATCAGCATACACGGTCAGAACGACAACCGTATTCTTATGTCGCCTTCCGCTCATTTGGAGTATCTTGACGGCTACGCCGGAAACGGCGTATTACTGAATGAATATTTTGAATATTATGAGCTTATGACAGACTGCCGTAAAAAAATCACCGAGCTTACCGGAGATGAACGGGAAAAAGCAAGAACGGCAGAGCTTCTTAAATACCAGATTGCCGATATCGATGCCGCAAAGCTTAAATTCAATGAAGAACAAGAGCTTGAAATAAAACGGGACAGGGTAAAAAACGCTGAGAAAATAATGAAGCAGACACGGCTTATTACGCGGGTATTATACAGAAACGAGCGGTCTCTCCCGGCGTATGAGCTTGTAAAAAAAGCGATTGCTGCAATTGAAGGAATCAGTGATTATATCCCCAATGCCGAAGAATATATCAATAAACTCAATGATATATCGTATACGCTCGAAGATATCGGACTTACGGTCGAAGATATTTCGGATACCGAATATGAGGATCCCGATAAAGAGCTTGACAAGATAGAGTCAAGGCTGGAGCTTATATCAAAGCTGGAACGTAAATACGGTTCGGATATTCCGGAAATTCTGGCATACAGAGAACGTGCAGTATCGGAACTGTCGGAAATTGAGCTTTCCGATATAAAGCTTGCCGATCTTGCGAAGCAGCTTGAGGAATACGAAAAAAAAGCGTATTTATTGGCAGTCCGTCTTTCTGACTCCAGAAAGTTAGCAGCCAAACAATTGGAAAAGAGTGTGATTGATGAGCTTGCTTATCTTGAAATGCCCAAAGTCAGGTTTAAAATTGATATCAAAAAATCACATTCAGCTGACGGGAAAATCAGATTTACAAGATCCGGAATTGATGACGTCGAGTTTCTTCTCTCCGCCAATCCCGGCGAACCGCTAAAACCGCTTGCAAAAATTGCGTCGGGCGGAGAGCTTTCAAGGATAATGCTCGCTCTCAAGAGTGTAAACGCCGCCGATGCGTCAGGGGAAACTTTGATATTTGATGAAATAGACACCGGTGTTTCCGGCAAAACCTCTCAGAAAATAGGTATGAGACTTCGTGCTCTTGCTTCTGCTAATCAGGTAATTTGTGTTACTCATTCCGCTCAGATAGCCGCAGAGGCACACCATCAATACCTCATAAGAAAAAATGAGAAAGACGGCAGAGTGGAGACGTCGGTCACAGAGCTTGACCGAGAAGGAAGAATCAAGGAAATTGCGAGAATTATGGGGGGCGTCAACATCACCGATAAGCTGCTTGATTCTGCTGCGGAAATGCTTGATTCCGCTGATAATGACTGAATAAAAAAAGAGTTGGAAGGAATTATTTTAAAGATGACAATTTATGATGAACTTGTTGCCAGAGGGCTTATTGCTCAGGTAACCGACGAAGAAGAAATTAAGGAAATGATAAATAACGGGAAGGCTGTTTTCTATATCGGATTTGATCCTACCGCTGACAGTCTCCATGTCGGTCATTTTATGGCTCTCTGTCTTATGAAGCGGCTGCAAATGGCGGGAAACCGTCCGATCGCCCTTATCGGCGGAGGAACGGGGTATATCGGTGATCCTTCTGGCAGAACCGATATGCGTTCTATGATGACGCCGGAGACAATACAGCACAATTGCGATTGCTTTAAAAAACAGATGAGCAGATTTATCGAATTCGGTGAAGGGAAAGCCATGATGGTGAATAATGCCGATTGGCTTCTGAAGCTGAATTATATTGAGCTTCTGCGCGATGTCGGCGCTTGCTTTTCGGTTAACAATATGCTTCGGGCGAAATGCTATGAACAGAGAATGGAAAAGGGGCTTTCTTTCCTTGAATTCAATTATATGATAATGCAGTCCTATGATTTTTATCATCTCTTTAAAGAATACGGCTGTAATATGCAGTTCGGCGGGGACGACCAATGGTCCAATATGCTCGGCGGTACCGAGCTTATCAGAAGAAAGCTCGGTAAAGATGCTTATGCGATGACAATTACTCTGCTGCTCAATTCGGAAGGGAAGAAGATGGGAAAAACCGCTTCAGGGGCTGTTTGGCTCGATCCTGCTAAAACAAGCCCTTATGACTTTTTCCAATACTGGAGAAATGTCGGAGATGATGATGTCCTGAAATGCATACGTATGCTGACTTTTCTTCCGCTTGAACAGATTGACGAGATGGATTCATGGGAAGGTTCTCAGCTTAACCATGCAAAGGAAATTCTTGCCTATGAGCTTACTAAGCTGGTACATGGGAAAGAGGAGGCAGAGAAGGCGCTTGAAACGTCGCGTCAAATTTTTGCACAAGGGATTGTTTCTGTCAATATGCCGACTACCGTTCTTTCCTTCTCAGATTTTAACGAAGGAAAAATTGCTGTTTCGGATATGCTCGTAAAGAGTGCTCTTGCACCGTCAAAAGGAGAAGCCAAACGTCTTATACAGCAGGGTGGAATCATGCTTGGCGATATAAAAGTATTGGATTTTTCATATACGGTAGATATTTCTGCGTTTGAAAATGATGTTATTATAAAAAAAGGCAAGAAAGTATATCATAGATTTCTTCTTGAAAAATGAACTCTTTTCATTCTTATTCATTATATGCCGCTGTTTCGGCATATGATGTAGCAAGTATTTTCATTATGCAAATAGGTCGTAACATTTCCGTAATACCGTGTCTGATAGGACAATTTGTTTTTTCATGTTAAAAATGGCTGCGAAAGGAATTAATATGCTATGATTTTTAACGGCAATATTATTGAGGAATTTTTTTTACAGAGGCAGATAACGTACCGAAAAAATTATCCGCTTTCAAAAGCTTCTACCTTTCGCATCGGCGGCAACGCGGCTTTTGCCGCATATCCTCATACGGTGTCAGAGCTTTTAGCACTGTTGAATTTTTGTAAAAGCAAATTAATTTATCATGCGGTTATAGGAAATGCTTCCAATGTTTTATTTTCCGACGAAGGTTTTGACGGAATAGTCATTTTTACTTCTGAACTAACTCAAATAAATGTAGAGGGTAACACTCTACATGCCGAGTGCGGTGTTCCGCTCACATTTCTTTCGGGAATTGCCCAAAAAAACGGACTCGGTGGCTTTGAATTCGCTTACGGTATTCCCGGAACGCTCGGTGGTGCGGTATACATGAATGCCGGAGCGTACGGCGGCGAAATGAACGATATTATCGAAAGCGTGAGTTGGTATGATAAGAATACGGGTAATAAAGGTGTTTTTTCAAACAGTGAATGCAGTTTTGATTACAGGGACAGCATATTTCAGCATACCGATTTAATCATTCTTTCAGCTGTCTTGCGTCTAAAAAAACGTGAGTGCGAGCTTATAAAAGCCGATATGATCGAGTATATGAGCAGACGACGCGAAAAACAGCCGCTTGAATTTCCGAATGCGGGAAGTACCTTTAAGCGATACCCCGGTTATTTTACCGGGAAACTGATTGAGGAGGCGGGGCTGAAGGGTTACTCTGTCGGAGGAGCACAGGTTTCGGAGAAACATGCAGGATTTATTATAAACCGTGAAAATGCAACTGCGGCGGATGTTTTGAATTTGATTGAATTTGTTAAGCACAAAATTTTCGAAATGAATGGGATAAATATTGAATGCGAAGTGAAATTTATACCCTATTCGAAAGGATAAGCTTAAGGCAACACCGCCGGGGACACGGCAAACGCCTTTGTTGTGCATTTGCTTGCATTTTTTCAGATAATACATATCACAATTATGCACACAAACGGTGTTTATAACCTGAACAATCTCACTTATGAGAAAGGCATGACCATACTATGGAATTTATTGTAATTACCGGAATGTCCGGTGCGGGAAAAACGCAGGCATCTAATATTCTTGAAGATATGGGGTATTACTGTATTGATAATATGCCTTCCGCAATGATACCCTATTTTGCTGAACTGTATTCGAAAATGCCCGGTAAAAGTACAAGCGTCGCTTTTATTATAGATGTACGGGGGGAAAGTGATTTTCTTCCCTTGCTGTCGGAACTAGATACGCTCAAAGAGAAGGGGTATTGTTGCCGTACAGTTTTTATTGACTGTGAGGACAGAGTGCTTATAAACCGATATAAGGAAACTCGGCGGGTGCATCCTCTTGTTACGCTTAAAAATATTTCTGTTAACGAGGCTTTAGCGCTTGAACGTAGCATGCTTCAACCGGTACGAGAAAAAGCGGATTATATTATCGATACCTCGTCGCTTACTTCATCACAGCTTAAAGACAAGCTGATGGCAATTCAGAATACTTCCCGTACAGGCAGTCTTGTTATAACCTGTATGTCTTTTGGGTACAAATACGGTATAGCCACCGAAGCAGATCTTGTATTTGATGTAAGATGCTTTCCGAATCCTTTTTACATCCCGGAGATGAAAAATCTGACAGGTCTTGAACAGGTGGTCAGTGAATATGTTTTTTCTTCTAAACAAACCCTTGAATTTATGAACAAATTATACGATATGGTTGATTTTCTTGTCCCGCTTTATGCAGAGGAGGGCAAAAATCAACTCACGATTGCTATCGGTTGTACAGGCGGAAAACATCGCTCAGTTGCTATTGCGGAAGCTCTTTCGGCACATCTGCGTTCCGAAGGTCTTAATGTGATCATGGTTCACAGAGATATCGTTAAAAAATTTATCGGAGACAAATAAAATAGATCGGTAGGAGCGGCATATTGCTATGCTTGATTCATTTTCCCAGGATGCAAAAAACGAAATATGTGCTGCAAAAAACAAGCTGAAATGTTGCCGAGCATCGGAACTGTACGGTATGATGTTCGGTGCTTCCGTATTTGAAAAAAATCATATTGCACTTGACACGGAAAATCCAGTGGTTCTCATCCGATATGCTAAGCTTATTCGTGAGTTTTTAAAGGTAAAAGGAAGCAGTGACGCCGAACTTTTAGATATTGCTTCTCCTATGCTGATATCAGCTTTATTTTCTTCAATCGGATTATTAAGCGGTGTTTCTCTTGACAAGATTCAGAATAACGTGATGCAGTGTCAGTTTTGCGGTTGGTCGTTTGTCAGAGGTGTTTTTCTATCCTGCGGTACCGTTACTGCTCCGGGAAATGCTTACCATCTCGAATTTCTCATGAGAAATGAGACGTCTGCCTTTTCTTTTCTTTCTTTTCTGGAAAGCCTCGGCGTTTTTCCGCGAATAACGGAGCGAGGAGATAAAATGCGCGGCATTTATTTTAAAGACAGCGAAGAAATTGTTGATATACTCGGTCATATAGGAGCCAATCGGGCGGCTTTTGAATTGTTAAATGTCAAAATATATAAGGATATCCGAAATAATGTAAATAGGGTTTCAAACTGTGAACTTGCCAATATAGGCAAGACCGTTGCAGCGTCTAATGAACAGATGAAGGCTATTGAGACGATAATACAATCCGGTAAAGCGGATGAGCTTCCCGATGAGCTTCGTGCTACGCTGGATATCAGAGCTGCATTTCCCAACGCCACGCTCTCGGAGCTTGCAGAAAAACATACACCCCCCATTACAAAATCCGGAGTTAACCATCGTCTCAAACGTCTTATTGATTTTTCAAAGAAATGTTGAAAGGAACGCAGTATATGAGAGATTTTGTCCATCTCCATCTTCACAGCGAGTACAGTCTGCTTGACGGTGCCTGCCGAATATCGTGTATTCCAAAGACAGTCTCTGCTCTCGGTCAGAAATCGGTCGCCATCACGGATCATGGCGTTATGTACGGTGTTGTAGCTTTTTACAATGCTTGCCGGGAAGCGGGAATAAAACCGATAATCGGTTGTGAAGTATATGTGGCGAAGGGTTCCAGATACGATCGTTCGGGAAGCGGTGAAAGCGATTACAATCATCTTCTTTTGCTGGTTAAAAATGAAGTGGGTTACAAAAATCTTATTTACATGGTGTCAAAAGCTTTTACGGAAGGCTTTTACAGAAAACCCCGTATTGATCTTGAGCTTTTATCGGCTCATTCCGAGGGCTTGATTGCGCTTTCTGCCTGTCTTGCAGGATATATTCCAAGACAGATTATAAATGGAAATCTTGAGGCAGCAGAGGAATACGCGCTTAAACTTGACAACATTTTCGGAAGCGGCAATTTCTATCTTGAACTTCAAGATCAGGGAATCGACGGTCAGAGAATGGTAAATGAATGTATCGCCGGAATATCTGAGCGTACCGGAATTCCGATGGTGGCAACAAATGATGTCCATTATCTTCGGAAAGAAGATGCAAAAATTCAATCTGTCATGATGTGTATCCAGACAAACAGTATGGTTTCAGACGGACGTCATGCCGGCTTTGAAACCGATGAATTCTATTTAAAAAACGCTGATGAAATGTATCAGCTTTTCGGTCATTTTGAGGGTGCTTGTGAAAATACCGTAAAAATTGCTGAGCAGTGCAACTTTGAATTTACTTTCGGAAAAACTCAGCTTCCGAGATTTGATCCGCCGAACGGCTTATCGGCAAAAGATTATCTGAAAAAGCTTGCTTATGAAGGACTTGATCGGCGCGAAAAATGCGGGGATATTTTCTATGACGGCAAATATTCAAAAGAGGATTATAAATATCGCATCGAATATGAGCTTGTAGTCGTATCCTCTATGGGATATGCCGGATACTATCTGATTGTTTCTGATTTTGTGAATCATGCTAAAAATCGAGGTATTACGACCGGACCGGGGAGAGGTTCCGGTGCCGGTAGTCTTCTTGCCTATCTTACCGGTATAACCGAGGTAGATCCTGTCAGATTTAATCTTCTTTTTGAATCCTTTCTTAATCAACAGCGAGTTAGTATGCCCGATTTTGACATTGATTTTTGTTATCGGCGTCGCGATGAGGTGATTGAATATGTCGGAGAAAGATACGGCAAAGATCATGTGGCTCAAATCGTAACCTTCGGTACTATGGCGGCAAAAGCGGTTTTACGGGATGTCGGACGGGTTACCGGTATTCCGTATTCCGAGGTAGATTCGATTGTCCGCGCTCTGCCTGAGGCAAAAGGCGGTATTACGCTGCATGAGGCGCTTGGGGATAAGGAATTCAGAGCGATTTATGATTCGGATAATCGATACAGAGATATGATCGATACCGCTATTGCACTGGAGGGTATGCCGAGAAACGCCTCTACCCATGCAGCAGGCGTTGTTATTACCGATAAACCGGTTTTTGATTATGTTCCTCTGTCGACAAACGGCGACACGGTAGTTACACAATTTGACATGGATACCGTAGCAAAGCTCGGGCTTCTTAAATTTGATTTTCTTGCACTTCGTTATTTGACTATTATTTCTGATACCGAGCGCGAAATAAGAAAAAATGATCCGAATTTTGATGTTTCTCATGCCCCCTTGGATGATGCAGATACTTATGCTCTTATTGCAAGCGGAAAAACGGACGGGCTTTTTCAGCTTGAATCGGAAGGAATGCGGCAGCTTCTTATAGCTATGAAGCCTGATAATATACGGGATATTATGACGGCGATTGCCCTCTACCGTCCGGGGCCGATGGATGCTATACCAAAGTTTCTTGCTAATCGGGCGGAACGGGGAAATATAAAATATGCCTTTGACTGTCTGCCGGAAATACTAGATGAAACCTGCGGATGTATCGTATACCAGGAACAGGTTATGCAAATATTCCGGGAAGTCGCGGGTTACACTTATGGAAAAGCCGATATTGTACGCCGTGCAATAGCAAAAAAGAAACCGGGCGTTATTGAAAAAGAAAGAGATAATTTTATAAGCGGTGCAGTTGATAAGGGTTATGATTCTCGCGATGCGGAAGCATTATATGAAGAAATGACCGATTTCGCGAATTACGGATTTAAAAAGAGCCATGCCGCGGCATATGCGATTATTTCCTATCGTACAGCATATCTTAAGACGCACTATGCGCCGATGTATTACGCTGCTCTGATCAGTTCTGTTTTTGGAAATGTTTCAAAAATGTCTGAGTATATCACAGAATGCGCAAAGCTCGGAATAAAGACGCTTCCTCCCGATATCAATGAAAGTGATAACAGCTTCTCTGTTTCGAACGGTGCGATCAGATATGGTTTATCCGCAATTAAAAATGTCGGAGAGCAATTTATCGACAAGGTTATTGCGGAAAGAAAAAAGAGACCTTTCTCATCATTTCTTGATTTTATTTCAAGGATGAACGGTCCGGACCTCAATCGCAGACAAATTGAAGCTCTTATCAAATCCGGAGCATTTGACGGACTTGGTGTTTTTAGAAGCCGACTTCTTTCGGCTGTCGGAGATATTATCGATTCTTTTCAATCGAAAAAACGGGGAAGTGTTTCCGGTCAGTTGGATATGTTTTCCTCGGATGATTTTTCCTTTCATTACCCGGAGATTCCTGAATTTTCACTTCGCGAAAAGCTGTTGCTTGAAAAAGAAAGTGCGGGAATCTATTTCTCGGGACATATTCTCGATGATTACAATAAGCATATTCTTACCTTAAATCCTGCCGCAATAAAGGATATACTCGATTCTTTTTCCGACGACAGCATATCTGAAAAAATCTATTCGGAGAAACAGATTGTAACGGTGGCCGGTATTATTACAAAAGTATCGCGAAAAATCACTAAAAACGGTGAAACAATGGCTTTTGCTATACTGGAGGATAGAGATGCAGAAATCGAACTTATCATTTTTCCTAAAGTATTTGCAGAGCAGGGAGATTTATTTACAATAGATTCCGTATCAGCTGTCACGGCGGAAGTATCGCTTCATGACGGCGAGCCTAAGCTTATCGTACGGAGCGGAAAGAGACTTATGAGTGATTTGGAATATTCTAACGCTGCCGCCGGGAATACTCTCCGTCAACCGGATTTATCGTATAACAATCCTAAGCTTGGTGTTTCGCCCCCAATTCTCGACGAAAAGTATTACTCCCAAAACAAGAAGCTATATCTGAAGGTTCCAGATAGAAACGGAAAAGTCTTTCAACGAGCTCTTGCGATTACCGAAATATTTTCAGGAAATACTCCGGTTATTTTTTATGACAGTTCAATGGAAAAATATTTGAAAAGCGGATTAAGCGTGGGAGCTACGGAATTTGTAATAAGAGAGCTTAGAGAGATTCTCGGTTCTGATTGTGTGATACTGAAATAGCAGGGTATATATTTCAAAATCATTCATAATGAGTTCAAATGTTAGGATTACAATAAAATTATCTGTTTTCGGAAAGGAGATATCGTTATCTGATGGGCAGAAAACCAAAAAGCATAAATTGGAGCGACGAGCTCGCTGTATCCGTAAAACTTGTCGGCAAGGCTTTTTTAAAATTTTTCGGTTGGATTTTCAGTATCTTAATGACGTTGGGACTAATCGGTATTATTACCGGCACTATTGTCGGCGGAGCCTTTCTCCTTTATGCAAAAAATTATCTCGATACAAGTGTTGACGATTTTGATGCTTTAATAGAAGATAAAAGCATGACGACAATGGTCAGTTATATAAACTCCGAGGGAGAAATTGTCGAACTTACTTCGGAAAGACTAAGTGCTTCCGAAAATCGCGTTTGGGTAAAGTATTCTGATATGAATGCATATATAGCCGATGCATTTATTGCAATAGAAGATAAACGTTTTGAGAAGCACAGCGGAGTCGATTGGCTGAGTACAATAAAAGTGACTATTCAGTTCTTTACCGGGCAGGGAATGCGCGGTGCTTCTACCATCACACAGCAGGTAGTAAAAAATACGACCGGTGATGATGCTGTTACGATACAGCGAAAAGCACAGGAAATTTTGAAAGCACTGAATCTTGAAAAGAAATACGATAAGACCGAAATACTTGAGATGTATCTGAACAGTATTTATCTTTCTCAAGGCTGTTATGGTGTAGGGGCCGCAGCATATACTTATTTCGGCAAAGAGGTCAAAGATTTAACGCTTATAGAATCGGCAGCTATTGCTTGTATAACTCAGTTCCCGTATTATTATGATCCGATTCTTAATCCGGAAAATAATGCCGAGAAGCGTAATATCGTCATAAAGTATATGTACGAACAGGGGAGAATCACGCAGGAAGAGTTTATTTCCGCGTATGAAAAAGAGCTTGTTCTGAATGTCCCGAGTGATGATGATTCATCTTATACGATCCATTCATGGTATACCGATGCCGCTCAGCAGGAAGCTACCAAGCTTCTTCAGGAAAAATTTGGATATACTGCAGAATTTGCCGAGAAGGTACTGCTTACCGGCGGCTACAATATTGTAACCGCACAGGATCCTGAGATTCAGGCGATAGTTGAGGATTATTATGTAAACGCCGAATGGGAAAGTCATGATAACTCTCCGATCCAACCTAATTCGGCATGTGTGGTGGTCAATCCGGAGAATGGTAATGTTGTGGCGTTAGTAGGAAACCGCGGAGAAAAAACAATTAATCTTGGCTTGAATTATGCTACCCAAACAAGACGTCCTTCCGGTTCTTCGATAAAGCCTTTGTCGGTATATGCTCCTGCAATTGAAGCGGGGGTTATCACATATGGATCGGTTCTTGATGATGTTCCGATAAACTTCGGTGCAGAAACCGTAGATCCTGAGACAGGAAATGTAACTTACAGCAACAAACATGGGTATCCTAAAAATGCACCTGATACCTATAAAGGACTTACCACGGTAAAATATGCATTAGCAACCTCTAAAAATACAATTTCATGGCGTGTACTCGAACGATTGGGCTTAGAGAACTCTTTTGAATTTCTTACTAAAAAAGTCGGTTTAAGCACTCTTGTAGAGAATGAAACGTATGATAATGGGCAAACGTATACCGATATCGCATATGCACCGCTTGCCATGGGAGAATTTACCTGGGGCGTTACGGTTAAAGAAATGACCGCCGCATTTCAGATCTTTGCCAATGGCGGAATATTTAACGAAGAAAGAATTGTTCTTCAAATATTAGACAGTGAAGGTAATGTTATTGTAGATAATGAGAAAAAGAGTTCAATCGTTATTAGCGCAGAGACATCTTCAATTATGACCAAACTGCTTGAAGGTGTTGTTGATAGCGGAACCGGTACTGCAATTACACTGAAAAAAACTGTTGATTGTGCCGGAAAAACCGGTAGTTCCGAAAGTAACCGGGATAAGTGGTTTGTTGGATATACTCCGTACTATGTATGCGGCATTTGGTTCGGATATTCGATGCCGAGATCTTTGGATCGGTTTAATGCAACAAAATCAGCGCCGATTGTTGCTTGGGATTCCATTATGACGCAAATTACACAGAAATATGTTGATGAAGCAAAGAATGGTGGAGATCCTTTGAAAAAATTCGAGCTATCACCCGGTGTTATTGAAGCAACTTATTGCACACAATCAGGGAAATTGCTGACAGATGCATGTAAAGCAGATCCACGGGGGGTAAAGGCAATTACTGAAACCGGGTATTTCAAAATCGGCACGGAACCGACTGAATACTGCGATGTTCATGTTCTGGTTGATTATGATAAAGTTAATAAAGCTGTAGCGGTTCCGGGGTGCTCGTCTGAAAATATTATTAAAGTCGGACTTATAAATGTATTGAGAGTATTGCCCTTCAATATTAAAATAACGGATGCGCAGTATACCTGTCAGATACTTCCGGAAAATTACTCGTATGCGGGGCTTAATTCGAGTCTTCCGTATTATGCTAATTTGCTTCCGTCAGGTTTTTACACTGGATACAGCAGCAAGGGGTACTTTAATCACGCTTGTATTACGCACATAAACAATCCTGTTTTGCCTGATCCTATAGTAACTGAACCTGTTGATCCCTTTGAACCCGAATTTCCTGATGATCCCGGAGGCGATGACGATGTTCTTGATAATAATGTCGAGTAAAGATAAATAGTTTTCATTTTATACTTGACATTTTCAATAAATTTTTGTATAATACTATCAGTAATAATTTAGTTACGGAGGAAACTATTATGAAAAAAATATCGATTATATTAGCTTTGGTTCTTTCGATTTTTATGGTATTTGTTCTTGGATCTTGCGCTGAAGCTGATGTCAAAACAAAGGTTAATATTAAATTTATAGTCGGAAATCAAAATCCTTATTTAATTGATAAGGAGATTGTAGTCAAAACCTCTCCTGATAATGAGAATGGTCCGTCGGTTATTGACGTTATCAAAACGCTTATGGACACCGAATCGATTAATATTGAATTGATTGAAAACGGGGAGAGAATGTCTCTCGGAAAATTTGGAGCTTATTATGAAACGACATATGAAGGAATCAGCTACTTTTGGTCCTTCACCATTAACGGAAAAGATCCCGTCGGTGCCGCTAATAACAATTATTTAAAAGAAGGCGATACGATCGAGTACACTTTTATGTCAACAAGGCCCGATCCCGATGGGGGAGAGCAGGCTATTACTGCTCCGTATGACAACACAGATGATATATTTTTAGATGAATTGGCAAACATTCCATCAGATAGCAATGATGATACCGCTGATGTTGAATAAAATAAGCATAAAACAATAATTATGACTGCTGATGCGGTTATCAGTTGATTCTAATTATAAGTAAACTGGCTTCACTTCATTTTCGTGGAGCCAGTTTTATTATTGCAGCTATAGTATTAGGAATGTGAATATCGAATACATTTTTCGTATTTTTCTGAAGTTTCCGCTTTTACGATAAGAAGGTTTAACAACTGTAGTCAATATTTGTTCTAAAAGAGCTTTATTCTATATCTTCAAGAACACCACAGTTATTTATTATATAATTTAAGAAAGATTTCCTTTCAGACAGCCAATGAAAGTCTATGGCTGTCTGAATTTTTTTACGTTGAATAAATTCGAATTCCGCAAAATAATTGTGATGCGAATTTTGTTTTAAGGAATAATATTAGTCGTCGAGGATAATATTGTTTTTGTTATGCTTCATCGCTTGGTAGCTGCTGGGAGATATGCCGCAGTTTTTCTTAAAAGCGCGAAAAAAACTTGAAAAGCTGTTAAATCCTACAGAAGAAGAAACATCGGTAATAGACATAGATGTCGTTTCTAAATAACTCTTAGCATAAAGAATTCGAACTTGCGTCAGATAATCACTTATACATATACCGGTTTGCTTCACAAATATTTCGCTTAAATAGTTGGGGGAGATATTGATGTGAGAGGCGATATCTTTAAGTGTAATTTGTTCGTTATAATGCTTATTTATATATCCTATGGCAGTCTTGACATAGTCATATACTCCGCAATTATCCGTTTTAAGATTTAAAGGACATGCATGTAGCATTTCGGATAATAGAAGATAAAAATATCCTTGAATAGTCAAATCGGCAAGTGGATCCTTCGAGGATATAGCAAAATCGATTTTTTCGAAAATATTGAGATAAGTACTTATATTATGGGGAAGCATATGCCCGATTGAAGGGGCGGGAATAGAAAGTAAAAGTAAACGAAGATCATTTGAGATATCATTCTGATTGATGCGCATATTCAGTAAAACAAGCGGGGTTTCCATTGGGTGAATCATATGAATATCAGTTGTACTGAGAAAAATGACATCACCCTGACCTATGGGTTGAAGAGAACCGTTTAGCCAGTGCTCGCAATATCCGCTGATACAAAGCTCAATTTCAAAATGATCATGGTTATGAATTGGAATATCATCATACAAATAGGTTTTTTTGCAAAATATTCCAGTATGCCTGCATATATTTAAATGATTAAAGACTGAAGTAAAAAGCGGAAATTTATTTTCAGGCATCATTTGTTCCTCATTTCAGATTTATTAACATTTCAGATTTATTATATAATAATTTCGGAAAAATTGCAATATTATAAAGAAACATTATAAATAATTTTTCCTGTCATGCGGAGGGCAGATTCCTAATATTTTTTGTTTTTTCCAATAATCGTAAAAATATGAAAAGATAAAAATATGAAAACTTCAGGATAATAACGGCATATTCACTATCTTGATTCTTACAGAAAGCAGGACTTTCGAAAAATAAATGTCTGAAAAAATGCAATATACAGTGTGAATAATGCATAGACAGAAAATCGAAAAAATATTATAATGAAGTCAAACATAAATACAAAAATATGGAGGATGTTATTGTGAAAAAAATTTTTCGCTCAATGTGTATTTTTTTGCTTATGACATTTTTGTTTTTTCTTGTTTCCTGCAGTGCTGAACCGTCCGATCCGACGGAAAGTACTTCAAGCGAATCATCCACAGAGCAGACCGTCATAACGACGGAAGAAATGCAGGAGACGACTGCTAATGATACATTGGAGGACTATATGTATAATAAATTTTTAGAAGACGGACCTGACGATGGTACTATTTTTCTGACTGGTTCTACGACAAAAAATCCGCTTAGTTACGAAATCGGAGAAAAAATTACTTTTCACATCAGTTTGGTTTCCGGAAAAAACCTTTTGCCGTGCAAACAGTTTATTTGGACTTTGATGACCGAAGGCGGCAAAACAGAATCGGGAACGGCTGACGGTACAGAAGGGTGGTTTGAAGTCAGCACAGTATTGGAACGTCCTGGTTCGGTTCAGTTGACAGTTCAGGCTTATGACGAGAATGGACAAGTTTATCCCTCTACATATACCGGAGGAGCGGCAGCTAATGTGAAGGAAATAACATTGGCAAAAGATGAACCGGCTGATTTTGATGATTTTTGGTCTGAAAAAATCAAAGAGTTAGATAAGCTCGGACTGCAAGTGTTAAAATATGAGATGGTAAAAGAAAACGCCAGCTTTTATATATATGATGTGAGACTCAATGCTATTGGCGATATGCCTGTGTCCGGTTATCTTTCTATTCCCAAAAACGCTGCCCCGGGTAAATGCAAAGCTAAGCTTGCTTTTCAAGGTTACAGCTGTGAGGGTTCCTCTATGTTTTTTGAAAAGAATACGATTTTGTTCAGTGTAAACATTCACGGCTTGGAAAATGGACAGGATACCTCCTATTATCAGCAAATGAATCAAACTGTTTGCAACGGCTTCGGATTTTCTTCTGACCGCATTTCTGATCGTGATACTTCGGATTATTTGTATCTTCATCTGAGAAATTTACAGGCAGTGCGCTTCATAAAAACTTTTGAAGAATGGAACGGAAAAGATTTAATTGTATCAGGCGGAAGCTGTGGCGCCATGCAATCAATTGCACTTGCCGCTTTGGATTCAGATATCAGCCAGGTTTCAGTGTGGATACCGTGGCTTTGCGACGTAGGTGGCTATACGGCAGGAAGAATAAAAAGTACCTTTGCTCCCAATTATGTAGATGCAATGGGATATTTTGATACGGTTTCATTTGCACGCAGGATTACCTGCAACATAGGCATTAGCGCGGGATTGGGCGACAAAGTGATACCGCTTTCGGGAGTTCTGGCACTGATAAATAATTTAACAAATGCAGAATCTACTGAGTTTATTTTTCAGCAGCATGATACACACGGATATATTCCCCCTATGATATTGGAATATTCATATGATCTGAAAGAATAATGAGTTCCCATACTTGCATTTTGTATGGAAAGCGATATTCCGTTCAGTTCCGTGCATGCGCAGATGCGTTTGATTATTTGCCGGAATTTATGCTATGAATTTGGAAAGCTGCGTGGAAACTTCAGGTTTCGTGTTCCTTTTGCAATTTGATACGCAGCGGAAAGGAAAAATAATAATTATGGAAAAATCTCACAAAAATATTGTTTGTTGCTGTCTTCTGACACTTGTTGCCGCATTGTTCTTTTTGGCTGCATGCCAAACAACAAAGAAACCCGCTGAATCTACTGATTTTTCGGGTTCCAATACTGATAATATTCAAGACGAGAGTTCTGGAGACTCCACCGGCACTTCAGACAGTGCCTCTGAAACGGATAGTCATCTTCCGCCCGATAGCTATGCGGCTTTAACCGACTACAACATTATTCTTTCCGATACTGCCTCTGAAAAATTGAAAGGGCAGGTGGAAGAATGGGCAGAGAAGTTTAAAGAAAAAACAGGCATAACTCTGGTTGTAAAGTCGGATTGGGAGGGAGGTCCTGTCAAAAGAACCGATAAAGAAATTGTATTTGGAAATACAAACCGTTGTGATGAATTTTCGGTGAGTGAGGATTTGACCGAAGGGAATTTCCAGCTTGCAAGACGCAATAACAAAATTTTCTGTGTCGGAATTAATGAAAGTTCAACTATATTGGGAATAAAATATATGATGACGATGTATTTGGATTCAGAGAATCCAAATCTCAAAGACATTTGTTCCGGCAGTTCTTTGTTTGGTCTGGATGATGGTAATGCTGTTACCGGAGATGCTTTTTCACGCTATGATATAACCAAGAAAGAACTTGATGAATATATAGCTTCTCATGAGATTTTGAACGTAACGGAATGTAATGCGGATAACACGGGGGCGGTGGACGCTACGGAGTTGCTTCAATATTTGCATGACAGCGGCAAAAAAATATACTACCCGAACGGTAATTATCTGTTTAACGGTGAAACGCTTTGCTTCGATGGAGGCGTAGAATTTGAAACCCTGGATGGAGTTATTATTCACAATTACATTTCCCAGAATCCGATTGTAAATTTTGATGCTTTTGGAAACCTTGTAGGACTTCAGCAAAATCATTTGGAATATAAGAGTGGTCAGGAAAACTCTAAGCATGGGAGCTTGGTATCGCCGCCTCTTTCTAACGTGACTTACGATACAGATGTGGACTTTTTGCCCATCTTTTATAATGATTTTGGTTTAATGCGTACTTTAACAGGTCAGTACGGATGGACCGGTTGGTTCTATTGGTCTTGGAATCATCAAGATAATATGGAAACGCTGGATTCACAGGGATACGATCCACAGCGTCATCCGCTTTTAGGATGGTATTATGGCGATGACCCGGTTGTTTTGGATTGGATATGCTATTGGCTGCGTCAATACGGCATTAATCAGATGATTGTTCTTTCAACTCCTAATCGAGATACATGGGAAGATCCGTTTGACGTAGGACATTGGCAGTATCAGCTTTTCAATCACGTTAAGAATTTTGATGCTATGGAATATGTGCTGGAGGTAGCCAGTAGCGCAGCAACGCAAGAGGAAATATTAAATCACTGGAAAGAGGTAATTCGTTATTACCGTGATTATCCGCATTATTATACACAGACTGTTGACGGTAAAAAACTGGCTGTCGTATATAATTGGCAGGAGAATGTTTTGTGCAGCAGCCTCGGAGGTTCTGCTGAATATGCGAAGTTTTTAAAGGAGGTCAGCGATTATGCAAGAGATCTGCTGGATGTAGATGGAATCTTGGTGATGTCTCGCGCCTCGAGTAGTTTTACAGCTTCCGAAACGGACGATTTAAACAAATCGAATGTTTATCACTATGCCGCGGGCTATGAGCCTAATTGCATTGAAAACCAGGCGTCGCTGAAAACATATGCAGAGTATGTGAATAATTTTAACGGTGATTTGGCAAACAGGAATACCGTTCTGGCAATTTCTACCGGAATGTATTCACATTCCCATCCGTCGAATTGGACTGTTCGCGGAAATACACCTGAATTGTTTGAAAAATGGGCTTCAAAAGCAGCTTCCTATCTGCGAAATAAGACAGAGCTTTTGCCTGTTGTGACTATATACAATATTTCGGAATGGGCAGAGGGCGGACCGGGACTTCAGCCTAATATGCAGGACGATTTTGGATATTTGGAGGCTATTGCACATGCGCTCGGTATTACACCCGGCGTGTCTGATTGAACTGTAAAGTAGGAATAATATGATATATTATATCAGTAATAAGGGTAATGACAGAGCAGACGGTTTGACTCCGGAAACGGCATGGCGTACTACGGAAGCGCTTTCCCGGCGCATTGTAGGAGGAGATACGGTTTTGCTTCGATGCGGAGATGTGTTTTACGGTAAAATTCTTTTGCCGAACGGAATTGACACTACCCACAGAACGGTATTATCCTCCTACGGAGAAGGCGAAAAGCCCAAAATTTGTCTATATAAAATTGTTGAATCTGAGGATGCGTGGGAATTGATTGCTCCCTTAATATGGCGCGTTGATTTAACCAACACCAGTCTTTATACCGGAAATGTGTACACCGAGGATACAAATGTTGGTTTTCTGTATCTCAACGGCGAGATACACGGTGACAAGTGTTTTTCCCTTGCTGACCTTCGCAATTACTGGCAATTTTACTGCGAAGAGCAATACGTATATGTTTGCAGCAACCGAAATCCAAACACCTATGCCGATAAAATCTTTTTTGCAGTCGATAACGGTATATGCTTGGGAAACCATTGTCAAATACACGGTATCGATGTGTACGGCGGAGGATGTCACGGTATTTCCGGAGGTGTATGGGATGCGGTAATATCTCAGTGTGATATTCACGATTTCGGCGGCTCGCATCTGCTTTCCGATCAGCGTCTTCACGTTCGCTTTGGCAACGGAATAGAATTCTGGTCCGGCGGCGGTGATATTACAGTTGAAAGAAACCGTATATATAATATTTACGATGTCGGAGTTACAATGCAAGGGTTTCCTATTCCGGGAAAGGGATGGAAAAACATCGTTTTCGACAACAATATTTTTTGGGGAAATGAACAGACTTTTGAAATATGGACAAACAATAAGGAGGGCGGCGATGGGATTCGTGACTGTGCTTTCCGAAACAACCGATGCTTGGATGCAGGCAGAGGGTGGTCACATGAGGTTCGTCCCGATAAAGACGCAGGGGTGCATTTGCTTTTATATGCGACACTGTGTGAAAAGCATGAAGTTGTGGTGGAGAATAATATTTTTGCAGATCCGCGGACGGCGCTCTACTATAAATCATTTGAAGAACCGGACGGAAAATTTCCTGCGGATTATATAACCAGAAGAAATCGCTTGTATCTGCGAAAGGATGCATATCTTGTTAATCGCAGTTATGTATACCGCGCTGCGGATTTTGAAGTGTTTACCAAAGAATGTCAGAAAGAAATCGACTCTCGGATTTATTGGATTACGGAAAGCGATGAACCGATGCAGAGTGAGCGCTCGACTGTATCTGAAGGCTGGAATGGAGGAGTATAATGTACAACATTATTAGGACACCGGATCGGTGTCAAGTATTTGCTGAAAAAGGTGTTACGGATGATATCCATGTTGATACGGAGGTTATGGGTGGTGAATTAAAGGTTTCGGTTACTGCACTACGAAACGAACCGCGTTTTGTAGTTCTGCGCTGGTTGCATGAAACTAAAACCGAAGTAAAGATTTTGGGAGATGCTTGGGAGAGGTCGTACGGTGATCTTGCTTGGAAAGGAATAGAACCGGATCGGGTGATGCCTTGGTATTTTCTGTTGGATAGCAAGGATGTGGGGGTGTTTGGCTTTGGAGTTAAGGTACGTCCCCATGCTATGTGTCACTGGCTCTTTGACGCAGAGGGGATTTCTTTGGTTTTGGATTTGCGCTGCGGCGGCGTAGGCGTGAAGCTGAACGGCAGAAGTCTTGAGGCTGCAACAGTAGTGTACCGTTCATATGGTCGTATGGATGCTTTTAATGCTGCATGCGATTTTTGCGGGGTTATGTCCCATACCGCTTTAAAGGTAAAAGAACCGATATACGGTGCGAATAATTGGTATTACGCGTATGGTGATAGCTCATATGAGGATATTGTTTCCGATTCACAATATATAGCAAAGCTGACAAAAGGATTGAATAACCGTCCTTACATGGTGATTGACGACGGCTGGGAAGAAAATCATGTGTGCGGTCCCTGGGATAAGGGAAATAAACGGTTTCCTGATATGGAGAAGCTGATGACAGACATGAAAGGCTGCGGAGTGAAACCGGGACTTTGGTTTCGACCTTTGACGGATATTACCAACCGTCTGTGTGAGAAACATTTTTTAAGAGGGGAAAAAGGAACGTTGGATCCCACTCATCCGGATGTTCTCTCCTATATCGCCGAGAGTGTTTCACGGTTTCGTACA